>Ga0098048_1000659_pt1 | contig 16126 bp, 14 predicted proteins | sample 13_taG_FD_75052 | JGI IMG/M metagenome (GOLD analysis project Ga0098048, IMG submission 75052) | Marine viral communities from the Subarctic Pacific Ocean - 13_ETSP_OMZ_AT15268 metaG | ecosystem: Environmental > Aquatic > Marine > Oceanic | place: Pacific Ocean | collected 2015-01-16 | reverse complement strand
GCTGAAAAAGCACAAAACAAACGTATTAACGACGAAATAAGGCAAAACGACAGGTTACAAAGAGCTAGAGAAGCAGGTATAACAGCACGTGCAAAAGCAGGCGGACCTTCTTCCTCGATAGGTGGAAATAAAGCAATTATTGGTTCACCCGCTTATACCCAAAACCTACGGAACTCAGGATTAGCTTTACGGCAACTGGCAAAAAGTTTTGACAGCGTTATAAGAAAATCAGACAAAATTAGTGGTAGCGAGGGTGTAACAGGTCCATTAGCTCTACCTGATTCCAAAACACTAAAAGCAGCGACTAAAGGTATTCAAAGAATTGAAACTTCTGCCGACAGAACACAACGCTTTGCTGAACGTAGAGCAGAAGCACTCAAACGATCAGAAGAACGCTCCAAGGACATCCTCGAAGCCAATAAAGCATCCGTAAAAGCAGGAAAAGAAAATGCAGCTTCAGACGAAAGGAGCGCCAAAGCTAATAAATCCAGCGCACTATCTACCAGAGCAACAACTAAAAACGTAAAAAGTACAACCGCAGCCCGCAAGAAATCAGGTCAAGGACTACTCAATGTAGGCCAAGGTGGCAGCAACCTTGCTGCTGGCGTTGGCTTCCCGCTGCTGTTTGGTGGCGGTCCTGGCTCTGTTCTTGGTGGCGGCTTAGGCGCAATAGCTGGCGGCTTCGGCGGCTCAATCATTGGTGGAGCGCTCGGCCAACAGCTCGATGCTCTAGGAGCTAGCGCCCTTAAAACAGCCGACGCACTAGGCAAACCCACATCAAATTTAGAGGCACTAATAAATACATTAGGCATAGCCGGAACTAAACTAGCGTCTGATTTAGAAGTTCTACAAGCACTAGGTTTAAGTTCAGTTGCTTCTGCAGCAGCTACAAATCAGTTTGAAGAGATTTACGGTGCGGACGCACAACAAAAATTCGAACAATTAAATGATGATTTTAAAAAGTTTACAAACGGCATACAAACTCTGGGCGTAGCTATAAGTAAACTACTTGCCGGGCCTTTTGGAAAGATACTAAGTTCTTTAGGTGACGCTGCATCAGGAGCTGCAGCGGCATCCACAGTAGGTCAACTAGAAAAAACTTTATCAGGCGAGGAACTAAAACAATTCAAAAAGCGCAAAGCAGAACTACAAAAAGCCACCCCTGGAGCGTTTGGTTCTACTGTAACGCAGCCTCTGACTGCAGCTGACGAACAAAAACTATTTGACGAATTTGGTAAACAAACTACACAGAAAAAAGAAACATTAAGTGTAGACAAAGAGATAAAAGCAGAGATGGACAGGCAGTTACTGCTGGCCCAGAAAACAACTGCTGTAGAAGCAGGAAGACTTACAAATAGAAGAGACACTCAAGCAGCTATATCGTCTGAAGTGCAAATACAATCAGCACTAAATAGTTTAGCTAGAATAAACTTAAACCTAGAAAACGAGAAAGAGAAAACAAAACGACGGCTACTAGAATTAGATCAAAAACTAGCAAAAGAACAAGTACAGCAAGCCAAGCTAGCACAACAAAACGCTATAAGACAAGCCGAGTTACAGATCTACAAAGATGAAACAAATGCAATTATAGCTAAATCTAAAGTAGACAATGAAATCTACCAGATAAGACTTAAAACACGAGCGCTGGAGCAGAACGCTGCTCAACAATCTCAAGCTAAGCTTACAGCCATTAGGCAAGAAGCTAAGAGTCAAGAAGAAGTACTAAGAGCAAAATTTGAACTAAGGAAACTAGATATTAAAGAACAAGGAGTAAAAATAAGAGAGGCAACACTACTAGAAGCAAAAGTAGAAAAAATTAAAGAAGAACTAGCACTAAAAGAAAAACAAATACAGCAAGCAGAAGCTTTAAGAATAATAGGAGTAAACCAGTTCCAGCAACAACAAGACCTAAACAATTTACTAGCCGAACAGAATGCTCTCCGCTCAATTCAAGCCAATAGTCCTGAAAGGACATTAGGTTTTGCGAGCGCGGGTCTTGGATTCTTTGCCGACAGCGCAAAACTTGAAGCCGACCTACTCCAAAAATACAACGACGACATAGATGTATTCAATAGAAAAATAGCAGACGCAAAACAAAATCTAGAGAACTTAACGCCAGCTGAAATAAACGACGGACGTGCAGACCCATTCTTAAAACAGCTAGATACTGTAGAGGCATTAAAAAGCGACTATGAGCGGTTACAACCTGCAATTAACGCTGCCGCTTTAGAGCAGCAACAATTTAACGACGCCCTTGTAGCTGTAACCCCCGGTGTGAATGCACTGGTAGGCGGATTACAGGAAGTAGTCGCTGGAACGAAGAGCGCCGAAGAAGCCTTTGCCGATTTCTTAAATACGATTGCGGACCAGTTAATTCAGACTGCAGCGACATTGATCGCGCAGTATATCGCTATTGGTCTGGCCAAAGCTTTTGCAGGTTTAAGTGGCAGCGGTGGCGGCGGGCTGAACTTCGATACATCCGCTCCAAGTATTACGGGCAACACACTTGGAGACTTTGGCGGTGGGACGCCCTTCCCTGGTGCGTTTAGAGCAGACGGCGGCCCAGTCAGCGCAAACAGGCCCTACATCGTGGGCGAGCGCGGGCCAGAACTTCTAATTCCACAAACTTCAGGTACGGTGCTTAGTAATGAGGACAGCAGAGCTGCCTTAGCAAAATACAGCCCAGGCAATAACCTTTTAAGCGAAGCAGGCGACAGCACTGGAACAGTCGCAGGAAGGAATGAAACTTTAAACCCAGTCATAAATATTTCCACCGGCCCGACCCTGCAATTTGAGGGTGAAGGTTATGTTAAGCAAGAAGACTTCAAGGCAGGTCTTGCCCGAGCCGCCCAAGAGGGTGCAAAACAAGGTCAAACACTTACTTTGCGAAAGCTTATGATGTCTCCTACAGCCCGCAGTAAGATCGGAATCTAATGGAACTAAACATTGGAGTATTGGTAACCCTTAGCCAAGATGGCCAGCCAGTGATGCGGATGCAGAATTACCGTGTATCCAATAGCGTAAACTTTAATGGGGAGACTTTTACATTTGCTCCGTTTTCGTTTTCAGGCGCAGTAACAAGTTTGCAAGGTGATAATGTTGAAGCGGGCCTAGTTTTTCCTTCAAACATCGTTACACGTAGCTGGGCACAGGACGCGATTCTTTTACGGTGGACAGCAAGAGCAAACATTGTGCTTTTGAACGACGATTTCACGATAAAAAGCCAGCTCTACTCATACGCAGGTCAAGTAGGGAATGGGGGCTGGAACGAAGCAACATTAGAGCTGCAGCTTAACAGTGTGATCAACGCTGTGAGTGGTAATATTCCCGGTCGGGTACTGAACAGACAGCTAGTTGGCAAGATTCCTATCACCTCTTCAATCAATGTGTAGCCAACTAATTGGGAAGGAGTACAGCTATGGAGAAAACGGCGAAAAGGTAGACTGCATCTCTTTAGTTTTTCAAGCCTTAGACGCCATGGGCATTGAAAACCCAGGTGTACAGGATGTCTGGTATACAATGTCTACACGTGAAATATTTGGTCAGATCTCTACCTACGGCTATTGGGTAGAAAAGCCGGTCTATGATGGCGACATAGTATTATTCGCCAGCGATCCACTGGCTTTTGGCGTTGTATGGAAAGCGGGAATCCTTTACATCAATGGAACGATAATGAGAGTGGACTGGAAACCAATAAGCTACCTTTCGATCCGCCGCTGCTTCCGTATGAAAGAGAGCTTGTAGATTTTCTAGGTTGTACTAAAGAAGAGTATAAAGAATTAATAAAATACAACAATATGCAGCCCCGCGTAAGGGCTGCAGCGTACGAAAACGTACCAGATATTGTCAATGGCCCTATAACGCCGATTGCAGCAATTGTAATTAATCTTGTTATTGGCGTTGCGCTTACAGCAGCTTCTGTGCTACTTGCCCCAAAGCCAAGCATACCAGACCAAGAAAAGCGAAGGCAAATTCGTCAGCAGCAACTGCCAGACCAGATCGGCCCAAGCCGCTTTAACCAAACGAGCAGCTTTAGCGGTTTTTCTGCTCTCGTGCAATATGGAGCACCTGTTCCAATTCCTTTCGGAAAAATAGGCACAGCAATTGGGGAAGGAGCTGACGAAACAGTAACGACAGGAGGAATCGTATTACCTGGAACGTTGGTATGGTCAAGGGCTTTTTCAGAAGGCACCTTCCAACGCATCAAACTTCTTTACACCTTTGGGGAGTATTTAGAAGGCGTGCCCACATTAAGGAGCACATGGCTTGGTACGACATCATTAAGCAGCCTGGGTAATTTTGACTTCGCCTATTACTGGAGTTCTAAGCAAGGACCAAATAGGATTAAGGGCGGAGATTTTTTATATGGTAAAAGAGGTGTACCCGGTTCAGCCGACCCAGACACCAGAGACGAAATCTTTACTGCTCCGGGTGAAATAGAATTTGACAACGCTTTTTGCCAGGTGTACAACCCAAATAGCAAGGCGCGGTTTGGCCACTACAACCCAATAAGGAACGGCACAGCACACCGCTTAAATTGGGAAGTAGTTAGCATTCCTTTCTCCACGGGTGAGGGCTCATCGACCGGTGACAGAAATGATGCAATACGGAGAGCTAGGGCAAAACGAGTAAAAATCAGCGGTATAAATGCGGCTCAACTTGCAAGCGACGGCTTTAATGACGCTGCTGGTCAGCCAGGGGTAGGCAGAGGCTATGGAACGCAGATGGGCTTAATTTCAATACAAAGAGGAGGCGCGGAACAGGTATTTTCAAACAAAGTACCAACTGCTGACATTCAACTAGGTGACATAGTTACATTCAGGCTTAGTAGCACTGACCCACTTGATCTAGACACAAGCGACCCAAGTTTTGACACTAGGGATACTCAAGGAAACACCATAATTAATGGAGACCCCCAAGACTACGGAATAAGTTATACAGATGTAAAATCTGCTGTTGACGATTTACGGATACAGGCAGATGAAGCGATGGTATTAGGTTCCCGGTGGATTATCGGTAACGTAGGCTTTATTGTTATATCAAGAACGACAGGTATATGGAGTCAAGGTAGAACCATAGACGTAAAACTGGAGTGCAACAACACGTTAGGTGCAAAAAATATAGGCTTTGCTGGAACGAGGGCAACACAAGATTTGCTCGCTGGTTACGAAGGTCCATGGCCTGAGTTTCTACGCGGCCCAAGGCCCTCAAATGTAAGTGAAGGCGGGTTTAACACTAGCAAACACTGCGGCGCAGCTTTCTGGAACATTTGTAAATACGATGTTGCGTCCGTGCGGATGATCAGGGCTGCAGACACAATTGAGGTGGGAATCAAAAGTATCGTATTTAACCAAGCTAATGGACTGTGTAATTTCAACGGCTTGCTAACACCAAAAGAAACTTGGAAAAGAGATAAAGACGATATTCAATTAAGTACGCCCGCTTTATCCCGGTATTTTCAAAGAACGTCTTGCTTTAGTATTTGGATACGAGAGATACCCGAATACGAGCCAATTGACGGTGACGAAGGTGTAAGTTCCAAGCCGTGGTCAAGGATACCACAAGTTTTTTGCGTCAGCGGTAACACGCCCCAGCCTTTATTTAACTACATTAGATTGCGGCCAGATGGTTCACAAGGCCCAAATAAAAGATACGAGTTTAGGTTTACACCTAGAACAGGCTCGGACGTAGTTCAAAATGGAATAGAAAATGCAACATATTTTAGACTTAACGCCCAAAGCGGTGAGGTTATTGGCGAAGACTTTCAGACCACTTACGGAAGAGTGAGGGTCACATTTACCGGTGACAGGGTAAAAAGAGAGGCAATTTTACTAAACAGTGAATTAACCACAGCGGCTGGGGCTGACACCGAAACTGGGGGTGTAGAGGAAAGTGAACCTGCATTTGTACCGACAAGAATAAGCATTGTAGATATTACAGGAGGCGATTTCCCGATAAATGCTTGGCTTACTGAAGTGATCGGTAGAAACCCTAGGTTTGTCGGTGATGTAGGCAGAGGAATAGTCAGGTTTACAAAAAACAGGACTAATAGTCCCCCAGGATTTATAGAATTTGAAGTTACCGCCGTAGCTGGAAACCAAACCGGACCTTTACACGTTCAACTTTATGGAACCAGTCTAAACTGGTCCAACGCTGTAATACCTGCATTTCGAGTAATACAAGGACCGAACACAGGGGGACTGTGGACCGGAGTAGGTGAAGGTTTTAATGTTCCAAAAAGCATAAGCTCATCTAACCGCTACAGAAACGTACAAAGTCAAGTTACCGTCGCTTTTCGAGTTGCCGCTGGGGAAATAGTTACCAGCACAATTGATGTGACCCAACCCTCCACTAGTATTGGCTTTGAAGAAAGATTTTTTGAAGAATATAGCCAAGTTTCTGACTGCAGCCACTATATAGAAATTACAAAGTCAAATGCGAACTCACCGGAGCATGAAATTGTCTATGTAAACGAAAGTGTACGTGAGGACAACGTTCCTCAATACGAAGACCTTTCGATGCTAGGTTTGTGTGTGAAAGCTGGAAACAATCTTTCCAGTGTTGAGCAGCCCCGAATATGGTTAGATAAAGGCGTTAGTGTAGAAAGGCTAGAGCCGAGTATAAGCAATACATTTGGCCCAAGCAATATATTTTCAGACCTGCTTTATTACCTACTCACAAACGAAAAACAGGGTGTTGGTACGAGCGTTTCCTCCGAGCTTGTTGACAGGGATAGTTTTGCGGAGACTGCAAAGTACCTAGTAAAGAACCGTATATTTTGGACGGGGGTTATAGAGGCCGAAACAAACCTAAGATCCTTTGCGGTAGAAAATGCTGGTAAATGTTTATGTAATTTTACAATTAAAAACGGAGTGTTTGGTTTGATGCCTGCTCTGCCTGTTGAACAAGACGGAAGCATAAGTTTAAACAGGTTAGTTCCTAGCCAAATTTTTTCTGCGGGTAATATTTTAGAAAATTCCCTGCAGGTTTCCTTTATTGACGGTAACGAAAGAATAGCAAAGGGCATATCTGTCCGCTGGCGCGATTTAAAACCCTATGAACTGCCCGAAGAAAGAACCGCAATTATCTACGAGAGTATTGGTGGTGCAGGCGAGCCAAATATTATAGAAGACCTAGATCTTACGCAGTTCTGCGACAACAGGGACCAAGCACTTAAAACTGCCCGCTTCATACTGGCCTCCTCCCGACTGGTAAGCAAAACAATATCGTTTGAAACGACTCCAGACGTTTTACTAATCCAGCCTGGAAGCTACATACAGGTACTAGTAGAGGAGGTGGACTTTAGTGCGGGCTTAAACGTTGTGATAAACCCTGACCTATCCATAAGGTCTGTAGATCCCGTACCAAACGATACATACGAAGCAACTGTACTTTTGCCGGGGTCAAACGAGATACAGACTCGTAGTGTAACAACACTGGACAACTCGGTAACAGATGCATCTTTAGCTGGAGCGTTGATCAGCTTACCTAGCCTGACACCTAATGAAGACATCTACCAAGTGCAGGAGCTAACATTAAGTGAAGACGGCATTGTCAGCGTGACTGCGGTAGTTGTTCCAACTAACACTGATGGGGTAAGCCGCGTCGCGAGCTTGGTTGAAGAGGCTAACCCAGACTCCTTTGTGGTAATAGAGTGATGGCATTTCCTAATTTGGTTCCATCAGCACGCTCTTTTGCCCAAGGGGACTTTGCCAACAGAAAGTACACGGCTATTTCAGGCCAAGAAACCCGCATCCGTTACGGCGATAAAAAGTACGGTGCTACTTTAAACCTTACTTATCAAAACCTCAGCGACGACCAAGCAAATCTATTTTTAGCACACTACACAGAAGTGCTTGGAACGTTCAAAAGTTTTACATTGCCTGCAGGCACAACAAGGGGCTGGTCAAGTACAAGTTACATACCTAACAGTTCGGAGCTAAGATGGCGGTATGAGGCTGCTCCAACTTTAACTAACAACAGACCCGGTGTTTCTAGTATTTCGTTGCAGCTAAGAGGTGTGATCTAATGGCTTTCTACACAGGCACTGATGGAAGACTACTTATTGAAGGCGAAAGTGCAGCAAAAGTAATTAACTGGTCCTTTACGTCTAGTTTGCAAGTGCTGGAAACGACCACACTTTCAGACCGGGATCGTACAGCAGTTCCGGGCATTAGGTCTGCGTCTGGTTCGTGCTCATTGTTTTACTACGATACTGACCCAACCGACACATCTACGAATAGCGCAAGCAGATTACTAAACAAAATAATTAAAGCGGGGGGATCTGGTGCTCAAGGGGCAGAGGCAGAAAAAGTACGCTTAGAACTTGATGTAATTACAGGCGCCCTGGACAGAAAAATTATTGGCGATGTTTGGGTTACTGGCGCAACTTTGACAATGGCCGTAGGGGAGGTTCTGTCTTCTGACATCACCTTTGAGTTTGATGGGGCACCTACAAACGTAGTGATATGAGCATTTACTTAGGCAGAGAAGGCTATGTACAGCTAAAAAGAATAGCTGAAACCGATGAGTACGTTAGGGGCGTATTGACTCCTAATGACGTAAACGTGTCGGAGCGAAGATTTAGTTTTGATTTCCCCGCATCAGTTTTTATAACAGGGGATAGAATAGAACTTGGAGCGCAAGATTTTAGTAACCTTGTATTAATTCAAAACCACAGTTTTCCCGACGCTTTAGTGTACGTTAATGTGGACGACACAGGCGGTATTCGTCTTTTTGACACGTTTGAACAAGCAGTAAACGGCGACATAAACGACGCTTTACCCCTTGAAAGGGACACAGGTAATCAAAATATACGGGCCAGAACAAGAGACCCCGGATTAAATTTTATTTCTCAAGTTTACAAGTACGAAATTACAACAAGTAGAGATTCAGTAGATGTAACTGACTTAGGTAGATCCTTTAGAGAAAATTACTCAAATGGACTAATTAGTGGCCAAGGCAGTCTTTCTTGCTTTTGGGAGTACAAAAATACCTTAGGCGACGATAAGGTAGGTAGTGAAGACGAAGTGCCTAACTACATGGCCAAACTTCTTCTTAGACTAAAACAAGGCAGTGTTTTTCTCGGGCGTTTTATTATTTTTGATGACAGAAAAGGGCACAAAATATACTACGAGATGCGTTGTGTGGTGACAAACGTTGCTATTCAAGCTGGAACGAGAGACGAAATTATAGAAACTGAAATAAATTTTGTGACAAGCGGCTCAATAGCTTTAAGAGTCTCCCAAGACTTTGGCTCGTTGTTGCTTGAAGACTCCAGTAAGCTTTTGGCCGAAGACAACACCCAAATTCTCGGCGACCCAGACGCACCATGAATTTTTCAGCGCTATTAGAATCGTAATAAGGTACTGCGCACTGAGTTAATGGCTGATCTTCGTATTTCTGACCTACCTGCATTAGGCAGTTCAGAGTTACAGGCAGCGGATGTACTGCCCATTGCAGACCTGAGTGCCTCAGAAACCAAAAAGATCACCGCTTCAAATCTGGTCCTGGACGGGATCAATTTACTTGCAGACGGGTCTATACCGGGCGCAAAAGTTAATTTCACCACAGCTGCCGGTTCTATCGGCACTACTGAGTTAGCTGACTCATCTGTCACAGCAGCAAAACTTGCCGACTCCAGTTCCGCTTTGGTGGTGACCGCGCTACCCGCAACAGGCGACTTTATTGGCCAAATCGCAATCGACAACTCAACAGCAGAAATAAAAACTTACATCTGGGATGGTACGGTATGGAGCCTGACAAGCGGAATACTAAATGTTACAGGAAGTAACTCAGGTCTTGTAAATACAGAAGTAGTCGTATCAAACCACGCCGCAGCTGTTTCAGCTTCAATTGACGACACAACTGCAGCGGCTCAATTTCTTGCCGGTCCTACAGGTTCAGCCGGGGCCGTAAGCGCAAGAACAATTGTATCCAATGACCTACCGCTGGCAAGCGCTGCCCGTGGAGCGGTTGCTGTAAACGGAAACGGTCTTGCTTTAAACGGGGAAGTAATTTCCATTGACAACACTGTTGTCGCAAACACTGGAACCAAGCAGCTTGTAAATTATGACAGTAAAGGTTTAGTAACAGGCGGCAGTGCAATTACACCAACAGATTTACCTGTAGCAACAGAATCTGCTGTTGGTGTAGTTAGACCAGATACTACGAGCTTGTTTGTGGATTCTTTAGGTGAGATTTCACACGTAAACACAATTGGTGCGGGAAGTGGAATTAAGGTTGAGTTTGATGAGAATGGCCACGTAACAGGTTCTTTACCTTTACAGGAAAGCGACATACCAAACCTAAGCACATCAAAAATTATATCTGGCACATTCGGCGGCTCTTATATCACAGACAGAACCGTAAGTAGTGAAAAACTATCCGATTACTCCATCGCCTACGTGCAGGAGGTAGTACCTTCCATTGCCACGACAGAAAGCCACATTGGAATGCTGTGGCTTCAAGAATCCACATCTGCGCTCCACATGTGGAACGGTAACTCTTGGTATCCAGTCAGCTTTGGAAGACTAGCGCAGCAAAATTTAAGGTATGCGGGAACAATTGACGCAGGTACTGGGTTTGTTGTCGGTGTAACGCCTCTAGGGAGTAGCGCCGGGTACTCAATTGGTGACAACTTAAGCGCCGCAACAGACGAGCTGGCCGGTATCTACTTTATTGTGAACACCTCAGGCGGAGGCCCAGGCAGCAACATTCCAGGAGCCCCAGGAGTGTCTTTTGAAAACGGTGACCTAATTCTTTGTAACGGTTTAGCAGCGGGATGGACTCGCGTTAAAGCATCTTCTGCTGGAATAAGCGGCATCACAGTGTTAAACGATCTATTGGACGTGACAATCACAAATCCAGCTGCCGATTCATTGTTGAAGTTAAACGGACTAAACTCGCAGTGGGAAGCCGTAACAATCATCGACGCTGGTACATACTAAAATACACACAGCGCGTTAATGCGCCAGTTTTTCTGACCGGGAGGTTTATCCGATGCCAGTTTCAGTAAAGAACATCCGTTCCTTGGTACAGAACCAGGCGCCAACCGCTGGCACGCTCCAGCCCGGTCAGATTGCAGTCAACTACCACTCATCAAGTCCGGCTTTATACATTGAAAATAACTTGGGTTCAGTAGTTCAAGTTGCGGGCAGCGGTAGCAGCAAAACCGGTGTTATTGGCTATTGGGACAGAACGGGTACGACAGTATCGCCTGTTAATGCAGGAGATTCGATCACCACAACGGGTACACTTAACGGAGCAAACTTAGTTCTAACTAATAAAGCTACGTCAGTTTCTACCACATCAGGGGATGCAGCGACAACGCTTGTAACGAAAGATTTTGTAGATAACTCAATTTCCGGTGCATTTGATGGTACTGGTACGGGAAATATCGGGTACTGGAACAGGACAGGTACGAACGTAAGCCCTTTAAACGCTAACGATAAACTTTTATTCGGCAGCACAGTTGCTTACACAGGAGCAGATAGCATTAACGCGAGACTGCAACTCCATGGGAATGGGGGCAGTTCCAGTTCGTGGCAGACAACACGCTGGAGCGCAAACACAGGGTCGCCAATCTGCAATATTCAAAAAAGCCGTAGCGCAAATTTAGGTGTACGTGGCTTAGTCCAAAGCGGGGACGATTTAGGCGTACTGCAATTTGCAGGAGATGACGGCACAAACTTTATTCCCGCCGCTTCAATAGTCGGCCAAGTTGATGGCACGTCAAACACAAACGACATTCCTGGAAGGCTGGTTTTTAAGACCACGCCTAGCAATTCTTCTGCAAGCATTGAGCGCATCAGGATTACATCGCAAGGTTACGTGGGAATTGGAACGTCAACTCCAGGCGCGTTCTTAGAGATCGGAGAACTTGGTGGGGGTGTGATTCTCGCATCACCAAACGGGACTAGGTACGAAATTACTGTAGACAATAACGGAAACCTTACAACTGCAGCAGTTTAACCTAGCCGATTGGCGCAATTTAATTCCGTGTAGTAAACTGCAAGCAAGAAGAGTTCAAAAATGCCAGAGTCTTCAACGGTTTTTATTTGGGCTATCAAGGAACTTGAATGGGATCTAAGCGACGGTTTTGTTTTTACTGCACATTACACAGTAAGAGCAGATAACGGAGTGCACCCCCCAGTAGGTGCTTACGGAAGCGTGGGCTTAGAACGGCCTGCTGTTTTAATCCCCTTTGACCAATTAACTGAAGAGCGGGTAATCGACTGGGTAAAAACAGGTCTGGATGCTGAGGTTCCAGGCCAAGTAGGCATAATAGAAGCCGAGCTACAGGCCAGGCTAGACAAAAAATTGGAGCCGACATGTGGTAAAGGCCTACCTTGGTAGAAGTAGTGACAGACAGTAGAACGTATGAAAACTGGAAACGTGTAAAACAGGCACTAGAGGACGCTGGTAAAACCGACTGCATGTTTTATAAACGAGCGGTGGCAATATTAAGCGGCAAGCCAGACCCTTTAAGATAAGAAATAGAAAGCGCCTGAACTGTGATTGAAATCTACGCAGCAGTTTTAGGTGCTTTTATTGGCATTGCTGGGATGTCCGTTTCCGGGTTTAGCAGACGCACCAGCGAGAGTCGGGAAGCGGTCATTCGCCTTAGTGCAGGGGTTGAATCGATTGCCACCAAACTTGAGGATTTACACCAAGACATGAAAGCGGAAAAAGCTCAGGCTACTGCTGACCGCCGCGAAATTTACGAACGCTTAAACGATTACGGTAACCGAATTACCGTTCTGGAATACAAGAACCCACAGGGCTAGTATGAGAAAAAGCTCCAAACCCCATGAACTTCGAGGAAATCCTTGGTCACCCTGCTTTTTGGGTCGTCATTGCTGCTGCATCTGAGCTGATCGGCATGAGCAAGTTCAAGGACAACAGCGTCATCCAGTTGATCTTTACTGCAATCCGCAGCCTTAAGCCTTCAAAAAAGGGCTGATCCCACCGGACGGGCGCTGGATCGTTTTGTTTAGCACGCGCTCGCTATGGAGCGAAGTGAACAAGGCTATCCAGCGCCGCAAATTTTACGCAACGCTACCCAAAAAATTAGACCAAGCTGAAGAGGACTGGCACGCAACACAACCTGCTGCAGTGCTACCTCCACAGCGCCTTGACGACCTGCACCTTCGCGCACCATGGCATGAGCCCAAACACCCCGGTCCACCTGAATGACATATTCCGCTACTACCGGAAACTGCCACATCAGAGTGCTGCGTTGGTGGAGCTTGAGGCGGCAATTTTAAAAGTACAACCAGACATTCTTAACCGTGACCAGCCTTGGTACGGGACATGGATTTCAGCTGTAAACGACAAAAGCTATGGCGCGGCGGTGGAGCTTATCAAAGAATTTGAAGGTTGTCATTTAACTTCATATTTGTGTCCTGCTGGCGTACCAACGATTGGCTATGGAAACACCCGGTATCCCGAAGGCCAAAACGTAAGGCTAGGCGAAAGGATTAGCCAGCAAAGGGCAGAAGAAATGTTGAATTTAGAAATAGAGCGAACTGCAGAAATACTTGAGGCGGATGTGCCGTTTTGGAAAAGCATGAGTTCCAACCAAAAATCAGCCTTAATTAGCTTTGCCTTCAACGTTGGAGCGTACTTCTATGGCCTGCCGGGGTTTAGAACAATCAGCCGCGTATTAAAAAATCACGAATGGAACCAAGTACCCGATGCTTTATTACTTTATCGAAACCCTGGATCGCATTTTGAGGTAGGATTACGCCGCCGTCGCATAGAAGAAGGTCGCATTTGGTCAACGCCGTAAGTTTCCCGGCGTTACCATAAAGATAGCTGCAAGTCAAATAGGTTGTTGCAGTCTATTGAGCGGTGGTAGTGGACCACCAGATTGACGGGACTGAGCTGGTATCCCGTAAAAAAGCCAAGGTGCGCTTTCGTGACCATATCTTGCAGCAATGGAACTACTGCTGCGCCTACTGCGCTGAACCGCTGGGCAAGAACGCAACGCTGGACCATGTAGTCCCAAAATGGAAAGGCGGTATAACAGAACAACGCAATTTAGTAGGCTGCTGTTTCTCTTGCAATAGCCAAAAATCAGGCCACGACTGGCAGGAATGGTACAGGGAACGTGACTACTGGAACGAGGCCCGCGAAGCCCGCATTTCCGAATGGACAGAACAATAAAGCACGTCTGCAATGGTACGTGCTTTTTGTTCGCTAGTCGTTTCGACGCACAAGCCACCACCGGGCGTGCAGACTATAAACCACTTCTCATGTGACGCCTGAATCTTGACCATACTCGGGTCTGGTAGACGAGTTGCGGTATATGGGTTCTAACTGGTTTACCACTGGATTACTATCGCCTATGGGCATTCCATCAAGAGGGTTATTGGCGATAAAAAGCAACGGACCATCCATTTCTTTAACGGCAAGCATACCGATGCGCGGACTACGCACCAGTATGTGAAGAGCCGCACGCTCGAACCAGTTCAAAAAGGTAACTTTCATAGGTTCAGTGTAGGAAAAACGGCCTCGCACACTGTCGGAAAGCACTTTTTAAACACAGCTGCACACTGGAACGCGATCTGCCTGTGCTCTAGCTGTGTATCGTTATCAGCCCTCAACAGGATGTAATGCACCCAAGACCTTAGTGTCCCCTGCATGTAAAGGGTGGTAGGAGTACAGAGTGGCAAGATACGTCTAGCCGTCTCCTTGGCAACGCCCCGTTCCAGTAGGGTGTCATAAAACAAAAAGGCATCAGCAATGATGCGAGCAGCACCTTCCTGGTAATCCTCCTGATGTTTTGGGTGTATGTCACTGATGCTGTTCTGCCGATTTTTAGTATCTTGTCGCCGAAAGTAAGGTACTTCAGCTGGTGCGGTCTTGCTGTAGCGAGTAGAAAATTCCTGGAACGAAAAAGACCGATGCCGCAGTATCTGAGCTGCGATGTCCCTTTCAGTATTGATCTGAACGCACATACTGGCCATTTCAAATGGTGACCAATGCTTGTGCTTAACAAGGTATCTAAGCAGCCCTGGTCCGGTTTGCCAGTTTTTTTCATTGCTGGGATTACTAACACGTGCCATGCGCACGATCAGCTTTTCAGCGTCTGGAGTTGCCCAGACCAATTCAACATTACTCATGAATAAAGCGCAGAAATCAAACGTTGCACCACACTTTTTTTAGCGTGGTAGTGCCTATTGCAATCGACGTGCTCTTTGTCCACCGGAATCTCTATCGAATACAAAAACGTAAAACAGACATTACATTTTTTAACCCGTGTCTTCGTCACTTCGTGTGAATGACGAGTGCTGATCGTTTTAAAGGCCGCGCTACCTGAGGCACCGCAATTAGGGCACTCCATTATAAAGGCCCGCAAGTGCCAAGTTTCGCAAGCACATGAAGTTTTCTTAAGGCTCTATGGCACCTTTGCCTTACACGTTCTCTAGACATACCCAAGTCTTTTGAGACTTTTATGTAGGTCTGCGGCTCACCACCATGAAAAGCAAACACCCGTTCAACGATGGTACGGTCCACGGGGCCTAGGGTCATCAATAGCCTGTCCACCGTATCACTGCAGAAAAGATTATCAAGCTTTTCCATGGGGTGCTCACCATCAGTAATAAGCTCAAGCAGCGTGTGGTCAGAGTCCAAGCCAGTCGCGACTTTATCCAAGCTAAGACAGTCCTCACTACGTTCCAGGTACTCCCGCAATCGCTTAGGGGGTGTAGCACAGTATTCCGCGCTTTCTTCTAAGGTGGGCGGCCTACCATGCGACAGCTCAAACTGGGGTGCCCACTGGCGCAGCTTTGCCAGTATTTCCCCGGCATGGGACGGAATACGAATCATCCGGTCGTGGTAGCTCAGATAGCGGCTAATCGACTGCCTAATCCACCAATAGACATAGGTGGACAAGGCGTAACCCCGCTCTGGGTCGAACTTTTTAATGCCGTGGGCAAGCCCGATATTTCCTTCTTGCACGATGTCAAACATTTCGGTGCGCTTGGAACGTAATGTGTAACGTTTTGCAATGGAGACCACAAGTCTTAGGTTGCAGTTGATGAGCTTTTGATACGCCCGCTTACCTGCCTTTATTTCCCTTTCAGTAGGGTTTTTAGATGTAACCCAAGTTTGTACATGC
>Ga0098048_1000657_pt1 | contig 16134 bp, 15 predicted proteins | sample 13_taG_FD_75052 | JGI IMG/M metagenome (GOLD analysis project Ga0098048, IMG submission 75052) | Marine viral communities from the Subarctic Pacific Ocean - 13_ETSP_OMZ_AT15268 metaG | ecosystem: Environmental > Aquatic > Marine > Oceanic | place: Pacific Ocean | collected 2015-01-16 | reverse complement strand
TACAAGCATCCAATCAGAATAATCGTTTGTAGTGCTTGCGTTTTTAGAAAGTATCCACTGAGGTTCCCATCCAAGATTTATCTCTGGCGATGTTCCGCTATAACTCCCACACTTGATAATGTCAGCATCACCATCAGGGCCGAAGTCACCGTCACCGTCATTGTGGGCGAATAGATAGGCTACGTAGGTTGAGCCAGAACCGTTAACTGCACTGTCTGCATCCAGAGTAAAGTCTGTGCTTGTAGGTGCAGTGTCATTCCAAACGGTCCCGTCCACACGAGCCGCAGTTGTATTTAACTGCAAGTAATAATTCTCTGGAGATGTCGCATCCATACCCCTGTGATAAACAAACCAACCCTCAGAAGTGTTAAGTCTTTTAATTATTATCATACCTGGAACAGAACCAAGGTTGTGGCTAACTGTACGACCAGCAACCGTGTTCCCAGTATAAGTCACCACATCAAAGAACTTAGGGGCTTTGCGGAATGTCCAAGAGGCGTAGTCGTTTCCACTTTGATTGATATTTCCAGAGTCAAGCATTGACCAACCATCACTATTAAATGATGTTAGTCCGTTTGACTGGTAGTTTTCTGCATCAGTGGTGTTAGGCCTAATGCGATTATATGCGCCACGTTCAGTATCAAAGATATTATGGGCTTGCGTACTATTGCGCATTTTCATCCAAACCATACCACCTTCGCCAGTAGTGCTGGTGTAACTTGTGCTGAAAGCCGCCGTGGGTGGCGTGAAGTTGGCTGTGTATAATGCCTTTCGGGTTACACGGAACTCATCAATTCTACCAGTGAAGCAATAATTGGTATCCCAGTGCGTCCCTAATTTTAGGTAGTTCCATGCAGTTTCCTCACCAGAGACATCAATAGGTGTCCCCTGCAACGTACCATCAATATACATATAGTGGTAGCCGTTGTACCGAACTAAAGCCACATGGTGCCAAGTGTTGTTACTAATGGTGTTCGTATCGCTTCTATAAGCGGGTCTTGTAACGGTTGGTGTATACCTTGATTGCCAAGTTAGAGTATTATTGCTGTGATACATGCCAATATCATAAACTGTATGATCATTTGGATTTGCAAACGCAAAGATACCTTCCGTAAGAGATGCATCATTGATGTACAGCCACATCTCAACTGTGTAATCACCACCACCTAAGTTCAAACTTGGGTCTATAGCAGTCAATTGGCTGTTGCTGTTAGCGTCAAAGTATAGAGATGCAGTTCCAAACTTCTTGATAGAACTACTAGAAACCACCGCAGTATTTGATAAAGAAATGCTGTTGGGGCCGCTATCAGTTATACTGTCGCCTGTGAGGTGAATGATAGTTTCTTCTTCTGTCCCATCACCCAAGTTAATACCATTTTCAATGCGCTTGCCTATGCCGTTCCCTTCATAGACGTGAGTCGAGAACACGTCCTCTACGTTAAGACCACCCGCACCACCGCCACCAGAGGCCGCAGCATTCCCTGCCGCGGCTTGCAGCATCTTTTTCTTAGTTGCCATTTGATTGCTTCCTTGTGTTTACGCTAGTGCCTGTGCAGCAACCATTGCTCTCCACGTTGTACCGCCGTCTGTCGTTGTGAAGACGAAGAGGTCAACACCAGATGCAGTTGCTGTCAGAGTAGGTGCCGTGCCTGAAGGCCAAGTGACTGTAGGCCACGTGACAGTGTATCCAGAGGCTGATGCATCTTGGATAAGTTCAAGGCTGAAGGTGTAGGCTGTCCCAGACGCTGGTGGGTTACTGAAAGTAAACGTAGTGTTCTCTGTCAGTGTGTGACTAAAGGCGTTACCAGCCTCACAGTTGACTGTGGTGGCGTTGGTGCTTGAAGTCACTGCCGCGTAGGTCTCGTTGTAACTGTCGGCAATTAGTTCGCCACCCACGTCCACAGCACCACTAAAAGTACCACCAGACGCAGCACTCACGAAGTCTGTAGGGATTGCTGGTGTTCCTGTAAGGTCACTATATGCGCCTGACGTTGCCACTGTAGATAAACTAGAGGTGGCAGCCTTAGCATCCAACTGCGTTTGTATTGCGCTGGTAACACCAGACGTGTGATTAAGTTCGGCTGAGGTAGCCGTGATGCCCAAGTCGCTTAGTGTCGAGACTGACCCAATGCCAGAGCGAGGCAGTGTGATGTCAGCGTTACCAGTGCCGTCTTGGGCAGAGATTGTGATAGAACCGCTTGCGCTGTTTAGCTTGAGTGGCATGTGTCACCTCTTGTTTTCTATTATAAAGATTTAAGTGCATCGAAAGTACTGACCTCTAAGAGGCTGTCAGTTGGGACTTCGATGGTTATGTCGGAGTTTATCGCGGACCCATCACCAAGGCGGTAGTGGGTCTCTGCGTCTAGTATCTTATCGTCTGCTAGGGTCTTCTGAGCGAAACCGCCAGATATACCGTCAGCAATGTCTCTTGCTTTACTCATAGTTGGGTTCCTTATCTAGCGAATAGCAATATAAAGATAATTTCCAGTGTTTGCATTATAGCTTATATCAGTTGTACCTAACCTGAAGCCTGTTGACGTTGGATTAACAAAATTACTACCAGTAGTAGCGGGGAAATCTCGGTCAATATTTAATTCTTCATCATTCCCCGCCGAAAAACCACGAACATTATCAATGATGTTCCAGTCTGAGCTAGTATCATACCGTTTAATAATTAGAAATTGAGGCGTCCAACCAATATCTATCGTTGGGCCTGATGTTGAACCATTACCTGTGTACTCACCACAAGCAATAAAACCATTATCATCCGTGCCATCAGGATCATGCGCAAAAATATAAGCAACGTAACTGTCGCCGTTATTATTTACACTAGAATTAGTGCCTAGGGTTATAGTGCTACTGGTTGCATCAGTATCATTCCAAACTGTGTTTACTGTTCCCGCCCCCGCCTCATTGTTATTTTCAAGATACTTGGTGCCACCTAGTGATGTATGGTAGTTTATCCATGATCTGCCAGCATTCATCTTTTTGACCATCATAAAGCCAACATCGGTTCCAAGGTTATGGCTAATTGTACGCCCATTTACTCCGTTGCCTATCCATGTTTGAACGTCAAAGAAACGCGGCTGCACTTGAAGCGACCATGCAACATACGAAGCGGCATTGCTGTTAATATTTCCAGAAGAACCCATGGTCCATCCATCAGTGTTAAATGAAGACAGACCATTTGCTTGGGTGTTTTCAGCATAGTCTTGATTGGGCTTTAGTCGTTCATATGCGCCGCGCACGGTATCATAAATATTGTGATCTTGCCCTGTTCCATCACGCCTTTTAAGCCAGATAGCCCCATCGTTTGCACTAAAATTCATTCCTGATGTTATAGTTTGAGTGCTGCCGTTGCCAGTGTAGGTTGTCGTTTCAAAGTAAGGGTTTTGTAAAGATGTATCTACCTCAACCGATCCAGCCTTAAAACCACGCACAGACCCACCGCCAAACGTAGCCAACATAGGCGCGTATAGCGGTTTCTTTTTGTTAGGCATCCATAATGTCATATGTTGCCCCCTTATGCATACTGAGTTTGTGACGCTAGAACAGTGAATGTTGCATCGGCAGTTTTAATGATTGTAAAGGTGTAGACGTCTATGCCACTTGCGTTACCAGCCGTTGGCGCAGAACCACCTGACCACTTTGGTGTGACCGCTGTACCGTCAACTTGATAGGCGTTGAGGTAGTAGGCTGTGGAGCCTTGGGCCATCAAAATTGATGACGTAATAGACTGCCCAGTAGCAAGAACACTGTTAAGAGTTGTAGATGAATTACCTCTAAAGTTTACGGTAGCGTTTAAACTCTGATTATTCGTAAAGAACAATATGCCTTGATCTAAAGCGTTAAAGCTAAAGGCACCACCTGTTGAAGTTGTTGTGGCAACCTTCTCAATGACTTCCTCGATGTCCAGCGTACCATTCACGGTCAAATCAGTAGCAGTCAAAGCACCAGTCAACGTACCACCAGCCAAAGGCAACTTAGTTGCAATGCTGTTCGTCACCGTAGTGCTAAAGTTAGCATCGTCGCCCAAGGCCGCTGCAAGTTCATTCAGGGTGTCTAGTGTTGCGGGTGCGCTATCGACCAATGCAGACACAGAGGCGTCGATGTCAGCCTGTGTTGCATACCCAGACGCAGCCGATTGGACTGCGGCGACCTGAGTTGTGCCTTCAGTCTGCACTAGGCCAACCTGAGTTGTGCCTTCGTCAATGACGTCTTGGACTGCGATAGATGGGTTCAGGGCTTCTACAGACTTTGAGAGAAGTAGGAACTCTTGGGCATCTGTAGTGCCGCTAGTGTTGTTCATTTTGGTCTGTAGATTAGACTCAAGTGTTGTGAGTGTTACTGCCATGTTTATAATCCTGCGAGTGCTAGAGCCTTGACACCATCAATCAGGTTGTCAGTCTGGGTTTTGTTGTAGTGGTCTGCGAGTTCAAAAGTGCCAAAGGACATGACCGTCACGATGTCCGAAGTGACCGCTGGATACGCCAGTGTCACACTTGTGCCGTTAGTTGCCGTGAAGTCTGAAGCATCCAGCATGACACCATTAAGAAAGACGAATGCGTACAGTGGGTCATAGACCGCTGGGAACACTGTTGTGCTTCCTGAGTATGTACCAGCGGATGTAGTCTTAGGCGTACCCACAAGGTACGTGACGGACTGTGAGACACCATTGACTGATGAACCAGCCGCTTGCCAACCAGCCGTACCATAGACCTTCATGATGTTGGTGCCAGTGTCGAACCACAGGTCACCTGAGTTTACGTTAGCACCAGTCGGGGCCGTAGCACCAACGAAGTACGTGTCGTTGAATGAGGTCAGGCTGTTGATGTTCTGTGCAACTGTCTGGACAGCCGAGATTGACCCACCGACATTTGCCACGTTGGTTGCGTTGGTTGCGACAGTGCTTAGGTCAGTCTGATTGATACCAGCGACTGACGAAATGTCCGCACTGATGGACGCCAATGATGTGACTTCTGAACTTAGGCCAGCCAAAGTCGTCACGTTACTAGCGATACCGCTGACACTTGTGATTGCTGCTAGGTTCGTGTTGACGTTACCAACGATGTTGAGGTTGGAGTTCAGGTTGGTCACAGACGCCATGTTTGTGCTGACGTTAGTGACTGAAGTGATGTCACTGGCTACTGCCGAGACATCTGAGATTGCACCCGCAACCACCCCCACATCACCACCGACACCAATCTGTGCAGCCAAGGCATTCACGTTGGCTATGTCGGTTGCTACTGTCGAGACATCGGTTATGTCAGTCGCTACTGTGGTCACATCCGCAATGTTGTTCGCCACAATCGCCAAGTCACCGTTGGCTCCGATCTGACCCGCAAGTAGGTTCAAGTTGGTCAGAGACCCAGCCACTGAGTTGACGTTTGAAATTGAGCCGCCGACTGAATCGACGTTGGTCACTGAGGCCGCGACTGTGTTCAAATCGGCTATCTCAGGCACCAAAAGATTGACGTTTGTCAGAGCATTCGAGACTGCATTTACGTTGCCGATCGAGCCTCCAACAAGGTCCACGTTTGCGATTGAGGTCGCTACAGTCTGGACGTCACTAATGTTGGCTGAGACAACAGTCACAGGCTGCCCTGTGCCTAGGTTGTTTGCTACCTCGTTGACGTTGGTGATGTCACCAGAAACAACATTGATAGCGTTGATGTTGGATGTCAGGGCAACAGTGGTTACTGCACCAATGTTACCTGAGACGTCGATGACAGAGTTAATGTTCTGCCCCACGTTCACGACATTGGTGTCTGTAGCCCAATACTTCGCTGAGTATTCACCGTCTGCAACAGGGTCTACAAGTTTCGTTGCCCAATCTCGGGCCTCTTGCACGTAGGATTCTAGGGTATCGACCTCAGTGTTCTGTAGACCTGACCCTGAGTAAAATGATGTCTTAGCCATTAGTCAAATCCTCAGTCTTGATATGTTGCAGTAGGCTGCATAGCCTGTACGGTCCCTGACACCTCCGCATCATTTGCTTGTTCCTGTAGTTCCGATAAGAACTGTACGAACTTTGTTTCAAACAAAGGTCCACGTTCATCTAGGAAGTAATCACTGGCGTAACCAAGTGCGCCGTAAGTGATTAGGTCAGACGCAATGATTGCCAAGTCGTTTTCATCAGTATCTGCTGTCATCTCTGTGAACTGACCATAATAGTTCATGGAGATACTGCCTGATGTTGGGTAGGGGTAGATTTTGATGTTCTCGCCTTCGCGCGTGAAGTATCTAGGAGTTCCGCTTTCGGCTGGTTGTGACATCTCGACATACTTGGATAGCGGAACACGAGTTAGGTTTGTGTTTGCATAGTACATGTCGATAATCTCAAGGAAGTCGGCGGGGATGATAAGCGTCGAAGTGCTTGCTGTTAGGTTATACGTCTGCGTCTTTTCCATCGGAGGAATGCGCAAGACACGCTGCGCACGTGAGATACTCTGGTCAATAAAGGTGTCAGCCAAGGCATCACTACAGTCTGTGCGGTTTAGTAGGGCTTTAAAGTGCGCCCTGATTTCACCTTTGTTCATTTCTTATGCCCTTCTGGTTTTAGGCTTAGGTTTGTTTTTGGCTGTCTTAGCGGCACGTGCAAAGTCAGCGTCAGTCGGTGCGCCCTTCTGACCTTTCTTGCGTGGCTTTTTGCCAGCCTTTTGATTTGCGTGGATGTTGGCGTATAGCCCTCGTTTAGCCATTAGACTTTCCTCTCGGTTGCCATGAACATCTGTAAGTCTTCGGCCTGAAGTTTTTTGACTATTTCAGGGCCAGATGCTTCCCAGATGTCAAAGCCTTCGCGTAGCCACTTCTCGACCACCGCAGTGGGAATAGAGGCGACACGGTGAAACTCGCCCATAGGCTTTTGTGTACTTTCGTTACGTGCGTCCTTGAGGTCGTCTAGGAAAGCCTGTGAGATATGCTGTGTGTGCTTACGGACAGTTTCCCCTGCTTGCTGCATGAAGTCTGTGTCCGATTGAATCAGGTTGGGGATGTTTTTTTTGTAGTCATTCTGTACTTCCTTGAATCAAAAAGGCCGCCCAAGGCGACACAGTAAGGAGAGCAAAACCTGTGTTACCGAGGGCGGCCTAATCTAAAGAACCGCTAGGGTTCTAAAGAGGGCTTATGACAAACCAGTGATTTTCACTGAGTCTGCAAAGTTCATGTGCTTCACTGACATCTCGCCAACGATTTGGTGACGATCTGAGTCACCGTTCTTCGCTAGAAGTGTGCGTGTGAATGGACGTAGAGTACATGTTTTGAACATTGATGGGTCAATCAATAGAGCGTGTGATGACTCTAGGTGACGGTTCAAAATTACACGGTACTCACCGTATGGAGACACGTATAGGTCGATTGCGTTGACCAATGTTTTGCCTTGCGCAATCTCACGGTTACGACCTGCTGACGCAGAGAAACCAGCGACGATTTGTGCATCACCTGGCTTAATCATAAGTGTGTCAACGTCTGAACCGTTGTTGTATGCAGTTTCACCTGCTTCCAACAGTTTCGCTTCAGTCAATGGGTCGCTTGCGTTTGCACCAGCGTCTACTGCTGTAGAAATCTGGTTGATTGCAGAAGCCATTTGACGTGCCGTAGAACCAGAACCAGTCACGGCTGCTTGGTCTGCACCAACTAGAGCAAATTCTGCATCGCGCTTGATTTCTTTAAGGGCTTTCGCCAACTGATGAGCGGTCTCTTTCGCTCGCCCATAGGTTGCAATCGCGTCTGCTGTTGCAGAAACTTGGAAACCTTTGGTCAGAATCTGGGTGTTGTTTGTACGCTCTACGGCGTCAATCAATGTACCCATTACGGCGTCCGCGCCTTCAACTGCTGCGTTTGACCCAGCCGCTGCAAGTGAATCCTCAAGCCATGAGAATGTACGTGCAGAGACTTTTTCGTCTTTGAACATCGTAAATGCAGGTGTGTCGAAAGGCGTAATGTCGGTGATGATGTCAGCAACTGACTCTTTCTTACCGACCTGATCGTATGTTGTATATGTTGCCATTGGTATGAATCCTTCTTGTAGGCAAGAGTTTACTCTTCCCAGCGAGCCATAAGGGCTGCGGCAATATCATCCGTGTCACCACCATAACGAGGGTTGCTACGCAGTTTTGCTTGAGCGTCTGCTGCGCGTTTAGCCTTCAATGTTGTTTTGGAGGGTGGGGACTTCTTAGAACTCAAGACCTTTGTTCTTGTAGACTTTGACTTTGTCACTTTAGCCTTCGCTTTCTTTGATTGCGCTGACTTCTTTGACTCATCGTAAAGTCTCGCTTTGTTAATCAACATGATAACCGTAGGGTCTGTGTATTGATCAACTTGCTCTTGAGGCAGACCTGATTTTACAGCGTAGGCACGAATGTCATTGTACAATTCGTTGCCCCAATCTGGCAGGTTCTCTTCGAGGACACGCACACAGTCTGTGGCTGCCTTTTGAATCGCTTGCTGCTGATTGCCCTGTAGTTCTTGAAGTAATGAGTTGCTTTCCTCTTTGAGGAACTTCACATCGTCTTCGGCCTGACGTGCATCTTGTCTGAGTTGGGCGAATGTTTCAGCGTCCATCTGCTGGGCTGCTAGTAACATATCCATCTCTGAATATGGGGCTAGTCGGGCCTCTGCACGTTCTAACATCTTTTGGTATGCTAATTGCGTTCTTTGGAACTCTTGTTCCGCAACTTTGCGCTGGGATGCTAAATCTTGAGACTTTTGTGTTAAAGATGCTTCTTGACCATAAAGTCTTTTCAGTTCCTTCACGGATACCTGTTTGTTTTCACCTTTTACGCTGACTTCGACAAGGGCGTCTTCGGACACAGTGGTTGGTTCCTCTGTATCGTCTTCTTCGACCTCTTCTTCGTCGTCTTCTTCGTATTCTTCGGCTTCATCAGTTTCTTCAGGGTCCGTGTCGTCCTCTACTTCTTCTTCAAGGTCGTCATCGTCATCTTCATAAGCACCCTCTTCAAGGTCTGTCTCTTCGACCTCTTCGGGTGTCGCATCTTCGTCTTCGGGTTCAGATAGGTTTTCACCGTCATCCCACCGACCTAAGATTGCATCTGCGGCGTCATCTAAATCCAACGCGCGGGGTTCTGAGTTACTGTTTGGGTCGTCTGTCATAGACCTAGTTCCTCTTGGCTATTGTCGCCTTGAGCCAAAATGTTATCTCGCACTTCAACTCTCTGCTTTAGGGTGTTCACCACGTCTGCGATTGCACGATAGTGGTGGTAGGAAGTCTCACGCTTCAACTTGTCGTCGGGCTGTGAGTTTACAAAAGTAGAGAAAGCACTCTCCACGATTGAATCGACAACAGAAGTGAACGCAGGGGCCGATAGTACGGCCTCTGCTTCATCCCCTGCCGTCACAAGTTGCTCTTCTTGTGTAGGCATGTGTAACCTTATGCTATTTACCCATTAGGGCTTGCGATTGCTCGGACATCCTCAGCACGTTTCGCAATCTCCAACTCTTCGTAGTTGACTGCTTCTTTGTGTGCCTGTTGTGACTCTTGTAAGTCCAGTTTGTCCGACTGTAATGCGAACTGCTGCTGTGCCTTGAGTTGCTCAAGTTCCAACTTCATGCTCGCAATTTGCGCGTCAGTCTGTGCTTTAAGTTCAGCAACTGCTGTCTGACGTTCTTGGACCTCCATCTGCTTCTGCGCAATTTGCATCTGCATCTGGGAGGCGGGGTCTGGTTGTTGTGGTGGTATTTGACTAGGATCGAGTAGATAGTCAGCAACATTCTTAATTCCACTTTTGTCTAGGATAGCACTCAGCATCTTGTGCTTCTGCTGTGGTCCGTACATCTGCTGTAGAGATGGGTCGGCACTAAACAACTGGTGGAACGCAAGATACTTCTGAATCTGTGTCTCCTGTTCACCATAACCAAGGTTGAACTCAACCATCACGTCACGCTTATCAGACCATTGTGCTGGTGTGATTTTGACGTAAGTACCCGCTAGTTCGACTATCTTTTCCATCGTCTCGTTCTCGACACACAACTGGTAGACAAGGTTGAACAATGGTTTCAGGAAGTTGTTAGCGAAGTTACGTGCGATAATCTTTTGACGCTGCTGGGACATAGTCGCCAGTTGCTCAACCATCGCTGCTGAGTTCTGTTTACTGATAGCATCCTTGTTCAAGCCCTGAGATAGACGTGAGACACCTGAAGTGTCCTCTTTGTCTTCATCCAGCATCTGTATGGTCTGGAATATGAAGGGGTTGAGGGATGCCTGAGGCATTGGGTTGATTGCATCTGGACGTGTGACATTCACGATACCGCCGACACGGTTGTCAATAAGTTCACGTGGGTTTGTCAGTCCACCTTTGACCACAGTGTAGCGAGGGTTGTTAGTAACCATCGCGTGGTCAAGGATTGAGCGTGTCAACACAGTCCGTGCATTCTGAATGGCAATCAACTTGTCTGCGAAGTTGTTACCGTGGAATGCGTGTGGGATTGGTAGAGGTACGAATGCAACAAACGGCATACGTGTCACGATGTCTTTAGACAGCATGACGTTACCTACTTTCACGACACGGTATAGGTCTGTAGTCCCTTTTGCGTCTACATCCAGAGGCAAGTACGCTTCAACGACTGTCACCTGACGTGTTTGCTTTTGGTGACCCTTGCCAGCCGTGAAGCCACGTCCAGCACCGATGTCATCGAAACGAGATAGAACCTCAGGGTCTGTGTCAAAGTCGTTGTCTTCGTCACTGATGTCCATGACAAGGTCTTCGTCATAGCCCATCTCAATCAGTTCTGCGATTGTCTTACGTGTGCGGTGAGCAACGAAAGATGCAGATTCCAAAGAGCGACACTGTGGTTCGATTAGGAACTCTTCAGGCGCAACGGACTCAATCTTGACCTGTGAGGTGTCACGGAAAACACGAAGTTCACCAGTGTACAGACCAAACTCATCCTCTACGATTTCCTCAATCTCAACCATGTCATCAGACAAGACTGCATCAAGTTCCTCTTCGGTTAGGTCTTCGACATACTCAAGGTAACTATCAGTCTGCTGTTGCCAGTAGACCTTGGCTACCCCTGCCCTTGCAATCAGACCATCATGAATGACTGTCTGCATCACCTCGAACAAATTGTTCTGACGGTGGAGGACGTAGTCGGTGTACTCTGTACAGACTTCAGCCATCATCACGTCTTCTGGTCCTTGCGGTGAGAAGCGTAGAGTGCGGTTGCCTGTGCTGAATGTTTCGAGAAGTGCAGCCTTCATGCTTTCCACAGCATCGTAGACGTCCTGAGACACATACTTGCTGTTTCCGTCATGCACTGGTTTCGGAAGTTTTGCCGAGTAGTAGTCCATAACACGCGAACGTTCACGGCTCAGTTCACTATCCGCATATCCAATGGACATTCGTAGGCTGCTATCTACGATTGAGACGATTTTATCGTCATCAAGTTCTTTAAGTTCTTTCATCGTTAAACCATCTCAATATATAGATCATCGACTGCCTCTATTGGTTCCCAAGCACCCTCATGGATGTGGTTGGCTAATGCCAAACTCATTACACAGTCATCGAAGCATCCAGACTCTGCCTCCATGCCACCAGTGGTGTTCACGATGTATGTCAGCATCTCTCGGATAGTTACTTTGTCATTAAGTTCGATAGTTCCCTCACGAACCGCCGCCCTAAGTTCATCAATGACTAACGGCTTTGTCTTGGATGTGGTGGTAAAGCCCAACTTGACGGTCTCTTTGTCCGTCAGTTTGTCTACCTGTATCTCAGTGTAGAAATTAGGGTACGCCATGTCCTTGCCGAGGCGTGTACACGTAAGGATACCGTGGCTGTTGTTCTCTACGATTATCAAAGCGAAGTTAAAGAACTCGCCTAGTCTGTAGAGTACCTCAGCGAAGTAGTCTGGGTGTACTTGCGCACGATAAGATGCGACCTGTCTTTTCTTACTGTCCAAGACTTGCGCCACAGACCAGTCTCCACCTCTGACACCCATCGCAACGTCAGCACCGATTGTGTATCTCTCGCCTGAGTCATACTTGCGGTACAAGGTGAGTTCACCTCTGACATTCTCTAGCCACTCTTCGCCCTCTAAGGCCAAGTTTGCTACAGGGTCACGTGTGTCACCTAGACGTTCCTGAAGTGCCTCTGGGTTGAACACAGGGCGACCTGTGGTCAAGAAGGCTTCTTCTGGTTCTGCTGGGTATTCTTGCTTGAAGAGGTCGATGCCGTTCTGGGCAATCTTGCGTCTACGGAACATAAGTTGACCATCGTCCAACTCATACTTCTCACACAACTCTTCCTCTTCAGGTGTACGCTCGAAGTTCTCTGGGACATTCTCACGGTACTCAGGGTCCATGAACCAAGGTATGAACACAGGTGTGTAACCGTTGGTTCCTTCTACTGCACCCTTCCATAGGTCGTAAAAGATGCCAGAGACACCGTTAGCCGTACTCTCGACAAAGATAGCCGTACCCTTTTTGTTAGGCACAGCCTGTGTAAGACCGTTCCAGTTCTCAAGTGCTGTAGACTTCGACCAGAACGCAAGTTCCGAGGCGTGTACGTGCGTAAGCGTCTCACCTCGACCAATACTCTCACCACCTGCCGTAGCAACCACATACGAACTATCCAATACGTCAAACGTAAGTTCTCGACGTGATGAATACTTGGTGTGTGGTTTCAGTAGTTCAGGGCAGTTCTCGTGGTAACGCTTGGTCATATCGAACAAGGCTCTCGTACTGTCACTGTGGTGCGTAATCACCATTGCCTTACACGCTTTGCGCTGGGACACGTTGTGATACAGGTAACCACCGACATAGGTAGACAGACCTTGCTGTCGTGCCTTGAGGATGATGATACGGACCTTACCCTCTTCTGCTAGTTGCTTCTCTACTGCCGTCTGCAAAATGCGCTGGGCAGGTTTTAGTTTCAAAGGGCTGATGTCGCCGTCTTTGGTTCTAATCTTGAGTGCTGATTTAGCGTAGAAGGTGAAGTCGTCGTAGAGACGCTTGCGTACTTCTCTAAGTTTCTGATCCATCTTGCTCTTCTTCGTCATCGCTAACTAAAAGCGACTCCAAGAAGGCTTCAGCCTTGCCAATAGTAACTTCGCTTTTTGCAGCGGGTTTTGTCTTAGTAAAGTCCAAGACCATACGCGCGGCTGTCAAACGGTCACGGTTTTGACACGGCTCTCGCATGATTTCTACGGCTGCTTTTAGAGCCTCAATTGCGTATTCGTCGTCGATGTTGTTATCTTTGGTCATCTTAGCAACAATCCTTTCGGCATCTTTTTTCGCCTGTTCTCTGATTGGTGTAATGGCTTCCAAGGTGTACCCATCTCGTGTCCCTTTAGGACGTCCCGCATTCTTACGAGGCTTTGTTGACCACTGCTTTCTTAGAGCGCGACCTTCCTCGGTTTGCATCAGTTTTGCGAAGTAGTTTGTCTTCCCCGCCTGATGTGCCTTCTGCGGCATCGTTAGTTCCTTTTTGGGACTCTTCTTTCTTGGGTTCTTGGGTGCGCCCATCACTTTTTACTCCTAATAGACTTCCGATGATTTCAAGTGTCTCTGGACACGCTTTGCAAAACACAGGGGCTGGTAGTTGTGCAGCCATTTCTTGCAAGATTGAATCTTTTTGGGCCTTCGTCAGTCCAGATGACTTCACGGCCTGAATGCTTTGCAGCAGAGGCATTAAGTCAAAAGCGGTTTTATTCATAGGTTTGCTCTCATTGGGGGTTGTGGATGCCCCCGAAGGGACACCCTATGCTGTTAAAGCACCGTCAGGCATTGGTGGTTCCTCATCGCCACCAGCGGCAGCGACTAGACCCATCGCCATAGCGACAGCGAGTATGGTTGCGAATGGATGTGAGTAGAACAGAATCTTACCGTTGTTCGCTTTGTCAAACTCAGCCTTAATCATCTTACTGTTGATAGGCATGATTTCCTTAGCGAGACGAGGGTTCATCAGATACAGCCACATTGGGTCAACTGAGAGTTCAGGCGCACTGCTTGTGTAGGCTCGGTAGTTACGCAAACGGTTTCTGAAACTTACCATTGTACCAGCATCGTTGTTCTGCACGGCTTTGTTGAGTTCATCTAGTAAATACGTCAGAGAACTACGAGGTGCCTGAGTTTCACTTGGATTACTCTCAATGTACGCTTTACCTGCTTCTTGGAACGCAATGATTTCCTTAATTGCAGGGTGGTCTAAACCTTTAGACTCAAGGATAGGCTTCATCACAGAGTAGTTGTAACTGTTCAGTCCTACTGTGTCGTACTCACCTGTACCTTTGTTTTGTACACCACCCATACCAAAACGACCTTTGCCATCCATGTTACCTTGAGTAAGCGAATGGCCCATCTCGTGTAGTAAAGTGTGAAGAGATTTCAGTGTGGTTGTCTTTACGCCTTGGAAAGAACCTTTCGGTCTAATACCGAATACACTACTACCAAAACCCTTCATGTCAGGGGACCATTGGTGGACACCTCTTGTGCCTTTACCTTGCTTTGTGGCCTTCTGTAGCGCAGTACCACTGTTCATAAGTTGAGCGGTAATACCAAGAAGTTTTGCAGCTTCGAGGGCTGTGTCTACGTCTTGGATACCGTTCTCGTACTTAGAACCCTTCTTGCCAATCTCAATGATTGCTTTGGCTTCAGGTATGTTCTTCTTTACGGTTGGTGTCTTCGGTTTTTTGAGTTCAGGCTTGGGGCTGACCAATGGAGGCTGGGCCAGTTGTGTGGGTCCAGTTCCAGTTTGTCCGCTTTGCCCTCCTGTATCTCCTGATCCACTTGGTCCAACAACTGGCGCAGGTGTGGTGGGAGGGGTTTCAGTTGGTCCGTCATCCGTCTTCTTTGCCTTTGGCTTTGCCTTAGATGCTTTGGCCTTTACTGCCGCTTGCTGCATCTTAATCCTATTTAGATAGGGAGTAAGGTACTTATCTGCAAGTGACATGGATGTTAGGCTCACACGCGCACCATCTACAATCTCAGTTGCTTTGAACACAGGGTCTGAACCTAAGTTCAATCCGAGTTCGTCTAGTGCCTTAGTCAAAACTGCACGGTCACTTGAAGCAATGCTCTTGTCGTTGTTCATGTCATCACGAAGTGACTGTAAGAACGCCTTGTTAGCATCAATACCATCTTGAACGGCTGCTGAACGCGGTTGTACTGGTGTACCGTCTGGTGCGGTTGTCTGGCCTCGCTTACTCTTTGTCTTAGCTGCTGCTTTATCGACAGCCTTGTCTTTGAGTAGTTCGAGTTTCACCAAACCAATGACTTCAGTCAGAGGCGCACCTTCAGATGACATTACACCTGTCTTCTGCATTCTGCGGTACTCTGCAATCGCACGGCGTGTCTCAGAAGCAATATCTCGTGCTTCTATACGCTGTAGGACTTCTTCGACCTTCGCATCAATATCAGTAGGCATTTTGTCTTTAGCAAACTTCGGATAGGCTTCGGCAACACCTGCGAACATTTTACCACGCGGCGAGTTCGACTTGGGTGGCGCACCTTCGTTATACAAACGGACATAGGTCGCTGCCCTACGCGCTGCTTCTTCGTCTTTGGCACGTTGTTTTGCTGCCAAGTCGTCCGCTTTGGCTTTCGCTTTCGCTTCAGCGGCCTGTTGCTTTGCTGCTGCACGTGCTTCGATTTCTGACTTCTTCTTGGCTGCTGCATCATCCTTGGCCTTAATTGCCTGTGCTTGCTGTGCGGCCTTTAGACGTGCTGTACGCCCTTCGACTGCGGGACCAGTTGGGTCTGCTAGACCGTCTCTACCTTTGTTCTTTTTGATGAACGTGTTGAGTTTCGATCTGCGTCCTGTGATTGCGTCAATACCACGACCTGCAATGACCGTAGGAATCTGTACAGCCAAAGACTGACCACCAGTTGCAAGTGCTGCACCAGTGTTGATGTTGCCACCAATGATACCTGCTGGATTGTACGAACGTCCGAATGAAGGAAGTGGGTTGAAGGTGTCTGTGAACTGCGAGATGCCGCCTTTCAGACCGCCTGAGTAGACTTCCGTTACAATATTGGACTTACGAAGTGCATTTAGTAACGCTTGTCCTTCTCTGGTGTTACCTACCTGCTGTTGGACGAAGTCGAGGTTCTCTTTGGTGACTGTAGTGGACACTTTGTTTCGCGCTTGGCGTAGTGTCTCTGCAAATTTGGCTTTTGTT
>Ga0098048_1000653_pt1 | contig 16159 bp, 10 predicted proteins | sample 13_taG_FD_75052 | JGI IMG/M metagenome (GOLD analysis project Ga0098048, IMG submission 75052) | Marine viral communities from the Subarctic Pacific Ocean - 13_ETSP_OMZ_AT15268 metaG | ecosystem: Environmental > Aquatic > Marine > Oceanic | place: Pacific Ocean | collected 2015-01-16 | reverse complement strand
TGCTACCGAAGGATTGCGTATAAAATGACTGCGTATAATAGCTTTAAATGCGTCTAAATTATTGCGAATAGCATCTGAATCCCAAATCCGATTAAAGAATGGTTCGTCAACTTGGCCTCTAATTCTACCACTTTGAACAACAGCAAGCGCAGAACGTGTCTTATTTAATTCCTCAGTAACCTCAACTTGTCTACGCTTATAGTGAGCCTCTACCTCAGCAGACAGTCTCTTTCTTAGCTGCGCTTCTATCTCTAACAAATCTCTTTCGTAAACAGCTACGCCTTGAGCTAATCTATTTTGGTTTCCCATGTGATGATTGGCTTCAATACGATCACCCCAAGATTGATAGTAATTCTGTTGCGCTTGCATAACTTTTAATTCAGCGGGTGATGACGCTTCTTCTTGAAAAATGCGTTTTCGATTAGCCTCAGTTCTAAATGACTTTAATGTTTCACCGCTACCAGTAATGCTTCGCCACATACTTGATGGATTGAGGCCAAATAAATTTATTTGCCTAGTATCTGTATGCTCTGCGTATGCTTCTTCTGTTACCTTGTTTACCCTAGCCCAATGCCTACGCTCAGATGCAATAGAAATATCAATACTTCTATTTGACGGTATGCCCATTTGATTGCCATGTGTTAAAGTACCATGATCGCCACCTATTTTTGCAACAGCATCTTTTAACATATTCAAACCAGACCATTTAAGATTGCCAGCAGCATCTTTTATAGGATCAAGCATCATAATACTTTTATATGGGCTGCGAATAGGATTCCATTTATAACCAGCAGCTAACTTTCTAGGGTCAAGAACGCCATCAGTCGTAGCAAGATCAATTCTACGGTCAGTTAATTCTTGCATATGCTTAGTATGCTCTAAGTGACGATCTGTTAATTTGCCAGATTTATTATTTAACTCTCTTATTTCGGGAGTTGTAATTGTTCCAGCATCTTGCTTTTCTTTTAAACGCTCAACGCCAACTGTAAGACCATGAATACTTGATTCAATTTGAGTCAAAGCAACTTCTAAATCCCAATCTTCTAAATAACCTAGTGGCCTACTTGCTCTTTGCCGAACAACAAAGTCACCCTGCCTACGCTGTAACTGTGCTTGTAAATCAATCTCACGACTACGCGCTCTAAAGTTTCTATGCGAATCAACTACAAAATTATTATAGCCCCTTACAGAAACATCAATGGTTCCACCAAGCAAAGCACTAAAAGCAGTAGATGCGGCAATATTCATTTGCGCTCTCTCAACGCTAAAATTAATATCGCTCATTGCTCTAGTCATTTCTTCTGCGCTTGCAAAAGCAGCACCCGTAAGTGCAGCATTGGTAACTTTAGCAGCAGTACCAACGCTTTTAAAAGCCAAAACGCCGGGAATTATATTTGTAACATCAAAAGGCAAAGATATTAATGCCGCAGACCAACTAGATTGTTGCCAATTTCTGGCTCTTGAATGATCCCTCATTGAAGCATTAAGAAGAAAGTCATAATTTTCTTGGTTAACAGCATGAAGCAACGAAAGACTGTGTTCTTCGTCACCTCTTTCTTTCATTATTGTAGCTGGATTAAATGTTTCGTCAGGAGTCCAAGGAGTAAAAGCACCCTGCAATAAATCAACATAATTAGTATGCGTATCAGCAACCAAGCGCATAGCATTTACAGTTGCGCCACGATCAATACCCTCACTAACTTGAATTGTGTAAGGCAATTGATGCGGCCTAATGCTTAAATCATCTATTGTTTCCATGACAGGAGAATAAGGTTGATAACCTAATATCTGGTCAATGGCACTAATTTCTGGTTCATAAGGTTTAGTTGGGCCAAAAGGTAAATCGCTTAATTGAACAGTACCCATTATCTATTCCTAAACCTTTTAATCATAGAGAGAGTTCTTTTGTCTTTTACCAGTTTGCCAAAGTTTTTCTTTGATGGATCATTGTAATAATACTCACCTTCGCGGCCTTCTCTAAAGTCACTTACCTTGTTGTAACCGCCTACAACTTTCATTGTAAATTCGTTTGGCTGTCCTTTGTAATTAAACTTAGCCTCTGGCTTAACCCTAGATGTAGTGTTTTTAAGATCATCATATTGACGAGCAATGCCTTCTTGATAAACATCATCAACTTTTGTTAATTGCGGCTCATTGTTTATATTTGATTCAACAGTGTAAAAACCATCTGGCCCTTTATAAAAAGTTGTTAAATCACCTTTGGTAGCGCCTAAGTTCATCCAGTTAATTTTAAACTTTTCAAACCCTTCAACTTCTGGTGCCGCCATAGGTATTCTTTTTTCAAACTGATAGTCCTGCAATACTTTAAACACATCAGTATAACGCAATTTAGTGTCAGGATTTTCTTCTTTATACAAATCAAACACTTGCTTAACATCGTCAGAATGTAGCTTACCGTTTAAAAACTCACTGCGTTTATCAACATAAATTGCAAGCCGTCTAATAGAATCTGCCTCTGGTATCTCTGTAGGCTCACCATCAACAGTACCAGATATAAACTCTCCAAGCTGTGCAGATCGGGCAAGCCAAGATTCTAAATTATCTTGGGCAGGGTTTGGTTTTTCAAACTGGAACTTTTCTTTTGCAAGAGCAAGAAGTGCAACGCTTTTATCAATAGTTTTCCCAGTTGCCTTTTTGTAAGCTGCCATTAATGTTTCAACATTTACGCCATAATGCTTAGATAAATCTGATGATTTATTTAACTCAGTTGCAAGTTTAATTACTTCTCTAGCGACTGACATTCTATCAGCTTGTTGATCTATTAACTGAATCTGTGGGTTTAATTCTTTTAAAGATTTGTTAACAATTTTATCTTTAACAGCAGAAGTTAAAGAGGGGGAGCTATTATTAACAACACTCATTATATAGTCAGCATCTACAGAAGTAGTTGAAAGAGGAGAATCTTTACGATCTAATCTACCCATCACAATATTAACTACAGAATCAACGCCAACACTTATTCTTGCATTGTCGCGTTCTTCAATTTGATAAGCAGCATTTTCTCTATACGAAGGAATTAAGTTAGTAGGCAGTTTAGCTTCAAATGCTTTAATCTGGTCTATAAAATCATTTGAATTGGTCGTTCTAGCAAAGTCTAACATTGTAGCGTATTGATCAGCTGTTTTCTGAACAATTTTTAATTTTGTTGTTATAGTAGACGCTAATTGAGCAGCATCATCTCTTGATAATTCTTGTTCTGCAAGTAAGTCTTTTTCATCTTGTGCAATTTCTGCTTGTCGTTCAGCCTCTTTTGCATCATCAATTATAGTCTGACGATTTTTAACAAAGCCATTTATATATCTGCTGTCTTTAGCATCCGACGATGAAACAGAAATTGGAATATTATCGCTGGTTTTAACTGCCTGTAAAGAAGTTCCATCACCCGTTGATACATAAAGAGTAGCAGTAACATCTTTAGAATGTGGGCTACCCGTCATTACAACATAAAAGGCCCTTCTGTTTTGATCGCCTTCAATTGCTTGTCGCTCAGAAAAACTTGTACTACTTGAGGTAATAGCCATTGCGTCATTTATATCCCCCGTAGGGCCACCATCAATAAATGCGTCTCTAACCAATTCCGATCTTTTAGCAGAACCCATAGACAAAATATTAAAAGCAGTTCCTGCGGTATTAACAAAATACTGCGCTAAACTTTGTTCTTCTGGAATAGTGCTCTGATCATGTAGTGGCAAAATAAAATTTGCAGAACTAGGGTTTTGCAATTCAGCTTGAGTAAAAGTACCGTGCTCATAAACTTTATTCATAAGCAATCTAACAACAGCGGTTGCCTCAACATCTCCACCAAAATCACTTAAAGTAATAGGGTGCCGATTTTTTCCTCTTGCGTTTAAAGCATGAGCAACTACCGCATTATCTTCTTTAATAGAATTTTCAGCTATAGACTCAAGCTGAACATCAGCAGATTTGCTATCAGTTTTTAAAGTCATAAACGCATCAAAGTAAGCCTCAAGAGCGTCTTGCGCTTTTGGCGTTGCGTCAGTGTAATACTCCCCTAATAAATTAGTTAAGTATTTAACAGGATTTTTTTCTCCATAAAATTCTTCTCGCTTATTACGCCTTTCTTCTGCTGTAGCCGTAGAGTCTGATCTGTGCAATTTAGCAAAAGCAAGCATTTCATCTATTTTGGCTCCTGTTTGAGCCATAGAACGCAATTCCATAAAGACACCAATTTCATGTGCGCTTATTGCTTGCGGTTCATCGCGCTGAATAGCGGGTGAAAGAACGGCTGCGCCTCTTTCATTTAATGAAAATAAATAATTATCAGCAAGTTTTAAATTCTTTCTTAATGTTTCATCAGTCATGCTATCATCTGATTGGAACATAGTTCTTAAACTTTGGAAAATAGAAGGATCAACCCATTCGCCTCTATTTGTAAAATATGCTTTAGCCGCTTCGTGAAAAGGGCTTTCAGTATCATTCAAGTAATTTTCTATATTTAAAAAGAAATCATCAGGGCGAGGATTTTTTGTAAAAAATTGCTCATGAGCAATTGCAGCAGCTTCTTTATTAGGCCCTACAAAAGTTATCTTTGGATCAAGAACTGATGTTACCTTAACAGCTTGAGCATTTGCTTTACGTTTTTGCTCAAATAACTCGCCCATTCTTGTAAACGAATTAGCCATATCTTTTACAAAATCATCAGAACTATCTGTAGAGTTAAAAGTTCTTTGATTAATTGCTAAATCAATTTGTTGTTTTAACCCTGCTACTGCACTTAAATTTTGCCCTGCTATATCAGAAGGATTTGCCATGTAAGCCTGTACTGAGGTAAGCAAATCAATAGAGTCTTGGCTATAGTTGCTTGATACTCCAATAGCAGTTAAAACAATTTCCACCCTACGACGAGCAACATCTTTTAAGAAATTAGATTCAACTTTAGCAATTTCTTCGGGTTTCATTTTTTTAACTACAGACTGTATTGCAGTCCATTCTGCTTTTTTATTAGGATCCTCACCTACTACTGTAGACATACCGTCTATGCCAGTAACTATATTGCCCTTAAAGGTAGAGGACATACTATCAGACCATTGGTCTTGCAGCGCGTCTAACTCAGGAATTGATTGAGTGCCCATTAAATCAAATTTAAATGCAGACATAATTACTTTATTAAAAGTGTCAGTGCTTTCTACAGAAAGTTTTTCTTTCCCTGCAAGAATAGCTTCTTGGCTTTTTGTTTTTGCAGATAATAAATTGTTTACTAATGCCAGCGATTTTTTACTACCGGCTCTTTGGAAAATATCTTGGATATTTTTTATGCCTGTATCATTTACCCCTAGCTTAGCTTGCAAGCCAGAAGGAATTGTAGATGGATCAGTTGCTAAAGAAAGTAAGTGCTTTAAACTGTCTTGCGTAGTTGTGTTAAAATTAATTGTACGATAAAGCAAATGGTTATCTTGAGCGTTTTGTATAATTTGATTAAATTTTACCGCAAACTCTGGGTCATTTAAATTAGAATTTTGCTGCGCTTGCCGCATTGCTGCCGTAACACCAAGAGCAAATTCTGTTTGAGGGGGCGTCCCATAAGCATTTGTTCGGACAACTATTTGATCTGACAAAGAAGATAATTCATCTTCTAAATTTTTTAAAAAATTAGCACCCCAAGCGTCTTGTGCTTTTTCTAAAGTTTCCTGTTGACTTTTTTGAGCCTCATTTACTGATTTTATAAATTTTGCAAGAGGTGAGCTACTATCTGTTGGGTTTAAAACCTTAAATGCTTTATCAACTATTTCACTTTGATCACTGTCTAAATTTGAAAAATCAATTATTCCTGCATTTTGGAGTTTTGTTCTCATAGTTGCAGGGTCAGAATTTAAAGCAGTTACTAAAGTATTAAAACTTTCATCAGTAATTTTTTCACCAGAAGATAATTGTGTACTAATAGTTTTAGTTAAAAAATCTCTTAAAGCAGCATTTACATTACTTGAGTAAGCTGTTGACGCTTGCACTGAAACTGATGGATTATTCTTTGTAGCATAATATTTTATTCTATCACTGCGAGAAATCATATTGCTTAATAAATCAATAGAACTTTTTGAATCAGTAATCTGTTGAGGTGTAAATCCACCTTCAGATAAAAAAGACTCAATTGCAATTGCATGCTTTGCCGCATTTCCTTGCTCTCTTTCAATCACATTTGCTTCTTTTTCCCTTCGATCTTTTTCTGCAAAAGCAGCAGATGATGAAGCAAGTTTAACTTCATCATTAATTGCAACTTGAAATTGGTTTAAGTCAGAAAGCGTTAATTTCTTAAAACTGCCCAATATTCTTGTTACAAACTTTATATCTTTCTTTGATTCGCCTTCTGTTAAAATTGTATTTAACAATGTTTCATCCAAAGAGCCGTCAGGTCGAACACTATTTAATATGATTCTAAAATTATGGCTTCTTATATCAGCGTTATTACCAGCGAATGAAGCAACATGCCTTTCAATTTGACCTTGAGCAAAACTTACCCGTATAGCTTTATGCTTTTTGCTTGTCTCTGGATATGCTGCAAGCAAAGAATCTACAGGCGCAACGGGAACTTTATTTAAACTTTGTTTATGGGTTTCAGAAACCTGTGCTTGAGTGTCACCAGTTGCCACACCAACAGTAACATCAGTGTCAGTTTGATCTGATGCAATAACAGATGGCAATTCAGTCTCTGCCCCAGAATAACCTAAACCTCTAGCGTCTAAAAGATTTTGCTCATAAGCCTCTTTTTGTGCTGCTTTAGCTTCACGAATTTGTTTTTGTTTTTGCTGTTCTAATAAAACCAAACGCCTTTGAGAAAGGAACAAAGAGCCAGTATCAGTAGTAAAACTTTTAAATTCATCATCTACCTGATTGCCAACGGCAGCAATGTAATCGCCAAACCTAGCGTCAAACTCTGCAACAGGATCAGCTTTATCCATAACCTCAATAGAAATACGAGCAGAGGCTTGCTTCATATCATTTTCTACAGAGTTTCTAAATCTATTAGTTGCTAGGCGTCTGTAAGCATCCCGTTGAATTGTGCCTCCCATAGCAAGGCTAAAGCCTTTTAAAGCCCTTAATGGAGAACGCTGACCATTTTCATCAAGCCCATAAATTTCACTCTCTGGTGCATTTGCAGCTAATTCTTCACCAGTTCTTTGTGCAATTTGAGCAGCGCGATCAAACAAAATATCGCTAAACTTATCAGCGCCTTGGCGAATAGCATCACCAGTAATTTGTGCTGAGTTGTTGAAACGAGCAACACCAATTTGACCCAGTTTACTTTCGTACTTTTCTTTTATTATGCCGACCATTAAGCTGTTCCCCCGCTAGGTTTATAAGAAAATGTTTCAGCAAACCTATATATGCCTGTGGCTCTTGTAGTAAATGCGCCAATGTTAGCAGCAGTCAATCTTGCATGACCCTCACTAATTGTTGTGCGTTTATTTGCAGCTAATGTTGCATCTGTAAATAAGGCAGACGTTCCGATAATATCCATATCAACGGCTCCCTTTCGTTTGTTTTCATCCATAAATGCTTTTACCGATGTACTGCGACTTGCATCAGAGTATTTATTAAACAAAGCTATGTTTGATTTCTCAGCACTATCAAGTGCTTGTTTACGCCGATTTTGTTCTATTTTTGCTTGCGCTTGATTGATAACGCGAGAGGTTTGAATGTCATAAGCCTGACGCTTTGATTCCTCTAATGATTCACGACCCGCAGCTTCTTGCGCCTGTGCGCTTTTATGAGCTAGATAAAGACCAAGCGCAGGAACAATAAAATTAAGCATTACAAAATTAACTCCGCAGTTAAACCATTTAGTTGAAATGGCAAAGGTTCATTTTGGGTTATCGTAATCTTTGGATCACGGCTATATCCTAGCAACCTAAATTCTTTCTTACCACTTATTGCACTGTCAGTTATTAAGGATATGCCATTCATTGATGCAGATTTAGTTTCTATAAAATCAGCAACAACAGTAGCAATGCCTCTTGGCTCACCAGTTACAGGCCCTGTTTTTACTTGAGCATCTACAGGATTAGTAGTCACATTAATTGTAAACTTATAACCAATTTCTGCGGTAGCATAGGTTTCATTATATTCAGCAAGACTTATTGCATTACCAGCAACAGTGTGCGTTCCTAAATAATCTTCACGACCTGATGCGGTTTTAGCAACAACATGAACAACTACACCATTTGCAAAATCACCACTGACAGATGTTGATTTATTTGAAATAGTATAGGTCTTACTGTTATCTAAGTGATGACCAACAATAAACTCGCAAAGACGAAGGTTAGTATTATCAAACCAAACAGCAGCAAACATACGATCATCAATAGCAACCACAGATTCAAAAGAGCCTTGCGTTGTAAATCTTGTCCATCCGGCCCTTTTCTCGGCGCGATTAGACCCAAACACAGAACACTCACCAAGCGCATTAACAAAGACACTATACGATTCAGCTTCACTAAACGCTCCATTTACAACGCATATATCCTTAAAGGACGATATAAGATGTGACGCAATAGTAGATACTGCTGTCGAAGTATAAGCATCCTCAGAGTCAGTATAAAGATATTCTCTTACAACTTTGCCACCGTTTTGCAAATATATAGTTGCGCCATCTAAAGGGGTTGGTTGGACAAATTCACAACCAAATGGGGTCTGCTTTCTTATCTGTGCATTTGTTGGAGTTATTGCTTGATTAAGAAAAGTTGGCACATAAAGTTCCGCTGAAGCGGTAAACACTTGCAAGTCTCTATCAGAAACCAAGTATCGTATTTCATTAACATCACCAGTAGCTGCAACTAAATTAATTGAATCGTTATCCTCTCCCTCGCCAACATCAAAGTTAAAAAACTGAGCTGATTTGCTAAACCATAAGGCATCTGGTTCAGCTAAAGTTCCAGCAAAAACTAATCTGTTTTCATGTAAGGTAATTGCAGAGGGATAACCTCTTTTTTCAGAAAAAGATTGCTCGTCCCAATTGCTGCTAGGATTATGCGTTGATACTTTTACATAACCGCCGCCATCTTCATCTTCATTTGCACTACCTCCCGCCGTAAACGTAAAAGTATTGTCATCTAAAATACTAACTACTGTTCGTGCGCCATTTAAATTTGAAGCACTAATGCCTCCTGTAGCAGAAGCATCGCTAAAAGTTATTGACTCACCACCAGAATAACCATGACCAAGATTAGTCACTTCAACTGTTGTACTGCCTGTTATAGTTCTAAAGGGATTTAATATTGCTAACTTTTGAATTAATGTATCAATAACATTTGCATTAGCTACAGTAGCACTTACGACAGAAACAATTTGTATTTCAGAAGTGCCATACCTTACCCGCACGCCAACGTGTTTTGAATCAGGATATACACCGCCAGATACACTACCTGTTGTGTCCCAATAATTTGCACTTGTTGTTAGCGTAATACCATTGCCTGTTACTGCGGACGGATCAAGAGTAACACCAGTTCCATGAAAAGAAGAATATGGTTGGTAAACTTCTTTGTTATCTGACCGTTTGTCAAAAGCAAAAACTTGCACTTCAAAAGAATCTAAACCAGTACGAGTAATCATTCTGGGCATAAACGCAGGGTGGCAAATAAACATAACATCGCCAGATTGCGCGTAAGTATATTGATGCAAGTAATCATCATCAAATGGCAAAGCGTTGCTATCAACGTCTGCTGTAACTGTAGCAGACAATGAAACAGATGTTTCGCTTATAATTCTAAAGACACGAACCTTAGCTTCCTCAACTGAAACAATATATCTTTCATCATCAGAAAATATAAACGGAAACAATTTGCTTTGCATTGTCTTTGCAGTGTTTCTAGTAATCCCAAAATCATAGATGTTTTTAAGACCGGCACGTTTCATAGCTGCGCCCTCTGCTTTTACAACTACATTTTCTAGTCGTTCAGCAGATGCCGCATAGATTGGAGTGTCAATTCTTGACCTTGTAGATGGGCTTATCTCTCCAAATTGGAAGCTATTAATAGGTACTCTAAACTTTCTCATTAACTACGCCTTTGAGTAATAAACCTAGAAGTGTTTAGTTTCTTAGTAGTTTGTGATTGAGAGTGTAAACGGCGTGCTTGCATCATTTGTATTGTAGCTTTTTCTTCCATTAACTTTGCCAATTGAGCATCACGCGCAACCGATACAGCTAAGACAGCCGCCATTGTATATTCAACAGCAACAACAAAGTATGGAGGCCAATTTGATTCATCTGCGCGGAAAATATAATCCGCTACTAAAGTATCATTTGCACCAGCATCGCAATAAATCTTACTGCCGTAGGTGTCATACTTAATGTTAAAGTCATTAACAGTAACAGCATTTAATAACATTAAGTCAGAAGGCAATTGATAAGCAGAATCAAACCTACCAGTAGGAGCATCTGATAATCTATTTAGTTCAGCTTGATTAGTTGAAAACCTCCATCGGCAATTAGTTAATGCCGCCCTTGCAATATCTTCATACATCGCCCCTGCTACTGTAGCCTCAGAAGAACCATCAGTAAAAGACGAAATCGGATTACCCCCAATAAGCAAAGACGCTCTTGAGCAAATTTTTATTGAGGTATTAGCTATATCAACCATTCAATGATTGGGGGGCCGAAGCCCCCCATTCCTTTTAATCGCCGTCTGTCTCGGCAACGGCTGTGCCATCAGACACATCCACTACAGAGCCAGTATTCGACAAAACAGTTACAAAGTTTGTAGTAGGCGCGTTTGTATCCTGCACAATAATCAAGTCACGGACGTTAAGCATGTTTGCTGCGTCATTAAAGTAACCTGATGTATTGATAGTAGCAATCGCGTCTGCTGTTCGATACATCCAGAGTGCGGCACCGCTGCCACCCCCGACCCGAATTAACCCTGCTGCGCTATAAGCCATTATGAGTCTCCTTAGTTATTGTCGAGAACTTCATAGATGCCTTCGGACTGAATAACCACAGCCCCCATAGACATCATAGAAGTTGCAAGGTGAGAGACTTTTTCGGCAACATAATTAACCTCAGTAGTAACGTCAGCGTTAATACCAAGACCAATAGCAGAAGTATGATAGGCAAAGTTTTTGCCACCAGTAACCGCAGAAGTCGAGAAAATCTTAAAGCCTAAAAATTCCTTCATGGTCATGCCACCAGCGAAAGGAAGATTTTGAGAACCCACATAGTCAGAAGATGCAAACTCGTTTATGTTAAAGAGATCAGCAAATCCTTTAGGATTCATTGCAAGATAACGCTCACCATCTTCTGGAATGTCAGCAATGCCCATTGTTTCAAACAATGTAAGCATATCAGCTTTGACAAGCGCGCCAGAAGTGTCGTTAATCTGAGTTGAACTTGCACCAGCATCCATAGCCGCAATGATGATTTCATCAGTTTTGCGACCAAGAGCAGCAGCAGCAGACTTAGCTACAGCTTGACGCTCGTTGATGTTAGTTTTCAACTCGTCCAGTTTGTCGATGTACTCGGCAGCATAAAAGTCATTCATAGTAACTTCTACGTTTGAGTGAGCCAATTCCATCGGTGTTACCGAACCATTGCGGGATTTAGTAGAGGCAGAGCCAGTGCCAATTTTTTGAAACCGAGCAGTTGATGCAGATACAGTTGAAGAACGCACAGTGTTACGGAGTTTAGAACCCATACGCTGATACGCTAAATGTACCTCTGCATTAAACTGCTTGATAAAGGCTGTGTCGATTGTATTCGCCATTTCAAGAGTCCTTATTAAAGAAAACATTAACGGGTGTCCGTCTGTTTACTTCAACGTAGGTATCCAAATGGGCTACTCAGTGCATGACAGGCCGTGATATGCGACTGTTAGTATTGTTGCTATCTAAATTGCAACGCACAAAATGTAATATGTTACTCTCTTTGCTAATAAAAATTGGTTCAAATTCTAAATAAGCAAGCCACTGAACAATCATATCGCTTTCTGTCCATACATCACAGCTTATTTGGTCGTGATATAAGTGATAAAAACCTATTAAATCAGGTGACGCTCTAGCAAATCTAATCCAATTTTGCTTCATATACTTAGAAAACAAGGCCCACATTTGCGAGTGTTCGTTTATGCCAGTAATAGCTAAGGGCCTATCGCCCTTAACCACAGCAAAAACCATATCGTCATTAAGGAATTGCAGTAATGATTCTAAGGGATCAAGTTTATATAACTCACTAAACTCTCTTTTGTTTTCTATGCTCATATCCTGCAAGAAGGGGAAGATATGGCATGGCTTTAGCTTAACTAAACTAAGGCCATGTGAGCGCAAAACAACATCACCCATATAATTGCTGATAGCCTTTCCTGACTTCTTCAATGAAATACCTGTCTTGCTTTGCTGGATTATGATAGCGTTCATCGCGCATCATTTCTTCTAAGTCTTGTTGAGTAATTCCAGCAGTAGGTTCTGTTGATCCAGAAAAGTTATCTTCCTTTAATGAACTCATAATATGCTCTAAAGCAAGAACGCCCTCATGAGTTTCACACATGCGCTCTATTGCTGGAAACGCCTCTTTAGGAAAGAACTTATTAGCAAACATATTAACTGAGTTAATTCGATCACTAGAGTTTTCTCCTAGCTTTGCAGCTTCATCATCAAGATTTGGGCCAGAGTTTCCTACAGCAGACATATACATTTCTATGCCCTTGTTAAATTCCTCTTGCCCATAACCATTTTCAAAAGCATGTTCTGACCACCATTGAAGCAACTCATTATCAACGGAAGTTTCTGAATCTATTGTATCTGGAAGAATGTAATCGCCAGAAGATTCTGGCCGATCTTTAAATGCTTCTTCTTTTATTTCTTCCATTAGCTTAGAGCGTAAGTCATCTTCTTTGCCTCCAAGTTTTGATTCAAGCTCCTTGTAAGCCTTGGCTAAATCATCAGGTGTTTTGTATTTACCTAATAGTAATTCTTCGCCCTCAACTTTTTCATCTGTTTCAAAAATAGGATCGCCTGTTGATTCTGTATTAATCTCAGACTCTACAGCAACTTCTTCCGTTGCTTCTTCGGAAACTAAACTGTCGCTCATTTTTTGCTCCTGTGACCGTGTGCTATTCTTTGCTCTATTAATCCTACAATAAAGCGTTGGCCCTCAATGTGCCTAAGGCTTTCCGTAGAAACATCAGGGCCATGCACCATATTTATAGTAATAGATTTTAAGTAGTTTAAAACGGCCTCGCCAGAAGGGGATGAAAAAACCTCTGCAACAGTAACACTAATGTTTTGATCATTAGCCTTACTTCTTTGAACACCATCAATTCCAAGATTAATTGGGGATTTGTTCGCCACTCATTTGCTCCTGTGGTGGGCCTTGCTGCGGTTGCTGTTGTTGCATCTGCTGCTGTGCCATTTGCTGCGCCATTGCAGTCATAGCTTTACGTTCTTCTTCATCACGAATCAAGCTATCAGGAACACCAAATTTTTTAGCAAGATAAACGGCAGTTTCTTCACTATCAATTAATATCTGCATCATTTCTGGCCCAAAGGTTCCAGCCACCAATTCAAGAAACCTAGCTACAGTGGTTATATCTTGATTAGACTGCGCTTGAGCAAGCGGAGAAACAGAGCGCACCTTTACTTCGCGCCCATTGACCTGTGGTATTTCTATGCGTCCTTGCTTTTTAAGTATGTAAATTACACGCTGTAATACTGGTTGCACCAATTCAGCCTGTAATCTACCAAATGCAGAACCAATACGCCGAGATAAATCAGCCATACGCTCCGCAACCTCAGTAGCAGATGCGGGAGTTTTATCAGGATTGCCAAGCATATCATTATACAAAGCGCGTTTAATGTTGAGGCGCATGTCAGAAAGAACAAGTTGAGCAACATCAAAGTTGCCAGCAGCGGGTAATGGCTGCAATCCAGAACTTCCCATAGCTTTTGGTATAATAGAACCCGGAACTAAACTTATTGTGTCGGGGTTAATTACGCCATCATCATCAACTTGATAAATGCCAGCAATAGACATTTGAGCATTTTCAAGAATTAACTCAATAGTAAGGTTAGTAGTTTTAATTGCAGATAATCCGTTGAGCAAAGGGCCGCGCCCATAGACTTCGCCAGCACATTTAGACCAACGGAAACAAACAAATGGATTAGAGCCAAGACCCTTCATTTCGCGCTGATAAACAATAGATTTAGTCGTTAAGCACAGAACATAATGATAGTAACATTCTTCATTTGGCCTAGTGTAGTCTTTACAAACAACTTCCAGAATGGTTGTTTCACGATCCTTACCCATTTGTTCCTGCAAAGCAGGGCCAAGTTTTGCCTTTGGGAACATATATATTAAGGAATCAAAAGGAACTTTTTTTCTTTCCCTAAAAACATGGTCAATGTCATCGTTTGGGCCAGCATCTAACACCACATGAGGCAAAGGAATTGCAGTGAAAATAACGGGATTAATTGCGTCTCCTTCTTCAACGCAAAGAACGCCAGTGCCAACAGCTAAATCCATGAACGATTCATGAACCTCTTGACTGAAGTTAGAGTTTTGCAGGATTTCAAAAACGTAATCTGTTACCTTATCTAGCTCGTTATTAACAAGATCACGTTCTTCTTCTGGCACTTCACTACCAGACATTAAATCAGCCCATCTAGCAAAGTTAGGAACTAAGCCAGATTGCAACCTGCTAGCAAATTCTTGAACGCCAACAACAGCCGTTTCATCAAAGATGCGATCATCCCTGCGTTGACCAGCTTCTTCATAATAAAAAGATTCGCGCATTGGCAAAGCGTACTCATAACATTCCTCAAATAAAGGAACCCAATTATCTCTTTTCGACTTTGCCTTTTCGTATCGCTTTATCTTTTGATTAGCGATGGGGTTGTTGTTGTAATCCATTAACCAAACCTACTTAAATAACCCGCGCCGCCAGATTCAGAAGTAAATAACGATCTGCGCCCCTTACCCCCGCCAGACCCGCCTTCTCTTGCTGTGCGAGAATCAAGTGCTTCATCAATATCTTCTCGTTTAGCTTGCGCTAATTTTTCAATTTCCTTGCGCTTTGCGGCTTCCGCCTCAACACGCGCTTGCGCTGCCGCTCTATTAGCATCTTCCTGAACTTTAGGATCAGGTCTTGATACTGGGGCAGGCTTAGAACTTAAACACATTTTGGATCTCCTTTGCCCCCTGTATGCACAAAGGCTTTATATATTCAATGCACAAATTAAAGTCGCGCCCAAACGCTTTGTTTTCTGCGCGTACTGCGACCAGTTTTACTAAACACATCAAAATGTCGTTTTGCGATAGTTGGTTGCATAGGCTTTTGACTATTCATTAATGCGCGACCTTCGCCAGCACCTAAGAAAAGGTACTGTGCTGCGTCATGTACGTGGCTAAACATATTCTTATCGGGCTTATCGGCGTACCTCTCACCCGAAACTTCCATACGTTTGTAGGAGTATCCGCCCTCAAATCCTTTAATAAGAGTGGCGCACCGCCGATCTACAAGTAACGCAGGTTTGCCCTCCACCATTTTTGTCAGTTGGGAGGAAACCGACTCAAGGCGAAGGTCAACAGAATTAGAAGGCGCGGGAAAAGCGCGAAGCCCCGCACCACGAAGAATATGGAATGGTGTTGATTCATCTGTCTGCGCTCTAAAGTCACCAGCAGGATCACCATAGATAATAACCTCACCAGCAGCAGCGAAGCGGGTTGATAACTCATTCCTTAGCACTTCAGCAAATCGCACAATGCCCATATCAATAGCAACTATTTCAGACTGAACCAGCCACCGTCCTCTAACCTTCTGAGCAAATACAGCAGCAGGAGTAAGACCAAAATCAATACCCACATAAACGGGCGTAGCGGCAGCAATAGGTATTTCCTCTTTGGCAACATGAACATCAATAGCAAACATAGGATACACAGGTTTGCCGTCCTGTATATGGCCTAATTGATTCATTACATATACATCAATCCAGCTTTTAGTCTTACCCTGCACTAGATTAGGGTAATAGCTTTGCAGCATATTATTAACATTCTCAGCTTTTGGATTAGGAATATAACCTTCTATTTCCCCTTCTTCGTTTTTCTCTGCAACCATGCCAGCGGGTTGCGTATAGAACGACCAGTTAGAAGGCTTAACGAGCATCTTAGCTTGCTCATTTGGTATATGGTCAGGGATTG
>Ga0098048_1000648_pt1 | contig 16215 bp, 23 predicted proteins | sample 13_taG_FD_75052 | JGI IMG/M metagenome (GOLD analysis project Ga0098048, IMG submission 75052) | Marine viral communities from the Subarctic Pacific Ocean - 13_ETSP_OMZ_AT15268 metaG | ecosystem: Environmental > Aquatic > Marine > Oceanic | place: Pacific Ocean | collected 2015-01-16 | reverse complement strand
GTAAGACTTCTCCGGGCAGGAAAAAAGATTAGATTTTGGTAAATGAGGGGTTGACTTACAGGATTAAAGACTGTATACTGTAAGTATAATTAATAGAGAGGGCAAACAAATGTTTATAGTTACTACACAGACTTTAGAAAATTATGGCGCACACTGTGAAAGCGGTAAGTTCGCAGACGGCCAGAACTATTGGAAGTTCAAGGGCGGCGACACTTACCTAGTGGAAGACCTAGACCGTGAGCAGGATGCTATGGCATTCGTAGCCGCACTGGTTATGGAGAACAGCATTGGATACAAAGAATATCCAAGTGCGATTATGACAGTCCAGGAATGGGCAGCTGACTTGCCAGATGATGCTGGTGAACCACAGTCATGCAGAGACTACTACCTATCGCAGGTCAAGCGAGTTTCGCCTCGCACTGTAAAGGTCACACGTGACTGGAACAACGTGCCGAAAGGCATGACAGAAGCGGAGGTGGTGTAATGGAAAACGTACAAATAGAAGTAGCATTTGACAAGCTATCGCTGATAGGCGATCTACTCAGCATGGGATTCTCAATAGCCCTTGTGGTTGCTGTGATCATAGCAGGAGTAAAACTTGGCTGGAAGGCTTGGCCATGGATACTAGGCATAGGCGCTGTTGCTTGGTTTTTCTTTTAACCAAAACAGGTTGACACACAGCACATTGGGTGCTATACTATAAGAACAATAAGGCAATAGATTAACTTAACAAAAGAGGGCACTATGACAAACATCGTAATCAAAGAAGGCACATACAAGATACGCGGCAAAGACGTTGACCTATCTGGTATGATATTTCCACTAGTAGAAGAATACAAGTTCGGAGCCAAGGGCGGCTACGTAACAGTAGACGGCAAAAGCATCCAAGGCTTTCCGGATCGTAACATCAAGATCGCTGTACCTAACGAGCATGCATACGAACATGCAGGCAAAGACTCAAAGGTAACACAGCGCGAAGAGACTGATGAAGAGACCATTGAGCGCATGAGAGAACGTTTCGACATGCTTGAAGACATGACTCGAGCAACCAAGAAAGGTGATGTGCGAGCAATGATCGTATCAGGACCTCCAGGTGTTGGTAAATCGTTTGGTGTAGAAAAAGTACTAGGCAAGCATGACTTGATCTCTACACTAGGTGAACGAGCTCCCAAGTATCAGGTAGTTAAAGGTGCTATGAGTGCTATCGGACTCTACTGTAAGCTGTTCAACTATGCAGACAAAGACAATGTGCTGGTGTTTGATGACTGTGACTCGATCTTTGCAGACGAACTGTCGCTAAACATACTCAAAGCGGCACTAGACTCTAAGAAGAACAGGACCATTCACTGGAACACTGATTCATTCAAACTACGTAACGAAGGTGTGCCAGACAGCTTCACATTCAAAGGTGGCGCTATCTTTATTACCAACTTAAAATTTGACAAGTCAAAAGGCAAAGTGCGTGAGCACTTGATGGCACTAGAATCTAGATGTCACTACATTGACTTGACAATTGATACCGACAGAGAGAAGATGCTGCGTATACAGCAGATCGTCAAAGACGGCATGCTCACAGAGTACAAGCTCGCAGAAGATGTTGTACAAGACATCGTAGACTTTGTTGATATTAATAAGAACCGCCTACGTGAACTGTCTCTAAGGACAGTACTAAAGGTGGCAGACTTGGCCAAAGCGTTCCCCGACAAGTGGGAAGCAATGGCAGAGAACACTGTGATGAAACGTTAGTGTGCCCTCGCTAACTCATCAAGTGTCGTACAGCAAGAACTAGCCCTCACGTTCTGCTGTACACTAGAAGCCCGGGTTGAGCTAGGATGTGCCCTCGTCCATAATTGCTCCCCGGGTTTCGTTTTCTTTTATTCCCACAAAACAAACCAGGGATTTATTTTCCAAAAGAGGTTGACAAGCCCCGCCAAAGAGTCTATAATACATAGTATATTAACTAAGAAGAGGGCAACAAATGACGCAACCAATGACAGTAACAAACTATGATATGTTCACTACCAAAGGCAACTGGATGGTGGACCGCATCGTACAAGCAGGTCGCAAACTACGCATGAGTGACACAGATGAGCAAGTGTGGGCGTGGACACAGCACGAACTCCGCAAACTAGCAACAGCTGAAGAGTTCGGTGAAGCAACTGACACAGCAGTACGCGAGATTGTATATGATCGATTAGGGGTTGACTTAGACTAGAGTCGACTGTATACTGTAAGTAAGTTAAACAAACATAGAGGGCAATATGAAAAACTTAGAAGCATACGTAGAACAGAAGAACGCTTGGAACAAGATCTTCTCAATCAAAGCAATAACCTTTCCACTAACACAAGCAAACGCAAACGAACTGATGAACATGATTGGTTCAGAGCTGTCGCCAGAGAACCTACACTGTGATGGTGAAGCTTCGATCAGCCATGTGCGCAGCAAGCACAAGCAACTGACAGCCGTACACAAGCAGTTAGAACAGTACTGTTTGGACAACTGGTTAGACACTCCGGTGTTAGATTACTAAACAAAAAGGTTGACAGTATACGCATGAGAGCGTATACTGTAAGTACATTAACAAAACATATGAGGGCATCATAATATGAATACATTTACTCCAGAAGCAACACAAACAAAAGACCTTAACGATTACACAGTTGAGGACATACAGAACATCCTAGCACTAGCAAAGGCTGAAGCATACGGTGCGGCCCAAACACACATAGATGAGTATGGTGAACAGGCCTACTGTGGCTTTGCATGGGTTAACATACACGGCATTAAAGGCAACACCAAGCTGGGCAAGCGTATGAAAGCTGCAGGCCTAGACAAAGACTACTCAGGTGCATACTCAATATGGAACCCTAGTGCGCTAGGTACACAGTGTATGAGCACTAAAGAAGCAGGTGCAGAAGCATGTGCTAGAGTGCTCAGTGCATATGGCTTTAGAGCATACGCAGGTAGTAGAGCAGACTAAGCTGCTGTTGAGACTCGTAGGGAGTCAGACTAACTTAGACTACAATGGAGAAGACGGAAAGGGAGTAGCAGCGATGTTACTCCTTTTTCTATTTTAAATTAAAAAAATAATCTTTCTCGAGAGGTGAGGGGGGTCGGGGTATATAATCTAACAAAAACAAATACTTAGCTTAGCCTTAATCCTCACACTTTTAAATCTATGGTGAGTAAAAATCACCACCTCACTTCTGTAAGTACTTGACCATAATTTTTTGCGCGGCAATTTTTTTTGGACACAGGACCCATTTCGGGCTAACAGCTACAGTCTCTCTTAAACATACTAGGTAGATGAAACACTGCCATCAACACATACATCACAGTCATGTCTTTAAGCAACTGTGGCTCTAGTGTGCATATGCTCACGGGTTGTAGTTCAGTGTATACTGCTAGTAGCAAGAACACAGGTGTTGCTGCTATTTGTAATAGTTTTATCATACTTGTATTTACGCTACACAAAAAAAATTACGCTAGAGCGTATAGCGAAAGCGTGTATGAGCATGCTCATACTCGAGCTGTAAAAAGAACCTCTTAGCAGTGCGCTTACTATACGCACACGTTAAATAACTGTATGTACAAGTTACTACTACAGTTTGAACCAGTTACAAGCAAACGTGCTATTGATGCACTAGTATATGCACTGTCAATTGAATTATACACACAGCTGCGTATTAGTACTACTCAGCCTGCATACAACATACTAGAGTTTGAGTCAGAACAACACTGTACACTAGCTCAGTTGAAACTGTCTGGTAGCTCTAGGTATACACTTGTGCGTTTGTAAATAAGACTCATCTTTTAGTCGATCGTGTCGTACGGTGTATTGCATAGTGTTGCAATGTATCTGTCGTTGTGGTTGAGCAGTTTCTTTTTTTATATAGTGGATATGTATATTGATACTATGTTTAGTTAAGTACGTAGTTTAAGAGGCTAAAAATTGCTTAAAAATTTTCTGCGAAACGCTTCGCGCTATAGAAATCTGCGCCTACCGCTTCGCGGCTTCTTGGACTTCGGGGTGTCCTCTAAGTGCAAACAGCACAGCTTGTTTTGAGTCTTGGACATCCACATATACATCACAACGGCAGAATGCATCTTCTGGAAGTGTTTGTGAGTTTGATCTTATGTACACTAGTTCAAAGCCTGATTGGTTGCACTGAGCGTACAGTTCTTCACCTAGTTCACGTCTTACCCATATGTGTTCCATGTGCTTGTGTGCGTGTGTCCATTTGTACTCACATGAACCAAGATAGTAACGAACCATCACAGTGTGTACTCAAAGTTTTGTGCATACTTGTGTCTAGCAATCAATTGTGCTCCGTTGCGTATATGGAACTTCTCTGCCATTTCAGTTAGAGGGCTAAGAGTTACCAGTCGTGTCACAGGTGCGTTCTGTTTGATCCAGTCTTTTGTGCGTAGTATTATTTCTCTGCCACTGCCTCGTGCATAACTCCACACAGTGTATGCTACTGCAATATCACCATGTTGGCCGTCTTGACAAGCGGCTTGTGAAAAATACTCTAGTTCTTTCTCGTTTGATGGGACTTCGTTTGTATATGCTACACAAATTACTGCTGTGATATTTTCTTTATCGTCTCTAAGAACAAATACGTCTTTGCCCGGTTGTATTCTTTGGTCTGCAGGGATATGAGGACGTACTGGATCATCTTGACACAGTGCATACACTTGTTCAATTGTTTCTAGTTTGGTTAACATGCTGTTGCCATTCTCCCAGTGTATATAGTTTTTGTTCTGTTGTATGTATGTAGTCTGAATTATTTGAATGTTTGATCATTCCTGAACCAGCAACTACATCACCATCTCTGTATGCAAATGGTGTTTGTATGGTTATGTCTATGTACTCGCCGTAGTTTGTGCCCAGTGTGAGAAAGGTTACATAGCGTCCGTTCTTGCCGCGAAACACTCTGCCATTGGCTATTACGCCTGCAAACTCCACACGTTCTAGATAGTTTGCTCTCACACCACAGCCCGGTATAAATCCATGTTGCCACCAGCCGGGTTTGGTTTCAATGCCCTTGCGATGTGCTTCACATTGATAGACCCAACCTTTGTATGATCCTTGACAGTGTTTGAGATTGGCACGCCAAAATGCTTCTGGGTTGTGTGCTTTCTGATAGGCCAGTGCCCATATCAGTCTGCCTAGGTTTACAGCATGCGCTCTGCACAAACCAAAGCCACTTAGTTCTTGTAGTGCGGCCATTGCTTCTTGCTTTCTAGGATTGTTGCCCAATCGTTCTACAAATTCAAGTATGCGTTCATCATTCTTTTTGGCAAACGCTCGTCTATACATGTCAGCTTCATACATGTCAACACCGATGATGTTTGATATGATGTCAATGGCATCATCTTCGAATACCACTGAGTCTTGCACAGCTTCTCTACTCCAGTCTTGGAACATAGCTGCTTTTTGTCTGCCACTCATAGCAACAGGACGTATCATTGCTGTTGCAAACACACAGTCCTCCATACTGGTTGGTTTGATTGCTCTAAACAGTCTACGCATAGCAGGTGATTCACCTTGTGTTACACCTAGTACATCTCCCCGCGCCAACAGTTGGCTTGTGGCTTGATCTGTTCTTGGATAGTCTGCTAGTTCCGTGTTGGGATCTATCTCCATGAGTTGTGATAGTCCTCTATTTGCTAGTATGTCAACCTTGAGGTGTTCAAGGTCCTCTACTTCATGTTTGTCTAGTAGTATTTGATTGTCTTGTGATATTAGTGATTTTGGTAATTGCCTTGTAAACATTACGATGCCTCCACAGTGTTTTGATATTGCTCTTTTCTTTCCCATAAGTTTGCGTTCGATCCTTTTTGCTTCTTTTGGATCAACACCAACTGACTCGTATGAGAAGTTGCGTGGAAGATTACCTGTGGCACCAAGTCGCTTTGCAGCTTCTCGTCGTGCGCTCTTTTCTTTGTAGGTTACGTAGTTGCTCAGTCGAGCAGTCTTACCCGGCCATTTGCGGAATATCCTTTCCATGACTTCCGTCTGTCGATGATGTTCAAAGTCTATGTCCACGTCCGGCAGGTCGTCTCTCAAAGGGTTCATGAACCGTGCCACAGGTATGTTCCACTGTATAGGATCAACGTCGGTGATCCCTAGTAGATAGCATACAAGACTGCTCCCTGCAGATCCACGTGTCATATGTGTAAGATCTGTAGTTAGGTCAATGATGTCGCAAATTTGAATAAAGTAATCAGTGAATCGTTGGTTGAGAATGAGCTCAAATTCTTCCGCCAATCGATTTTGATATTCGTCTCCGGATGGGATAGGCCTTTTAAATCTATTGAGTAGCCTTTGTATGTTTTCTAAATCTGTTTCCATTTTAGCCTCTTTGCTTGTCTTGTTATGCCTAGTCGTTATTTCTAACGCAAGTTATTTAGCAAAGGAAACTATTCATCTCCAAGATTATTGATAAATTGTTTAAGTTTTGTTGAGTCTGTTTGAGCTCTAATTTTACCTACAGTATCTCCCGTACCAGGATCAGCATCTTCATCTTTACCTTCTATAGGTGTACCACTACTACGTTTGATCTGATCAAACACTGTTGACTTACGCTTATTAAACTCTTGATACTCTTCATCTTCGCCCAAGTCTCTAATACGCAAACTGTCTACGTCAAACTCTAAATCAATCTTTTGTCCTACACCACTACTACTTCTAGTTTTCATAAGTTGTATCTGATAGCGTCCACGCTCACGCATTGCTCTACTTGTAAAGATACCAATCAAGTTATCTGCTGTATTAATTTTACTAATACCACCCGATATGTGCGAGTGATCAAATTCAATCTCTTCTACACTGCTTCTGTTCAACTGCGATGCTGTAACAAAGATACACTGTAGTTCCATAGCCAAGTTACGCAGTTCTTCTGATACATACTTGTCTTTTACAAACAAGTTCTCTGCACTAATCTTAGCTGCAATAGGATGCATCAAGTCCAAATAGTCTACAAGCAATACGTCTACCTTCTTGCCTGTTTTAATCTCATACTCTTTCAAATAACTTCTAATGTCATTTGCATTTTTGCCTGTGGGCATATACTTAACTTGGAATGCACCTGACTTCTTACCAATCATCTTAACTTTCATTTCAACATCATCAATGCTCTTGAAAATATCTCTGCTTGGAATATCTGTGGTCATTGAATCAACACGCATACTAACAAGTGCTTCACTAAGTTCAAATGTCAAGTACACTACATTAAGTCCTTGCAATGCCCAGTTCACACCCATGTTTGCTAAGAACAAACTCTTACCACTACCACTGCCGCCTGCAAAGATGTTAAGCTCACCTCTGTTGAATCCACCAAACAGTTTCCTATCCAACGCTGGCCAACCTGTGCTTATCTGTCCATTTTTATCTTTGATACCTTCTAGTCTGCTTCTTGGATCTTTCCAATAGTCTGTACCTAAGTCTTTTTGCAAACCAATCTGTACAGCCTTCTTAACCAAATCTTCAACAGGACCATACTCACCATTCTCAAGTAAGTCTGCACTCTTAAGAATAGCTGCCTCAAGTGCTTTGTGTCTACTAAATGTTTCAAACTCTTGTAGCAACCAATCATAATGATTCTCTGCTAGGTCGCCCGGATGCTTTAAGTTACTGTCAGTTGCTGCATTGATCATATCAAATGTAGGCAATGCATTATGTTCAACTACATAGTCATTTAAAAATTTTGCTTGTGCTTGTAAGCGTCTATCAAAACTACCTGGATCAAATACCGCTTGACATCTAACAAAGCTCTCTGCATCTGTCATCATCATTTCAAGATACACTTTCTGTATCTCATACCCGTAGTCTGTGTTTTGTCTTGTGCTCATATGTTTATTATATTACCTTAGCTTTCATTTGTCAACCTTTTACCATTCAACTTTGGGTGGTAAACTCATTAGTATTGCTTCTACATCACCACCAGTTTTTAAACCAAAGCGTGTGCCTCTATCGTATAGCAAGTTGAACTCTACATAACGTCCACGCTTGTAGTACAGTTGTTGGCGCTCGTCTTCTGAGTAATTAGTATCTTTATATGTACTAACTGTGCGTTTGATTAGATTGTTAAAGTGAACTCCTACAGCTTTAACATAATCAAAGTGCATTGTACTAGGGTCGTGATACTCAAAGAATATTCCGCCTATGCCTCGTGTTTCTTTTCTGTGTGGCAAGTAAAAGTATTCATCACATGCTTTGCTAAATTTGTCGTAGTAGGTTGTATCGTATTCGTCACACATTGCTTTTAGGTCTGCGTGGTAGTTTGCTTTGTATGCATCGTTAGCAATACAAGGTGTAACATCCATGCCGCCGCCGAACCATTCTTTGGTTGATGTTTTTAAGTAGCGTGTGTTAAAATGCATAGCTGGTACCCAAGGATTCATAGGATGTAATATAACACTTGTGCCTGTGGCATAGTACCCGTTGTGTTCTTCTGTGCCCGGAATCTCTTTTGCAAACTTTGCATCAAACTCACCTGTTACTTCACTAAAGTTAACTGTGCCTTTTTCAAACACTGTGCTTTTAATTGTTTTGTGTGATTGTATCCAACCTTCTCTAGTTGGTGCTACACGTTCTTCCATAGGGGAATCTAGTGACTCAACAGTTTCTACAATATCATCTTGTAACTGTTTGAACCATTCACTGTATTGGGTCATACCATCCCTTATCTATTATTTGTCGTTGTTTAGTCTTAGCAAGTACAGCACCTATACACGAACCTGGGTCCCCTGGATTACGTGGAACCCAGATACTATCCCATTGATCGTGTATCTTATCTATAGCATCTTTATTTAATGCTCCGCCACCTGCAAGTGCTATGTGTTTTGCATCTGTTTGTACTTTTGCCCATATACTTAACACACTAACACAGTATTCAAAAATGTGTTGTGTGGCGGCCGCAATATCATACATATCCTGTTGTGATGATAACTCTGGTCTCCACCAATTACAGCCCCTGTGGAAGTTATGTCGCATCTTAATCTTTTGTGGGTTACCTCTATTATGATCAACGTCGATAAGTTCTCTCATCATAGTTGGTGCTAATCGCTTGGCCTTACCTTTCTTTGCCCATTGGGCTACTAAGTATTCGTCACGCTGTGCTACAAGTCCCATACGCTGTGTCATGGCACTATAGAATAATCCGAGGCTATGTGGATAACCCTGACTATGAATCTTTTTAAGTTTGTTGTTCTTGCCGTGCCATACAGTTAGGGTTTCAAATTCTCCTATACTATCCAAACAAATTACTGCACAGTTGTCATGGGGTTGTGTATAATAAGCATAGGCCGCATGGGATAAATGATGTTGGGTATATTCAATCTTGCATGTAACACCCCAATCTTTTAAGTAAGCACGAATATCATTTTCTTTATATAACCAGCCCTGACCTGCACGCCATTGGCGAAATGTCTTTAATAAAGGACGTTCATACCAAACAACCTTTTGGGGTGGTCCAAAACTTTGTCGTGCTACTTCTATTTGTGTCCAATTAAAGTTAGGATCATTAGGTACGCCGCTAAAATCTTTTGAGAGGCTTGCCCATAATAACTGATCATTATTGAATACGGCTAAACTAGCATCGTGGCTGTTGCCAACCATTCCCCATTTAATCATTGTGCTTCCTCACTTGTAAATAAACGGATCTTTCTCTCTAAGAGCTTTCATCTTCTTTTTAAAAGCAATTTCTTCTTTAATTTTTGTATACGGCCAAATAAGTATGGACCACACTTTTTTAATTAAAACCATTTCTTTGCCTTCAATCTAATTTTAAGCGGACTTTCGTCTGCTGTGTTTACAATACTATAAAGTGTATATAGTCTACCGTACTTATCTACAGCATCGCCTACATCGTTAATATCTTGATCCCAATCAGGCATACTTACACTCCATCCTAAGTCAATAGCACGTTCTACAAGTTTACTGCCTGCCTTATCTCTATCAGGTACAACAATAATATCTTTGTTTAATTTATTTAATAACATTGCTTGTTGATCTGATATTTCACTTCCGCCTAGAGCTGTTCCGTCTATATGTATTGCATCAAGTTGTCCTTCACACACAATAGCAAATATTTTATTATATCCTTGCTCGTCTAATCCATATACAAACCCAGGTTGTACTTCTGTTAAGTATTTAGGATTTTTATTAGGAAGTATACTTCGGGCTGTCCAACCTACTATTCTTTTTTCATAATAAAAAGGAATAATAAATCTATCACGGTAACCTAAACTAGGAGACCAGTAATAGTTAGTGTCATCTAAGTTAAGATTACGTGCAGCCATATATTCTAGTACAGCAAGTGAATGCTTAGTATGCGTTTGTATGTCTTGTATACGAACAGCGTCTTCTGGTAATGGAACAGATGAAAACGAAGGTAGTTGAGCTATTCGTTCTCTAGCTTCAACTCCTTCGTTTAACCTCATCACATCTAATGCAACCTTGTTGATTACATCGTCAGGTGTTCCTATCCATTCTAGGAACTTACGCATCTTCCATGAAAAGGTTCGACCCGGTTGCCAGCTGCATTTGAATCCACAATTAAAACAATGATAGCTTATGTTATCAGCTTCCTGTATGACACCGCCGCGGGCCTTAGTATCACGTGTCTCACCATTGTGGACACAGCAAGGAGCATCGAATCCGATCCACCCACTAGGAGTTGTCTTCCTCTTAGCAGGAATGTATGTCAGAACTGTTTCGGCTACAATACTCATAGTACTATTATACTATAAAGTTATTGTGTTGTCAATCAGTTTCTTACTAAAATTTTTGTAATTTTATCTGCTGGGTTAGCTGATGTTTTAAAACGCAAGTAACTATATACACCATTAAAGTTTGTAGGTATAGGCGTTGTTTCAGATCCTGTAAATGTAAGTGTACTAATGTCGCTCCAGTTAGTAGATCCGGTTACTTGATTTTCGAGTGTGCCCTGTACTGTTACGTTACCTATATAACTGTCTGTATACACGGCGGCTGAGTGTAATGCTTCGTTACCATTTATTGCTGGTTGTGAATCAATACTTTCACTGTACCATATTTCATTAACTTCAGTGAATACTTTTACTTCTGCAGACTTTAACGGTCCAGGAAATGCTGTATCTTCTAGATGTATTACGCCGTCCGACCCAAAGTGTGTGTCAGTATATGTCAATGTCTTTTCGCTATTACTATCTACTAGATATACATTATAACTTAAAAACTGAGTATCTAAATTTAACAAGTCATTTTCGCTTACAGTTACTTTACAATTTCCTCTGGTGGTTGTAGATCCATCATCAGTAACGGTACAGTCCCTTTCAATAACCATTTGTTTGTTTGCATCAAACACAACTAACTTCGGTGTTTGGGCTGTTATATCAACAGGCTTTTGGTCATGATTTAATACTTTAAATTGTAGGACATTGTCTATGCCCTTATATACTTTTATATGTCTCTGGTACACTGGTCTATACTCCGTTATTAATCCTGCGTCATTAGCAATGATTGTTATTTTGTTATCGACTAAATATCTAGGTGTTAACTGCATAACTATATTTATCGAGAACTATGTTATTAAAAAATATTGAAAAAGACTTTCCGTTTATAAGCGTTGTTACATATGGTGGTAATGAATACGTTGGTATCATTGCTAATCAGGATCAATATGTTACAAGTATGTACGTATTTACGATGCTAAAAACTGATGAAGACAAAAAACGTTTCCTTGAACTAGGAGACTCGTGGTGGTGGGAATCAAATAGAATGATCCCCATTAATATATTCTTAAGGACTGATATAAGTCCATACTCTTACGCACTAATGACTATGAACAGTAAAGATGTAAAAGTAAGTATTGGACCGTGCGTTAATTTAAATGCACTTAGTATAAAAAGAGTAAAGCGTAAAAGTGTACAGCTTATGCGTAAGAAACCAAAATAAATCTAAATTTGCTGATCGTTAATCTGTTCGCATAGTAAATTCATATGAACAACAACACTTATTGCATATGCAAATGCATGTGCTTTCTTAAAGTAATAACCTTCTTTAGGTTTTGTCCAGACTTCTTTTAGTATCTTTTCCCAACTTTCGTTTGCTAAGTGTCTCTTTGCTGGACGTATTATTGCCAGTGTTGCCGCCAATTGTTGTACCGAAGTGGGCTTCAATTGTTTCAATAGACTGTCGTGTCCGCTTAGATGAAATACTTTTTCGACGAAGTCTTTGTGTTCCAGTAGTTGCCATATTGGTTCTCTTTCCATAAGTTCTTGTAAATGTGCCTCGTCTTTTACATCTTTGTATATAGACACATTTAAAAAATCTAGTTTAAAGTAACCGCGTTCTTCTGCTATCTTATAATCTAATGTTGATATATTGTCTACAGGATTATGTGGACATTCAGTAACATACACACCCGAATTATGTTTCTTTTCAGAATTCATTCTTGCAACTCTATGCTGTATTTTTTCTAATACATCATTTCTATTTGCAAAATCTATATCAATATCAGGCATTATAAATTAGATTCCTTTGCAACGTCTTTTACAAGTTGTACATCATTTGGAGTGCGTTTAAATCTCATAGCCCAGTGTTCAGGATCCATAATGTTATAAACCATATTTAATTGTTCGTCGTTTAGTTTACTTAACATTTCTTTTCCGCTACGGCAATTTAATAATAACCAAGGCGATACTTTTCCATCTTTGATATGCCAAACAGCTCTGTTTAAACTTACATGCTGGAAGTAATGGTTCCACGGAGCAGGCTCGTTCTCTTCGGCCCATTCCATCATAGTCATTACACTACGCTCCAATGCTGTTTCAACTCCTTCTTTTTTAATTAAATTAGTTGCATACTTTTCATACATTTCTTCTTTGCACCAATGGTCTAGTTTGACTCCACTAGTAACAACATAGTCAATATAACGCTCAGGATATAAAGGACGCACATTACTAATAAACGATCCAAACTTAACAAATGCATTATAGTAAGGTGACTTACAAAACTCTTCATAGGTTTTATCTTTTTTTGCACCTGCACTTAATTTATAAAACTGATTAAATGCATATGTACCTAACTGTACACGCTTTTCATTTTTTTGTAAAGCTCTACGTTTAGGCTGACACATATGCACAGCAAGAGTTTTTTCTCTTGTGTAACCGTTACTACAGTATTCACATACGTAAGGTTTATCCTGCAAGTTGATCTCCTGGAGCATGACTAGCAAGTGAAATATCTCCTGCTACGGCAATTCTATATTCGCCTTCTTTAGTCCAACCCGGCAATACCATGTGATTAAAATCACTAGGAAATACAATCATTGTACCTTCTAGATCTGGACATAATTTATAATTAAACTTTTGTATTCTTCCCATAGTATCTGTATATGTAAATACAAAATCAGTTGCTTCTGGATGTGCAAATCCTGCATCACCTTCTTGTTCTTCTTTCCAATCAGTTGGAATCTTTAACCATATTGTAAAACTAAAAACACCCTGATGATCATGTAAACTTTGATATTGATCATTAGTTGTAATACGTGTCCAGAATCTATTAAAACTTAAATCATGATAGTGTGTGGATTTTAAATTCATAGGCCATCCCCACTGTTCTGCATATTTGTTTACAGCCGGCTTTAATACTTCATTTTCAAATACACCGTCACGATCAATTAAACTCCATTGATTATCTTTTGAATGTGCTACAACTGTGTTGCCTTCAAATTCATATCCGGGATATGCTGTTTCTTTTATATAAGAATATAGTAAATCAATATGCTTCTGATCTAGTTTAACTTCTAGTACTCCGAAGTTTGGTAATGTATTAAAATGATATTCCATTATATTTTACTTTCTATATTATGATCTTCAGCAAGTTGTTTTAGCTCTTTTGTAGTATACATACCTGCTAACATTTCAACTTCAAACTGTTTCATGTTAGGATGTATACGCTCTAATAATTTAATTGCTTTGTTATTGTTTCCACCTTTTTTCTTAAACCCAATATAAGGATGAAACTTAATCTTCCCCCAAGCGCCGCTCATACATAACAGTTGCCACATAAGTTCTTGATGTCCATTTTCCTTACCTACACCAATTGTATTAAAGTGTTTGTTGTAGTATTCATTTACTTTGAATACAGCAAGTTCTTGATCATCACGTGATCCATTTATAGCACTTACATATCTATTCAATAACCAAAAGCTCACCGACTTGCGTTCTTCATCAGTTAGCTCTTTCCAAACACCTTTGCCATTCATATCAATGGCTGCTAGTATGTCTTTTATTGGGAGTTTTGTTTGTGCCATATGTCTACGTCCTCGGGTGAATTAATCTCTATACCTTTAAAGTATACACTACTACAGCCTATTTGCCAACCACTTTTTAGCCAGCGTAACTGTTCTAGTTTCTCAATTTCTTCTTCTTGTGTAACTTCTAAATCACTGTATAATTCTAATGCATCGCGTCTATATCCGTAGATACCTAAGTGCCAGTGTCCATAACCAGTCATCCCTCTACCAAACCATAAACATTGATCTCCTGCTCTGACCATTTTTACTGAGTCGGGATTGTTTTGCATGTCTTTCGGCATGTCTGTCCAAACTGTACTGATAGGATAATACTTTAACCATTCTACACAGCGTTCAATCATTTGTAATGTTACATCGGGCATATCGCCTTGTACGTTTATAAATTGATCGTACTTTTTCATATAGTCTAAATTAATAGCACCTGCGCACCTTTCAGTACCGTTTGCGTAGTCTGTGTCGTCTATAATAACACTTGTATTTTGAAACACACTAGCAATGCGTACATCATCAGTAAGCACGTATGTTGGTATCTTAGACGCACTACAAGCGTCATACACACGCTTTATCATAGGAACATTGTCCAACATGCATAGTGGCTTTCCAGGGAAGCGTGTGCTACCGTATCTAGCTGGTATAAGAATAGCGGTAGATGTCATCTACAACCCTTTCAAAGTTATCTAGTAAAAGCATGTTAGGCCCATCACTTGGGGCATTGTCAGGATCAGTATGTACTTCTATGAAGAAGTTTTTGATTCCGAGTGCTGATCCCGCTCTGGCCAATCCAGGCACATAAGCTCTGTTGCCACCAGATGATCCACCCAAGCCTCCAGGTTTCTGTACGCTGTGTGTAAGATCAAAAACAATGTCGGCGTCAATATTATTAAGCATATAATCAAGTCCTGTAAAGTCAGTGACCAAAGTGTTGTATCCAAAACTAGTTCCCCTTTCAGTTATCCAAACTTCTTTTGCACCTTCAGTCTTAGTTAGTATTCCTTCTACGTCCCAAGGTGCTAGGAACTGTCCTTTTTTAATATTAACAATTTTATCTGTAGCACAAGCCGCCTGTAGTAAATCTGTTTGTCTACACAAGAACGCAGGAATCTGATAGACATCAACTGCATCTTTAAATTCCCTTTCAATACGTGCAACCTGCACATAGTCGTGTACATCAGTTAGTGTCTTTACACCTAGTTCTACTTTAAGTGCTAGGAAGTCTGTTAGTGTTGCTTCCATGCCCATACCACGCTTGCCTTGCATGCTTGAACGGTTGGCTTTGTCGTAACTTGCTTTGAAGTAGTATTCAATACCATACTTGTCGCACACACGCTTACACTCTCGAGCAATCTCTGCTGACTGTGCTAGTGTTTCGTGTTGACAAGGTCCTGCAATAATTCTCATTCACTTGCCTCCGTTATTTTTTTAATGTTACTACTAATTGTAGCATTGAAGTCGTCGTCTGTCAAGTCGTAACGCAATCCTTCACTTAATGCTCTACTAAAACTAGCAGTTACATTGTCGTTAAGTCCTAGTCTATTACATGCTTCATTTGTGCTGTATCCACCACTTAGAAACACAACACGTTCTACATTAGGAAACACTGTAAGGTTATGATACAAGTTGGGTACTTCTGGTGGTGTTAGTTTGAGGATACACTTGCCTGGAAACTCGTTTAAGAAATCTTGTAAGTGATACATAAGAGCATCTTCTACTTCTCCTTTGATAGGATGGTCAATGGGTACTTCAGGTTCAATGATTGGTACAAGCCCGTAATCACAAATAGTACGAGCAAGTGTAAACTGTTGTTTGAGTACAGGATGTACCATACCTGTACCGTGTACAATACTACGCATTTTAGTTCCGTAGATTTTGGGTCCAATGCCGTTTGTAGCCCATTCCAACATCTGC
>Ga0098048_1000647_pt1 | contig 16218 bp, 21 predicted proteins | sample 13_taG_FD_75052 | JGI IMG/M metagenome (GOLD analysis project Ga0098048, IMG submission 75052) | Marine viral communities from the Subarctic Pacific Ocean - 13_ETSP_OMZ_AT15268 metaG | ecosystem: Environmental > Aquatic > Marine > Oceanic | place: Pacific Ocean | collected 2015-01-16 | reverse complement strand
TGATCGTAGGTAACTGCTCTGATGAGTCTTTAGTGAAGACACCTAAGTCCATCTGAGAGTCTGTCTCAATACCGTCAGGTATATCACTAGCACCAGCCCCACCAAGAGGGATCATACCGCTAGGTAAAGCAGAGAGTCCTTTGGCTTCTGGAAGTCGAGCTTTCTCTAGAACACCGCCGTTATACTCGGTGTCAAACTGAAATCCGTCCAACATGTAGTTGGACCCATGTGTGAGGGTGTAACCTCCATCAGGTAGCGCGCTATTACTCATCTCTGCACCTCTTTTTTCACTCTAGGGGAGTGATAATCTCTCTCTAAAGGAGCGTCTTTATCTTTGCTCTCTTGATCTTTAGCCCACTCTTCAGGATCATCTCGGATCTCCTCCGCGTCATCCAAGATTTTCTCAACCATCTTCTCTTGCGCTCTCTCCCAATGATCTTCAGAGATCTCATCGTAGAGCGTGTCTGAGAGCGCGCTCAGAGCTTCCACAATATTCATATATTGGCGCCTCATGGACTTGATATCCATAATGTATCCTCTACCTCCAAGATTGCCGTCAGGAGAGATGTCTCTAGACTTGATCTTGGCGAACACAGCGTAAGCGCTCATCGTGTGTCCGAGCGCGCTCAGAGAGCTTCTAAGCACCTTAGCGATGTCTTTGGCGCACTTCTGATTAAAGACGTGATTTGAGTCCATCACACGCTCTTGAGGAGGATGCTGACCCCAAGCCCAAGCTGTGGAGTCGTCGCCTCGATCTTTGATAAATCGGACTTCACCTGCGGTCTTGACGCGCTTTTGTGAGGCGACGCGCCTTATCGCTCGGCGCTTCTCCTCGTCTGAGTAGTTGTCCATCTTAAACCTGCTTTCATGATATGATCTACTGAAAGCGGGCAGATAAACAATCTATCAGACCTGAAGTATTCCTTTAGACGTGCTTCTTTAAAGCTCGCTCTAGTTTGTCCATCTCTTTTCTTACGTTGACCTTAAATGCCTCGACAGCCTTTGCAGGTGCGGTATCTGCCTCGACACTCAAAAATCCGTCCAAATCAGCACCGATCTTTGATCCGTTCAGTAGATTTTCAGGACCACTGCTTTGTAGTCCAGAGATGATATCTTTAATGATGTCTTCCGCGCTCTTCGCAGATTGTCTTTCAAGACGCGCGATGCGACCTTCTAGCTGGCGGATTACTTGTGACGCTGTTCTTCTCATAAGGTTTCTCCTTGGTTTGATGAGAATGAAAGTTAATGACGGTATAGAATAGGTATAGAAGTTTTATCAGAATAGACTAGGTATTCTATCAGACCTGTCTAATGATCAGTCAAGATACAAGTAGCCTGGGTTACTTGGACGGATGGTAGGTACCCTCATACCTGAAGTATTCCTTTGTGTGATTAAATAATCGCTACCAACCAACCACGACCTAGACCACCACCAAAAGAACCACGAGAAGTCTGCAAGTAATCTTTGACTACATGAGCCATATCGTCAGCATCCCTCTCGTCTGCTTGACTGTTAAAGATTAAATCTTCCATCTCTGATGGATGAGATGCTTGGAGAGCCTCAATAAGGTCAAACATATCGAAATAGCAAGACCAGTGCGTTGCTGGACAAATAAGGTTTACTTTTGAGCCATTCATGCCATTGGGGATGATGTTTGCAACACCGTCATAGTTTGTAGACGGACCGCCTAATGACGCATTGCTCTTTGCCATTGCAAAAATCTCCTTGACAGTCAAACTCTCGACTTTGTTTCTCGGACCTCCTTGATTAATCGTAACTTTGATCTTCGAGCTTGCTGTACGATTTGATGATTGTTTTTCAAGGCGAGCTACGCGCATCTCAAGGCTTCTGATTACTTGGCTGGCTGTTCTTCTCATAGGATGTTTCCCATTTGATTAAGGTTAATGAAATCACCTGTGAGAAGATATAAATGAACTATTAATCCTCATCATATTCTTGTTGAGCGAGGACTAACATACCCTAGAGATCTCAATAACCTACCCACTGAGAACATCACCTGGTTTTAGATTCTTACTTTATTTCCCAACCTCTAAATGATTGATACTCATCTTCAAGATGACTCAAAAGAGCGTGTTCAGTAAATTCAAATCTATATCTTACATCAGAAGGTTCGGTATCTTCCAAATGACGAATATATGTGTCTCTGCCTGACTTTACTTCTAAGTAGACATATTCATCATCGTCATTATGAACCAATGTGATTTCCATCCCATATACTTCAAGATTTTCTATCTTCTCCTCTTTATCAATAGACTCTAAGAAAGAGACAATCTGATCTTTCATATACACATTCATATTTCGTGAAGGTCTTTTTATTAGATAACGAGTTTCGCCACGATTCTCAATACCCTTAAGTTTTGCAAAACGTATATCCACTTGTTTTTCAAGTCTTGCCGACTTGTCCTTCTTAAGTTTTGATGGGTTGAAGGAAGACTTACGCTCTAGCCGAGCGATTCTTTGCTCAAGGCTTCTGATTATTTCACTGGCTGTTCTTCTCATAAGGGTTCTCCTTGGTTTGATGAGAATCAAAGTTAATGTGATATGGACTAGATATAAAAGTTTTATCAAAGACGGTCGGCGGCGATGTCTGAGAGTGATGAGCGTTCAGACTTGTGGAGCATCAAAGTACCGAAGATCGGATGACCTTTCATCTTCTCTATGACATGAGTCAATCCATTCGACCTCTCGTCTAGATAAGGGGAGTCGATCTGATAGGGATCACCCAATAACACAACCTTAGTACCTTCGGCAGCCCTTGTGATGATAGATTTGACTTCGTGCGCGCTCAAGTTCTGAACCTCGTCTATGATCATAAACGCGCCTTTCAGTGAACGACCTCTGATCGAGTGTATGGGCTGTATCTCAATATGGTTCTTCTCTAGATAAGAACTATGAGGATCATCACCGTACACCTCAGCATCCCACATCGGATCGATCTGGTCCAAATTATCGAAGAACGACTGCATCCACGGCTCAAGTTTCTCCTTGAGACTCCCAGGCAAAAAACCTACCCCTTGACCCACGTCCACGACAGGCTTGGAGAGGAGTATCTTCTGATAAGCATGACTCTGAGCGAGAGCCGAAGCCAGAGATAGGAAGGTCTTTCCTGTACCTGCCTTACCTAACAGTGCGACGAGTTGTACTTCAGGATCCAATAACAGGTCGAGACAAGCTCTCTGCTCTAGATTGCGAGGCTTGATCTTCAGAGCAAACTCCTTCTCTACGGCGTTGAGCGCTCCTTCTCTGTATAAGAAGAGATGAGACTTATTGTTGATCGTGCAGTGTAAGTATTCATTCTCAATGAATCTATAACGCTCATAGACCTCGTCTGTGAGACGCACAGAGCCTTCGTAGTATGATCTAGCCAGTGAGTTAGCTAAATCGTGACTGAGATCAATCTCGCGCATTCCACGATACAACTCATCAAAAGAGTTAATCTCACTGATGTAGTCTTCCGACTGCACACCTTCAGACTCACACAAGATTCTCAGATTGACGTCCTTAGAGAGCAGTTTCACCTTCTTTTCTGGATGCTGATCCTTTAGAGAGATCACAGTCTTCAAGATGAGCAAATCCACATACCTGAAACTATTCGCTTGATCCAGAGATCTAATGTCGAGTTTGTCCGAAGCGGATTCGATGGTAATCCTACCGCGCTCAATCTCCTTTAAGACTGATGTAGAGGCAACGCGCGCCTGACGTGCCACGTTGATCTTATCCTTTCTGTTACCGTCTTTGAGTACGTCAAGTTCCATGACGACGTAGATAGGGATCACGATCTGAGTATCTTCTGAGAATGATCTGATACATTCAGGATCGTGAATCAGAACGGAAGTGTCTAGTACAATCATAATCTCTCCTTAGCGTGATTGACACACACTAAAGGAAGAATAGACTTGTTAGTGAGAGAAGGATCGCATGGTGACATTTAGCGCTTCTCTGATCTTCTTCTCATAGTCGGGATCATTATCAAAAACAGAGATATTACCTTTAGTGTCTCTCCCTGAAAGTGCGTCTAGAAGAAACTTAGTACGTTGCTCAACAGTCGCAAAATCGTCCTCGTCTCTTTGTATCGAACAGGTGACGTGATCATCCCAAAAAGCTACGATGAAAGCTCCTGACGTTGAGTAACCTTCTTCAGTATCAAAGCCCCAAATAAAGTCGTGGGCTTGAGGAAGCATCACATCCATATCAGGGTCGATGTGGTGTTCGCCACCCAACGCCGAGCAGAGGTCGCTCACTTTTTTGTGAAAGTTATTTAGTGTCATGTAGTTTTCTCCTTGACAGGGTAAGAGTTGCTTACTTATCGAACGACTCAAGTAAACTCAGAGGAACAGATTAAAATATTTATTCATGGAGGGAAAATGAAGGAAGACTTCAGAGACTCAAAAGTAGGGATCTACGAGGATGGTATCGGCGGTGTCGCGCTCGTACAGTCAATGGGAGACGACCTAACGCCTGTCAATGCCGCCAGAGCGAGTTTAGATAAACTCAGTCTTGAATGGACCGAGCGTGAAGAGAGACTGTCAAGTTTCTTGGTCAGAGAAGGACACACATCGACAAGTGAACATAACGTGATAACATTCTGGATGAAGGTACCCCTTTTCGTCGCGCGTCAACACATGAGACACAGGGTGTTCTCATATAACGAGATATCTCGGAGATATACGTCTGAAGGTCTTCAGTTCTATATACCATCCGAGATGAGGATGCAGGACACAAAGAACCGACAGGCGAGTCTCGATGAAACATTCAATCCCGTCATCGAGTTTGAGCCTTTTGACTATCCTAAACATCTCAAGATCGACTCGGTGAGTGCGATCAAATACCATGTCTCAGAGTCAGTCAAACTGTACCATAAGATGATACAGCAAGGGATAGCGCGCGAACAGGCCCGCATGATTCTACCTCAGAATCTATACACGACGTACTGGTGTACGGGATCTCTACATAACTGGATGAACAGTTTTATCGCGAAGAGAGACCACATCGACGCTCAGTGGGAGATAAAGCTATTAGCGCGCGAGATCAGTCGTCAGATCAAAAAAATCTGGCCTGTCGCTCACGCTAACTACGTCAAGCACGGAAAGATACCTGACGTAGATTAATATCTTGTTTATCCGACACGCTCTTGTACGTCGTCTATCTAAGGAAAATAACGTGCTCAGAGATGAAGTTAAGAACAAAGACATTGATCAAATCAATATTAATATTCAAGCTCTTGAGAGAATGATCGAGTTCTTTGAGCAATACGAACGCGCAAACGGGGAAGACGAGTACGTCACAGAGAGAATACTCTCCTTGAACGGAGCGTACGCGGAATATAAAGTCGCGATTATGCTTAAACTAGAAGACCTTAAAATCACATCACCACTAGAAGGAATGTAATATGTGGACAGAAGTTAACAAGATCGCAGGTAAAGGTTTAGACGCAGTACAAGCGCTCAAAATACCATTCATCAAGTCTGACAGGGAAGCTCATCATTTCCTACACGCAGTCGCTCATGTTCTTTACTATAGCGTCGAGAATAGCAAGGACTTGAACATCAAAGTAGAGATGGGTGAGATCGAGTACGGATCAAGACCCGCATATGTAGATAACTCAGGAATACCTGCCTTCTCCGATGCAGAAGGTTATTTGGAAGTTCCTGTAGGAGCTAAGTACAAGTACAGCGTCACCGTACCACTCAAGACTATCGCGGAGAGATTGAAGAGTACAATCAGAGGTGTCAAGCGTATGCCCACACAGGATGTCGTCCAAGCACTCTATGTCGCGCTTAACTCAAACTCACCTAGACTCAACAATTTCTTGTCATCTCACTATGTTGAAAAGTACGCTCTCGGAGAAGATGAGCCACAATACTCTATTCTTCCAACAGAGGCTTCAGAGGCTATTGGGTATAACTGGTCTGCTGATTACGCTGGAGCTGAGTTTGAAGATTTTGACTTCACCATCCTAAGCATGAAGTCAAAAGGATACGGACTCGACTTCTCTATCGTAGGAGACTTCTACTTTAAACTAGATACGATTACCCCTGTCCCAGATGAGTACATCCCAGGATTAGATTGATAATCACTGTGAGAGACAGTGCTTAATCTCTTCCTCTAGAACGGGGATTAAAAGCTCAAGCACTGCCTCCTGTAGAGACTCAAAAACGCGCTCTACCTCACCATCCCATACGACGTAGACATCAGAGAGCGCGCTCAGTGATACACTAAGACCTCTTGAAGTGGTAAGAGTGATCTTGCTCGGACTCTTATTGACTGTGAGTCTCAAAGACGAGGCGAGACCTCCCCTCGGAAAAACTCCTAAAGGCGAACTGAAGAGACTTTCCACGCTCTTTGCAATAAGCGTCATATCCGCCTTCATAAGTTGCCTTCACGATCTACCTGAGGTATCCATTCCTCGACGTGAGGACTCAATACGACATCAGCCTCTGTCTTATGCTTAACGACGCGCGAACCTTCCCATATCGGAAGTTTCTCGACCAGCGCTGTCTGTATGTCGTTCAACTGATCAGTCTTCAACTGATTCTGGATCTGCGCGTCTCTAAGTCGAGCGATCAAGGCGGCTCGGTCTGCATTGGCAGCCGATAGTTTGTCCTTCAGTTCCTCTAGCTCGGAAGGATCTCTACCCGAAGCGATAGAAAGCATTGAACTGATCGACCCTGTCAACATACCGATTATACCTATCAAGATGTCCCGATTCTCTTCCACGATCTTAACATAACTCAGAAATACGATGAGGGTCACTATGAGAAGCATGAAGACTACACTAGCCCACCACCCTCTGCGCGCCTTCTCTACTTGAGTATACTGCTTATTAGTCATGTTCTCTTTTGCTGTCATAACTGAATGATCCCCTTAATAATCTCCCAAACGTACATGAAAAAGTCGTTCAGTCCATCGACCCAAAAAAAGTAAGATTCAAGCCCGAAAGTCACTCTCCACATCCCGTTACTGATCACTCTATAGAAGAGATAAAACCAGAACACTGAAGCGACGAATCCCAATCTATAATAAAACCAAGAAACCCACTCCAAGAACTTACGGTCGCGCGCGCGACTCTTGATGTATCTCGGACCGCCTAATCTCTTAACCTTCTCACTACCTTTTGGTGGCTGTAACGATTTGATGGTATCTCCGACAGCATATATTTGCTGTGGATCTTTCACACCTTTGAACTTGTATAAGCCAACACACACATAACGAGTACCCTTAGGAGTAAAGGCGTTAGTGCGACCTCTAATCCTTTGCATCGCATCTTTAGTGAGAAGTACCTGGCCAGCTTGACAGAGACTCATCGTGCGCGCGGCCACATTTTTAGCTAGACCTTCAAGTTCTACCCTCTTAGCTCCTGCCTCAACCCAAAGCTCATCCTGAGTGACCTCTATCACTCTACCCCAATGCACGCCAATCCGACATTGTAGTTTGGTCTTGGACGGTACTGTCTGCTGATAGATGAGAGCGAAGTTGACTGCGTCAATGAGTCGATCAAAAGAGAGCAGAAAACCGTCAGAACGGTCGATCTCGCGACCGCTAAATTTATAACAAATATTGCGCGTTAGTCTATCGTGAAACTGAAACCATCTGGCTGCGGTCTGAGCACCGTTACGCTGTACAAAATCCGTAGACCCTATGATGTCCAACAGCACAATGGCGAGGTTCCTCTCTTTTAGAGTGACCTCAGAGTTAAGAGGCATCTTATCTAATCTCCTCTAAAATAGATTCGCAGTCTAGTTCCAGCAAACTACGCGCTAGATCTTGATCACAACCTCCGCCTTCGTACGGAACTCTACCTCCGACACAAGAGGATATCTTATCGTATATCTGCTGACATATAGATTTTGGGACGGACTCTACTTCACTATCTACTGCGTCACATGAGAAAGTGAAGAGAGCAATAAATACTAACTCAAGTGCTCTCCTCTTCATCCAACACCTCCTCATCTATACTAATGGTCTCGTCTAGATCTTCATCATCGGCACAAATCTCACAATGCCCAGATTGACGGGCAGGACATTCTTCAGCCTCACATTCTCTAAATAATGGAGGAGGTATGGCCTTAGGATTCACTCTTAAACCTTCAACGGATTGCCGTCGTCATCAAACAAGCGCTCTACATCAAAAGATCCGTCTTCTGAGACGCGAACCTTCCATAAGTCTTTAGTGGACTTGTGAACCAGATCACTCTCCTGACTTGCCCATGCCTGAAGAGAAGCGTTACTTCCCATCATGATAAAGTCATCTAGGTTGGCGACTCTCTTTGAAGCCTTTCGGATAAAGTGAGATGCTACGCGACTGACCGAACCTTGACCATCCCACCTAACGAACACCCCACCTTCATAGGATGTACGATCTCCGATTGGAGTCTGTACCGACACAACAGTACCCTTAGACCCGCGCTTAGGTAGCGCTGAAGGGCGCACTAGACCGTTATTGTCGAACACATAAACTCGGTCACCGCCCTTGAGTGAAGGTGCAAGGTTTTCCGAACTGTTTCTGATAAGGTCAGAAACCTTACCTCTCATGCTCAAGTCAATGGAGGCTGTCCTCGACCCGAAACTGATATCAAAGTCCTTCATAATCTCTAACTCCTGTATGCTGTTACATAGGAGTTGTCAATATAAAGACTTTATCGCTAGGCTTATCCTTCAGTCGTCGTCAAGTACCCCATTAAGAATGTCTTCAGCGTCATCAAAAGATCCGAGAGATCCTGATCCAGATGAGGAAACAGGAGAACCAACCTCACCCGTAACTCGCTCACGTACTTGATCAATAGTAAGATTCTGAGCAAGAGCGCGCGCGCTGTCAGAGTGGATTACATGAACGTCATTCACGATCTTATTAAATAGATCTGGACTCGACTCTTTGAGTGAGGCAAAGACAGAGTCGCGACAAGGAGTGAAACTCATCTTATGGAACTTAGCATCCGTAACGTCGATCTTCACGTCGTGCGATACAAGAGGATACTCAGAGTTAATACCGACCAACTGCTCATACTTATCGACGGAAAAGATCCAAGAAAGAATCTCAAAGTCACCCGATGATAAGCGCGCTTTATCAAGCTGACCTGTAGAACGATTCACAGGCCAGAAACACATCGTGGTAGTGATGTGTACCTTCCCAGACTTACCGTTATTGAACTCTTGAAACTGAGGTCCGTGATCGATGAAGAACCCTACCTTTGGGTGATAAATGCGCGTCGCGTGATTGATGTCAATCTCAGAGTCAGATCCAAAGTTAGGGTTCTTGTCACTCCAACCTGTCACTGCGACGAAACTGGCTCGGTACTTACCGACTTCAGGCTTCCATCGTGAGTTACCTTTGTTGATTACTGCGGGTCGCTGACCCAACTTAAAGTTTGAAAATCCAGACATGAGAGTTCTCCTCGTCTTGGGTTAAAGGTTAAAAGCTAAGGCTGACATACGATGTTTGCCGTCGCTGTTTCTTATTATAGTAAGGACCGTCAAATCCCATCTAAAATATCGGATAAATCTAGTTCTTCTGTATCTATCTGATTCTCAACGTCAGAATCCATGAAGCCGTTAATATCATCAGATGAAACTTCATCTCCAGCGATAGATCCTTTGAGCGCGTCGGCGAACACACTATTAAGATCTGCGTCTTCTTGAGGTAGAAGATCCTCACGCTGTGGGACAGACTTACCTCCCCATCTCTGTCCGAGACCTATCTGCTCTTGACAGAGTTTGAGTTGATCTCGGATACGACCTTGAAGATCCTTCAAGTCTGTGCGCTTCGCCTTGATGACTTTAATCAGATCTTCCAAGTCGTTTACAGCAAGTTTCAACTCATCCATCTTGTCTTGGTCATCGGTCAACCTCATGGAAGCGAGAGCTTCGCGCTCGCCTTGTGATCGTCCTTGCCTCACATGAGGATCTTCTGCCATCAGACGAGTCACGCTGATACGAAAAGCGCTCTCGGCCACAAGCAGGTCTCTCTTATACTTGTGAAGATTGTGAGAGACTTCCATGAAGGTACGCTCTGTCGAGGTGAGATAACCGCGCGCGACAGATACCTTCTCGTTGAGTGTAGACGGACCAAACTCAAGAGGATTAGAGTCTAACTCAACCTCCATAATGGAGAGTCGCTTGAATACCGAGTTTATGTAATCTTGATCGATCATATTCTACTTCTTTAAGAGGTGGGCATAGTTGACTTTAATGTGACGAATCGCGGTCTCAAGTTCGTCTGAATGAATGATACCTCCAGCGCAAGCCTGTTCATGCGCTCTCATGTTCACTTCAAGACCGAGGAGGTGAGTTGCGATCTTCGCTTCCTTTAGAGACACACTGTCAGGACTTTCAGTCTCTGTTGGAAAATTAGCAGCCATGGAAACAAAAACGTCTCCTCCATGACGAGACTTGACAATACGAGATACAGTGATCTGAGTGACCCCAATCTTCTCTCGTATTTGCTTGATCTGTTCTTTAGTGATGTTGCTCATATTGTCACCCTTCTAGGTGGTTTTAAGTGTGTTTAGTCTTATAATATCTCACCTTTTAATCTAGAACTGAGACGAGAAAACTCTCCATATTCTTCCACATTCATGATCGCTCTTGTGATCGCCTCTTGATCTCCAATCAAGATCACTTTCTTCTTCGCGCGCGTTACTGCGGTATAGATCAGAGATCTCTTAAGCAACAAGTTTCCGTGTCTCTTCGTCATCGGAATGATGACAGTATCGTACTCTTGACCTTGTGATTTGTGGACTGTGGTAGCGTAAGCGAGACGCAATAGACGCGCTTCTTTTGTAGGAATCTCGACGCGCTGACCTATACCTGTACCATTCAATATTAGATAGAGCGAGTCCTTACCGATCTTATCGACTCTTCCAATATCACCGTTGTACACACCTAAGTCATAGTTGTTCTGAGTCACCATGACTTTGTCATTTACTCGGATCTGATCCATACCGACTTTCACGAAAGCAAGCCCTCTGTTCGGATTGAGCGCGGTACGAAGCTCCCTGTTAAGATTAGTCACTCCTGCATCTCCATGGTGCGTTGGGGAGATAACATGAAAGTTCTTCTCATCAAAGGTGAGGTCTCGACAGAGTTTTACTAAAGTTTCCACGATCTCAGCGTCAGAAGAGCGTTTAATAAACTTAAACTCTTCAGAGTACGATAGAGATTTTCCTGAATGGATCTTGTGAGCCGCCAAGGTGATATCAGAACCTTCTCCTTGACGAAATATCTCATCGAGATGTACGCGAGGTAAAGCGTCTGACTTGATGACATCTTTGAGGACAAATCCGACTCCGACAGGAGGTAACTGCTCTGCGTCACCTACCATGATGACGCGACAGTCCCATGAGACACCTCTCAAAAGTCTCCACATGAGATGAAGATCAACCATAGATGCTTCGTCTATAATGACGACGCTCTCTCCTCTAGGTTGATCTGGAGAATGTCTCCATACCTCTTTCGTCGGATCGTATGTAGATAAACTTACAGAAGTGTCTGGTTGAGAAGAATCTGTTTTCTTGATCCCTTCGTAGTCTGAAACGATAAAGTCGTCGTCGTCAGAAAAACCAGCACCAAAAGCTCTATGTATTGTCACACCTTCAAGCCCTGTAATGGAAGATGCGCGCTTGGCGGCGATACCTGTAGGTGCCACCAACAGAATGGAGTCTTTCTGAGTTCTTAATATCTTAACCACAGTGGAGAGTATTGTGGTCTTTCCTGTCCCAGGAAGACCTGTAACAACAGCGACTGGCTCTGTGAGACACGATCTCACAGCCTCTACTTGCTTGTCCGTGAGCGCGTAAGGACTGAATGATCTGATATACGATTCGCTGTATGTGTTCTCAGTAACTTTCTTCACTCGGTCTTTAATGTAGGTGGATACCTCGCGCTCCATCATGTGAAAAGACGGATGATATATCCCGTTCACGTCATCGTACTTCTCAATAACTATACGCTTATCTGTACCCATCTTCTTTATGCACTTAGCGATCTCCAGACCCGAAGAGAGTCCTGTCAGATTAGCCGTGTCACTGAAGACCGTGTTTGAGTCCAAGAATGTGTGTCCGTTCTGAGCGCCTTGTATGGTAGACCACAAGGCCGCCGATGAGACTCTGTTATGATGAGTCGCCATCTCACCGAGATGTCCACCATTTAGAGCGCGCGCTACCATGTCAGCGGACATGAAAGGAAGACCCATGTCCACAAGCATCCAAGGGTTGTTTCGGACACCCTCTAGATTACCTCTGATAACTCCCCATAGAGAGTTGAGTAGTCTAGGATTCGCTCCGCAATCAGCGATGACAGAGAGCATCTGAGAGCGCTCTATGTCATCTTTAGTAGCCCACTCAAGATACTTCTCCTGAGCTTCTCCTGACAGACTCTCAAGAGAGACAGGAGAGCGGTTCGCGTTGAAGGCTGGTCGACCGCTTTTATCTTTACCGAGCGTACCTTGGAACGTAAAGACACTCCCACGCAGGATGACGCCAGGGATTTTACCTTTAACGATTTTAGGATCAACGCTTGTCTCTGTCGCTACAAGACATCTCAGTATGTAGTAGGGAGGGTTCTCAAAGATTACCCCCATAACTTTTGCAGTACATTTCATGTATCATCTCCTTTACGCTCTCTTATAGTACGAGAGCGTAAAGGAGATTCAATGCGACTTACACCTCAAATATAAAACGCCCGACGCTTCTTATTAGCCTTAGCCTCTTGGATCTCTTCAGCCGTTTCCTCGATCCACTCCATGTCATACTCAAGAAGCTCTTTGGCTGCCATCAACTTAGTCGCATTATCCATACGATATGATGTCATCATGTTGTCCTTCTTGTAGATAGGAAGATATGCTTTGATGATATTCACGCACTGCTTGAGCGCAGACGCTTCGTCATATCTCCCAGACGCCATGTGCTTCGCGATGCCGTTTAACATCATTTGCTTCTGACGGTAGAAACTTCCGTCATTGACCATGACCATTACAAACTCGCGCGCCATGTGCGCGTCACCTCCAGCGGTACGTGACATCTCAACTTTTTCGACGAGATCGGAAGGGATACCGACTGCGCCGACAGGAGTGTCAACGACAACCTCGTTACGGAGTACACGACGGACGTTTAACTCTTGACCTTGAAGAGTTGAGAGGGTCTTTCTGTACTCTCTCATGTGACGAGTATACCCACCGCTCGCAGGAGTTGAGCGACTGTGTTGCTGGAGAGCGTTATGCTTGAGCATTACTGCGTCACCTACACTGATTGATGATGACTGGCGCTCAAGGCGCGCGACGCGCGCTTCAAGGATTTGGACTGCTTCACTTGCTGTTTTCATCGTTCTTACCTTCTCTGTCTGTGTTGGATATAGATTCTCTATACTCTTATCGGGTATAGCAAACACACTCAGAGAAACTATTAAAGAAATATGAACCCAACATCCACGGACTATTTTTTAGACCTCGCATCCTCCAGAGGTACAAGCGTAGTCTTGAGAACCCTCTCCCATGTCGTCTTCCTCAAAATCAACGAGCTTTGAGAAGTCCACTGAACCCCAATCCTTCATCGCATCTTCATACTCTGACTCTGAGATCTCGACATACGGAGCGAGACGATACTTACCACCATCATATGGAAGAAAACTCAACCCGACGATCTCATCAAAGTGATCCCAAACCCACTGCCCGACCTTCTGCCAATCGTTGTCTTTGACGTAAATGGTAGCGCTCTGATTGTGACCCTTCTCAGAACACCATGAGCGCATGATACCGAGATATCTCTCCATCTGTTGGATCGAGTCCTCATCTTCGCGCGTCATACAGCCTTCAGGTGCCTTCACAGGAAACTGAGCTACCCAAGTGTTAACGTCTTCATCGGCTCGGTCTTCCTGACCATTCTCCTTGTAGAGAGGGAATCCTTGCGCGCGCATCATATCGCAGATTGGATCTCCAGCGCTCACTCGGACGTGACGTAGATAATACTTACTATAGCGAGGATGGAACCCGCTCGCACAGTCAACAAACTGTGAAGAGTTCCCACTAGGCTTCCCACAAGTGATCGCGGCGGGGTAGTTGATCCCAAGAGCAGTGCTCGCCTCGCGCGCTGTCTCAAGAGCAACTTGATTAAACTCAGACATCACATCCCAATCCATTGAGAGAGATGGGTTGTCGCATTGACCTGTAATGTCCACACCTAAGAGACGATCCTCCTGACAGAGTTTAGCCCAATCTTCTCTCAAGTACCCAAAGTCTGTGTGCGACGCTTGAAGACACCCGATCCAAGTCGCCACTCTGATCTTCTGCTTCATCACCTCTGCATTGTCTGTCGAGCGCATGACGGCAGCCGACAGATTACAGAACTGTCCCGCTCCTCCTTTACCTGTCCACGGATCGACGGAAGGGACATAACGCAATCCAATCTCATGACAAGGATTTGACCGAGTCATACCTTTAGGTCGATCAGCGCGTCTCCACCAGTTATCGATAGAGAACCCTCGCTCACCAGACCCGCTCTCAGCGAGCGCTTCCCATTCTTTCCAAAACGTCTCTTCGCTTGGACGATCCTCGTAAAACGCTGAGTTGTTCGCCATGTATCGGATTGAAGGAAACTGACCGAGTTTCCAATTCTTAGCGTGACGCATATCTTCGTCCGAAGGGTCTGAGAAAGAGATCATGGCAGCGCGTCGCACCCCACCTACAACTACAATACTGGCGATCTTACACATGAGATCATGTGCCTCTAAACAAGAGAGTTTTCGCCCGCGCGCTCCTCCAATCAAATCCCGAGCGAAGTCTACAGCCTCGACAAGAGGATCGGGTCCAGAGGCGCGACCGCCTTTAGTACGGAGCACAGCGTTACGTGGTCTTACGTTAGAAACATCCACCGAGACATCGAGTCCTTTCCACAATGCGACAAGTACCTTATCGAAAGCCTCCGCCCACCCAATAGAAGAGTCATCCACGACAATCTCAATCGACCTACCTGTCGCCTCTGACACATCAGGAAGGTTAGCAACAAAGCGCTCCTCGACAGAATATCCGACACCCGTTCCCTGCATGAGTATGTAAAGACCCTCCGAGAAAGCTCGGATACAGTCGATTGGAAGAAATGAGCAGTTATAGATACCGATGTTCTCACGGTCTGCGCTCGGTCCAGCACTCCATAGAGCCCTCATCGAAGGCATCACGTTCTTTGACTGTATCTGAGCGATCATCTCCTCTTTGAGACCTTCAGGGAGATTCTCCACACCTTTAGTGATCCACTCGACGTACCGAGACACGGTCTCTTCCCAACGCTCTCGTCTCCCAAGTTCAGGGATCCAACGAGAATAGGTTCTCATATAAACAAACTCAGAAAGGTCTCTTGTTGCACTCATCGTGCCTCCTACTTCAAATCAGCAGTGCGACTGCGCCTGCTTTAAACTTCGTCCATGGACTCAGTGTGTTTCTATACACGGACATTTCACAGTCCGCCAACAAAGATAAAAGACTTTTGATACGGGATAGTCCTAGCCGTCTCGCTGGCGGTAAAATATATTTCTCAATCCTATACGGCTTCAAGTCCATCTCTCGCGCCATCTGCGAAATGGACTCTCCATTCTTTGATCTTACAGATGTCTCTAACATTAGGATTAACTGATTACTCAAAAGTCCTCTCACCTTCATAAAAGAATCCCCACTCGTCGTGGACTCAAGCCGATCACACTCCCTCAAAAAATCGCGCGCGTTACCATTCACCAGCGCGTTAGATAACTCTGTATTTTCTGCTTCGGAGAGAGGTGCGATTAGATTGATGATCTCTTTCGGTTGTAACTCACCTTCTCCTACATGACAAAACTTGAGAGCTTCCCACCTCAACACGCCAAGGTCAGTACCTACCCTCTTGACCACTGCGCTCGCCAACTCTTTAGAGAGAGATCTTCCGCCTTCAGAGACCTGATCTATCAGAAACTGAGCGCTGTAACTCGATCTATCTCGAGGAGACTTAAACTCGGAACAAGGTAGATCACTGAGAGACTTTAAGTTTGCTCCATACTGCACGACCAATACGTCGAGTCGATCAGAGATCAGGTTCTTAAGACCTTTTACTCTAGACGGGTTTCTCACTAAAACCATCACAGGGTTTACATCAAACAATCCTAAGTCGAAGGCTCTCGGTACCTCTTTAGGATCGGTTTTCTTACCGTCGATCACTCTAACGTCAAACCCTTCAAGACGCTTC
>Ga0098048_1000638_pt1 | contig 16354 bp, 15 predicted proteins | sample 13_taG_FD_75052 | JGI IMG/M metagenome (GOLD analysis project Ga0098048, IMG submission 75052) | Marine viral communities from the Subarctic Pacific Ocean - 13_ETSP_OMZ_AT15268 metaG | ecosystem: Environmental > Aquatic > Marine > Oceanic | place: Pacific Ocean | collected 2015-01-16 | reverse complement strand
CCATCGTTATCAGAAATTTTACCATCTGCGAATGTGGTACAATCTATAAATTTAAAATTTAAAGAACCATTAGCATCTGCTTGAATGATTTTAGTATTACTATCTGAAAATCTACAATTTTTAAAAGTAGCATCAAAACCTTGATATGCCTTAATGGCCGTATTGTTATTGTAGAAGAATACATTATCAATGTCCCTAGTGGGAGTTGTTGCCGCTGACCATGCATGACCACCACTACTATTTCCTGAAAAACGACAGTCCACAAGCTCGGTTGCTTCGTTGTAAAATCTACCACCAATATCTCCATCAACAATCGTACCAATCATTCGGAGTGGGCCTCCTGCTCTGATGAACAAAGGTTTAGCCCCATGGCTTGCTTCAATTTGGCATCCGTAGAAATTTAATATTCCTCCCAAAGCATCATATTCAACAGCAGAGTCACCATTTGCATCTACACCAAAAATTAGCTTGCTCTGTCTTGTGGAACTTAAAGCCAATCGGCAACCCTGTGTGGTTTCAACAGAATCATTTCCTTCACCACCCAACAATCTACCAAACTGGACTGCACATTCAGTTCCAACTTGAAATGCTGATGGTGACCATTGACTCGTATTTTTATTCGTCATACCAATGGACTTGTCCACATCAGCAAGGAATGCTCCACCAGTTAATTTCCACTCACGACTTAAAAACTCATAATGTGTGCCATTTTTCCGCAATTTCGATGTAGAATTAACTTCAGTATTTATGTCATCAAGGTTACTCGACATTCTAAACTCAGAACCACTCGGAGGGGCAGACGAAAATCCACCATCTCCTACTGTTACAGATGTAGAATTTGCACTTTCTATATAACGAATTTCCCATGTTTTTGTGTCAGAAGTATTAGCTCTCCACATGAGAAATCTACCTGCATCTGCACTAGCCGGAGCCTCACCAGAATCATGTTGTATTACAGTTGTGGTACTACCACTTCCACCAGTGAAGTCTTTGTATGCCCCACTGACTTGTATCTGACTTGTGTTTGGTTCTGTAATTGTAGCACTCATGCGTAATCCTTTGTAATTGACTCTAAATTACCATCAGAATCATAGGCTAATGTCTGTGTAAATTCGGTAGCGTTTGAGCCATCAGTTACTAAAATCTGAGTCAATAATCCGTTAGTGTAGGTAAACGCTTTTGTCTGCAAAAGGTTGGACTTACTAGATGTAGACCAAGTCGTGATTTGACTCACGACTCCGTTGGTGTAAGTAGTCTCCGAGTAGCTATCTTCTGGCTCTAAAGCAGAAATGCGAGAAGATAGGGAGTCAACTTCCGTCCCTACCTTCCCGCCAATTTGCTCAAATATTGTCACTAGGCATTATTAAATCCTGTGAGGAAATCTTGGTAATCACCAAGTTCAGTGCCATCGACTTCAAGTGATCCTACACCTAAGGTTGCTAGGGCTGCACTTGAATCAGTTGAGGATATATCGGATGAGGCTGCTGTAGCACTAGTAGTAAGTGCCTTAAACTGGTCATCACCTTCATCCCAAATGAAAGCTGCATTATTTTCAGAAGAACCACGCTCAACGATAAAGCCACCGTCATTGGATGCATTTGTGGAATTACCAGCTCCTGAGCTTACATTCAAAATGCTATCCTTAATGGTGACATTTGTTGTATCAACTGTAGTTGTTGTTCCCTGCACGGTAAGATTTCCGCTAAGGGTCAAGTCAGCAGCAGATAGGTTTCCGCTGAAAGAAGCACTATTACCATCAGCAGCTAAAGAACCAGCTTGGGTTTGAAGATTGCTAATGTCAGTGTCATTAGAAGCGATATTATCTGCGTTGGTCTTTACTTGGGTATCTAAAGCATTATCAGCAGCCTGTAATGTGGCTACAGAAGCAATGTAGTTTGCCGAGGCATTAGCTGTATAAGAACCATCTGTTCCAAGTCCTGCACCTGCCTGAGTATCATCAAGCTCTGTCTGTAGACCTGAGATAAGCCCATCAGCGTATGCTTTAGTAGCAGCGTGTAAATTTGAGGTTGGTGCTCCAGAAAGAGTCAAAGCACCCGTAAGGGTTCCTCCTGTGAGATTAAGCTTCTTATCAAGCTCTGTTTTTGTTTTAGCACCTATTAATTGGAATATACTAGACATAGTTATTTATTTGGGTTGGGAGTGAGTGTTACCTAATATTTTAGATAAAGTCTTGGGGTTTTGCAATTATTATCCTAGGTCAAGATTTAACGATCTTTCCACATCTTCCGCACAATACCTTATTACTCTTGAATTAATTTTTTGTAATCTCCATTCGTAACGCCTTGCCCATGCACGGACTGTCTTACCAGAAACTTCCATTTTCTCCTGTATCGTCCTAGACGAGACATATCTTTGACATTTCTTAGGATATTCCATCTTCAAAATCTTCATATACTTCTAGTGCTGCTGGGGCTGTCGAGTATTGTGTTTGATCACCTTCGACTGAATCCTCAAAGTCATCGTAGTAAGCTAGGTTTTGCTGAGGTATAGTGGTTGAATCTACCGTATTTCCATCAAGACCAAATAAAAAGTCACTATAATAACTAGTCTCCATTGCATCGTTTTCATAAAATGCAGCAACCGAACCATCAATATCGTAAGACTGCAGCCCTACGCCAAGCCCACTAAGAAAATCATCGTAAGCACTATTCGACTCTTCATCAGCCTCAGTGGTAATGGAAGCCACCCGGAGAAGTCTTTCCCGTAAGCGACCTAATGAATTAACCAAAAATTTTTGGTCACCAGTAAACCCTGCATCGATTGAATAGCTAGGATGTAATGTACTTTTTCTTCTAGGCATTTATGTTGTGTGCTTCCGATGTGTGCCTTGTTCGTACCCCTGACACCTCGAAGGTTCTACCCAAAACCTTAACTCCATTATTTGAGCCACTTATGCTCACTTTGTCCTGCAAGTAATTTGCCTGAACATACACTGGAATCATGTTCTCAGTTTCGAGAGCAGATAATGTTTCACTAATCTGTTCCTCGAGTAAATTGTTCCCTGTACTATAGGTAACTATTTCGATTAAAGCCTTTGTTCCCTCAGTATAATTCTTAGATACATAATCGATAGTTGCATAGGACTCACCAGGAAAAATATCTGCAAGGTGTAAGACATAACTCCTGAGCTTCTTTTCTGAAAACTTATCATTGAAGTCCGTTTTACCATATTTAATTTGACTTACATAGTCAGCATTATCTCGTGAAAACAATCTATAGGGTAATGCTTTTCCTTGGTCTGTAGTTACTGCTGAACCATAGCCATACTTCATTACCTTTGAGCCAAGTGCGACTTCTGCATCAAGGTCATATTGATTCCTAATTTCTTGATCAACATAGTTATAAGAATTATCCCCATAAAACATAGCCAAAAGGAATGCGCGGCTTTGAATGCCTTGGAGTGGTTGAATACTTGCACAAGCAGTAAAAGCAACATCTATAAAAGACAATGTGTCCTGAAGCGTATCATACGCGATTACACCCCAATCTAGCTTACTGCCAGAACTGTTGGAATAAATTACTGATATCGGGCAAATTAGAAATACCTCCTGTGTCAGAGAGTTTTCTGCACAATAACAATATTCTATTTCCTCAATTGATATATTCCTCCAAAACTCGGTTCCGTTCATAAATGCTGGAAACGGAGCAGGCTCAACATTAGAGGGACTTACAATGTAAACGCCATTGTACCCAACAAACATATGCCTTTGCTCGGTGATTGATATAACGGTATTTCTAAGATCTGCTACTCTTTCACCTCTGTATTTCTCCTCAAAGAAGTAAGCACTTTGCGTATTACCCCTTGAAATAGCTAAATACCCAGACTGACGATAAACCAAAAGCTTATCACTAAGCTTAGCCATCTTAAGAATAGTGGAGCCATCTTCAGGGAAACTCATTCCGTCAGCAGACTCCTTTTGAATGTTTGCATCACTAGAGAAGGCATCAGGCTCCTTTAGTAAAATAAATTGTGCTGGCTCACCTACCTGTGGTGCAGAAGATGATGCAGAGTTCGGGTCACCAAATGCAGTCAAGGCTTCAAGGTTATGACGTGGAGCAGTAAGGGTAATTCTAGTTTCCCCATTCTGTAAAAAAACAGAAGATATTACTGCATCATAAACGACATATGTAGGTGTCAGCCCTGGTGTTGTGTCTACAGAAATCCGGATAGTATCATTGGCTCTAAAAGTACTAAAATTAGAAGCCGTACTATTATGATATGGATTAAGGGAATTATTTGGGTCTACTCCCCCAACCTTGAATGGAAGCTTTATTTCAGCAAGGGTTGAACCATTTACTGATGAAACTTCACCTGAATACACCTGACCAAAAAGATAAGGACTACCCTTAGCAATGGAAACGTCGTAAGCAAGTCTCCAGGCTGAATACTCGATTGAATGAGGTGATCGCAGAGTGGCTACAGAAAAGCTTTCATTTTCAGGTAAGCCATAGGGTTCTGTTGCAGCACTCATGAAATTTGATAATGCATCTGCATTAGAATCCTCATCTAGGTAAGTTATATCTGCACACCATAGCCTGCCATCAAACTCTGCTATTGTACCTACTCTAATAATTCCTCTTTCTCGCAAACCCCACACAGGATATGCGCAACTCCAACCATTCCGATAGATTAATGGCAAGTCTGCACCATTATTGATTATGCAAAACCCATCAATACTAACTGCCTCCCATCTTATAGGCTTAACAACTGGATTCTGTAGGTCAAGGTGCTGTAACCCACTAGCAATTACATCCCATTGTTTATTTACAGGATCTAGCACATATATTTTATCTCCCGCTCCTGCAATAATTACATTTTCCCCTTCAGATTGAAATTGATATAGAAGTCGCACGGGAAAGTTTACATCTAATTCATGCAATAAGGTTTCATCTATTTTCAGTTTTTCCCAACCTTCTCGTCTTACCTCTCCATCAGTTTCCCTGCGGAAGTTTACTTTTTCAACATAATTTGCAGCACCTGCTGTATCCCCTGAAATTGATCCAGCAATAAGCTTGCCACCCTCCGATGCCATGATCGAAAAATGTCGATATTTTGACTTAGGCATTACAACGCCTTCTTTACATAGTTCAGTCCCTGACCAACATAACCAACGGATATAAACCTAGCAGTCTCTAGAATATCCACTAGATCAGAATCAGATTCCTGCTCTACAGTTATACTAAATTGTTCTGTACCTGTCGTTCCATAATCACCATCAGGATCTAAATGCCAGTAATCAGGTACATACGAGTAGTCAGTTGTCTGTTTAGTGGCTATTATTTTTTGCCCTGAGCTAGTTAACTCGATCCACTCCCATTGTCCCAAAAGTTCATTATATGCAATCACCTGATCCTCATTGGTTACACCAATAAAAATCTCAGAGTTGTAATTACCAGGATTTGATATACTTACTTCAGGCAATACAGCACCATCAAATGTTCCTGCAAGCACAAGATCTGTAATAGGTGAAACAGCACCAATGCTTACTGTTGATGCCTCGACTCCACTAATTGACTCTGCTTGCACAGGATCAATATTATATAGCGTGTATGGATTCGGCGGAGTAAGGTTATTTATAGACTCCTGCAACTGATCGATCTTTGCATTGATTACTGCTATAATCTTATCTTCAAATAAACCAAAGCTAATTCTTATTTTCTCATCAACATCAGCCTTCGTGTAAAACTCGTCATACAAAATGCTGAAATCTATTTGATGCCTATTAAGATCAATTAAATCCTGTATTTGCTCTTTGTTTAAATACTCATCTGCAATGCCATCTATGTCAGCAAGAGTATGCGTATGCCCCTGCTGTGGTAAGCTATTTAAATCTGCCTGTGTTGCATAGTTCTGTAAGTCAGTTGTAAGGGCATAATCTGTGTGTATATGGCTTGTATTGGATTTTCCATCTAGTAACCCAAGTATTGTCTGCCTAAGACTTTCTAATGCTGTGCCTGAAGCCAGAGTACTTAAATCATTCTCTAGCTGGTCAAGATTATCCTGAAGACTACTAATTTGATTCTCCTGTGCCTGTATGTCATTAGCTAAGTTATTATCATTAGCCTGAAGCTCCGACTTGGTTGAATTGACTAGATTACCTAAGGCTGTAATATCTGTTGAGATTGTATCTAGTACTTGATTATCCCTAGCCTCTACTTGCTCTAAGGTTGGTTGATTCCCCTTGTAATCATCAAAGTCACTTTTATGTGCCTCAGCGAATACCTTTAGCTCATCTACTTTAGAGCTTAGGCTTGTGACGGATTCCCCTGTAGCAAGCTCACCTGATACAATATCCTCGTTAAGATGAGCAAGACTTTCAATTAATGTGTGAAAGTCAGCTTCACCAATCCTTTGACCAGAACTAAATCTAGCCTTTAGTTGTAATCGTGTCTCAGCCATCTCCTAGTAAGAATCCTTCGTCTGTTAATGTTTCTGTGTTATTGGCAGTGCTTGATGAGCCAACAATATCCCTGTAATGAGCATATAGTTCCCTTCTTGCCCTTTGATAAAGCTGCTCATTTGTTTTTGCACCAACCTGATCATCGTTCATGTCCCTATGAATATGGTACTTCACATAATGTGATACAGCAAGAGCTTCATCATCCCCAAGCTTTGTAACTTCATTTCTTTCATCTGTATTGGACTGAAAATATGGTTTGTATGCTTTTTCTGCCGTAAAATATATAGTCAATGTTTCCTCGGGAATAAGTAGAGGTGCGCTGTAAAATGTACCTTCCTCAAAAAATATCTTACCAGGATACGTAGCTGACCTTGGTGAGTTACCTCCATCTAGTATGGAGAAACGTGCTAAGCTAGAGTACACCTTAGGTTTGAAGTAAACAGACCTATCTAGTCCGTTTTCATCAGTGGGTAATCTTCTTACGATTATATCTTTGAACCTAGCTCCTGCAAAATTAAAGTCCCCCTGCTCGGCCTGCCCCTCTGAATGCACGGTAAGATCGTCAGATGTGTAAGATTGACTGAGGTTGGATAATCTGAGAGCAGGAATGTACTTTTGTAAATCCCTCACGCCATTAACAATCAAACGATCACGGAATCTTTCAACACCCCTTCCCTTCCTTGCCCCATCGACAAGAAGTAGTTCGTTAACTGCGTCGTTGAATTCTTTCCAAGTTTTCATCTTTATCAAAGATATCGTCTATCATTTTCTTAACTTTGAACTTAGTGTACAGGAATGGAGCCAAAAGGAACACAAGCCCTCCTATGGCAATCATTATTATTATGTCATAGATTCCTGAAACTAACTTATCTACCCAGGTTTTTTGATTACCCTCACTTTGTTGTATGTAGGACATGATTTCGGTCAGTTCCTCTTCATCAAAGTTGGATCGTTTTATCTCATCATTCTTAAACAGCTCACCTGCTGCCGAACCGACCATTCCTCCTGCAATACTGCCACCGACGCCACCCACACTGCCTGCCCCTGCTCCCAATCCCGCACCAATTGAGGGATAAAGGGTTGCCTTATTGCACCCCGATAAAAGAAGTAATGATGCCACGGCTATCCATTTCATGAAGTATAGTAGCCAGTGACTCCTGCCGATACACGATATTCATCTAGATTGTGTGTGCAGTAGTAATCTTTTGTGGTCATTGGGAGAAGCTCTTCCTCTCCATCAACATCTCGGTAAACAAAAAGTGACTCTATCAATTGCGTTGCAGCACCATCGGAAGACATACCTATAACAAAAGAGTTTTGTGTAAATATCTCATCTAGCATACCTGTTCCTGTAGATACAACCGTACCTGCGTATACCTGTGTCCATATACCCGAACGATCAGGGCTTTCTAAGTAAAGGTTAACATCAAACTCAGAACTACTTGCAGTAGCCTCAATATTTATCCTGTACCATCTATTAAGAATTGCAGTAGGCAAAGAATCATCCTCAATCAGCCCAGTGTAAGATCTAAACCTAAGAGTCTCGGTAGCATCCTTCCGAACACCTAATGCAAATGCAGGTAGATTTGTATCAACTGCTTCTTTACTTGTATAAACACCAAATGGTTTTACAGAATAATCAGGCTTGCTGGTGCCACTCCACCCTATGGATGTAATCTTAAAGTAAGCCTGAACACCAAAGAATGATTCGGTTGTGACAACCTCTTCGTAGGCAGCAGAATCTCCAGTATGCTTTATCTCCAATACACTACTATCTCCATTCGGCGTGTAAGTATCAATAGTATCTAGCTTGATCGTATTAGAATCTACATTGATATCAATACTACTATCGAATGTCCTAAGCATCAGTGGTGTCTTCTGTGTAACAACTATAGTAGCTGCACTAGAATTGGTCATCCTGAAGCTTTTTGCATTAATGGGTGGCAACTCACCATCACCTGTTTTCCTGAAAATACCAAAATTGGAGGGTCTAGTATTAACCAATAAGTGGTTATCATTAACAGCAACAAGTGGATTAAGCTCTTCAGAGCTTATTTTCCTCTGAGTCAAACCCGATTGTTGTATCGTTTTCACTTACTTATCTTTCAATTTTTTATAAGTAGCAACAACCATGTAAACTGCCGTAAAAGTGGCAGCAGTTGAAGCAGCTACTAGGTGATAATCAGCCAAGCCAAAAGATGTAAGGAGTCCAATGATACCAATTGTACCTTGGTTATCCATTTTTCTTTTCCTTAGATCGTTTAGGCTTGGATTCATTCTCCTCGGCTGTAGGATCAGAAACCTCGACTTCATCTACTTCTATAAGATCTTTAGGGTTATCCGAAGATTTTAAATCTCCAGTTTTTAGCTCCTTTATCTCCTCCTCCACATACGAAGCATTTGGGTTTCTCTCCGGCTCTTGTTTTACCGTCCCGAACGACCTGTAAGCTATCGCTTCGTCTGTCAGTTTTTTTTTGTACCAATCCCAGTCTGTGTCTGATAATTCAGAAACTCCTGCCAACTTAACTAACTCTTTTCCTTTTTCTTTTGGCACATCAGCTAGACCAACCCATGTTGAACCGATCAGGGCAGGGATGAAGTTCTTATAGCCATCGTAATCTTTATTAGCGTTCTCAAATAATAATTTCATAATTAATTTAAACAAGAACGGGAGGCGCCGCTAATGCAGTGCCTCCCGTCCGGCATATGAGTGATATGTGGATGTGGAAGGCTTTCTAAAGACTAGAAAGTATGCTTTGTTCCACCAAGAGTGAACTCAACCTGATTATTCATGTTCTCGATAATCAAGTGACGGTGAGGACGATCCATCATCGTTGTCCATTTGGTTGAACGAAGGTTAAATGTTCTCTTCACGGAATCCATGCGGCAGCTGTACAAGCGGTCAACTTCAGGATGAGGCTGTGTGCGAGTTACGCTGTTAGTTCCTGCGATACCGATTTTGACATCACTCCAATCAACAAGCCAAAGCATGCGATGTGTGTTGGTGAAGTTTGTGGCATCGTCTCCCGAGAAGACATCGTCTCCTGAGCGAGTTCCATCAAGAAGGTACTTCTGACCTGCTCCAACATTCAATAAATCATCGAACATAGGATCGTGGAATACTGCAAGCTGTACCCCAACATCAGGAATATCATAAACATTGTAGTTAAACAGAATAATTCCGTTGTGCTCAATGGTTTGATTGATGTTGGCGTTACGCTGAGTTTCCCAGCCGTACCGAAGTTTGTAATAGCTGTTAAAAGCTTCGAAGATTTTAACAGCAGTTAGACGATCAGTCATCACATCGATAACAGAAACGGTATCTCCGTCCTGCTCACGATTTCTTTTCAAGAAGTAAAGGTCTGAGAACAAGTTATCAAGATCAAGGGCATTACCACCATTGTCTTTAATACGTCCACCTTCACGAAGAAGAGACTTAATACCAAGAGCATTACATTTGTATTCCAATGTGCAGTTGGTGTCCTCTGGGTCAGTAACTGCTGGAAGCTGCATGTAAGTCTCAGGTTTCTGTGCATCGTTAAGTGCCTGATTGTACCAAACTGCTCTGTTCCATTGGTCTTGGCTGATCTTGGAAGCAATTTTGTTTTGCTCAGCAAGAGGCTGATATTCCATGGAAGAAAGGTATGGGTTAACTTTACCTGACATGATGGCTTCAAGAGTTTTCTTGTACTCATCATTTACTTCACGCGATTCACGGGTAGTTTGTAACCAATTGACAAGAAGACGTACACTCAAGTCAGTTGGCTGATTCCTGCACCAATGCTCATAATCATTTATGTTGTTTGCAATAGTTTGAAGAATACCAGCAGATGGCTTGTACTTAGCTTGTTCACTAGCAGGTAATGTAGAGAACAATGCAGAAGCAGGGACGTCTTTACCCATTGGGCGAAGAATGACTTCAGCTTTTGCAATGCTTCCTGTTGCGCCTGAGTTAGCAGCATCAGCATTTGCAGATCCGCAGATCATGAATTGTACTTCTACAACTGCGCCTGCAGCTGTCCAATGGTTTACGATAACATAACCACCTGGCAAGAAGTAACGCTCAATGTTGCTGAGAGGGGTAACCCAATCAGAACCACCTAGGTTAACAGTTACCTTAAAGTCTCCATCCTTATTTACATAAGAAGGATCATATGGGTCACCCGGAATAGCATCTGCGCCAGACTCAATGGCAAAGTAGTTTGCATTGATGACTGAACGCTGTCTGCGCTGTACATAAGGTAAGATTATTGATTGCTCAGCAATATTTTGCTTATTGATTAGTGGCTTAATATTTTGAACCGAAGATGTCAGTAAAGTTGTAAGGCCACGCTCCTCTACTCCTAGAGTCTTGGCTTCTGCAGCAGAAGCTATGACTCTAGCTAAATCAACCTCTTTGTTCCCAAGAGCTTCAAACTCACCCGGAGTAAGCCCTTTGATGTGGGCTTTAGTCAAAGTGCAGCCTGTTGAGCTATCCACTTTGATTATGCGTGGAAGGGCATCATAACCCGAACCCTGTGAACCAGGGATAAGGGAACCTGCACTCGAGGCCGTTGGTTGGCTCATGTGCGAGTTTTGATAACCCGATGTAGTAAATTGTCCTGTATTAGATATTTCGTTAGCCATAATTGAATTGTAACTTGGTTTATTAGGTTACATTTAAGATAGGCTTAGAAATTTACCTTTTCTAGAATTACATGAATTTACTTAAACTTTACTAGTTTTGAGCTAAAATAGCTTATGTAATTGAAAGCCAAAAGATCACACTATATTCCCAAAAGGGATAGTATTTTATTATCCTTAGGCTCACTACTAGATGACTGAACAGCAGGCCCAGGTCTAGGGGAAGGTGAAATTGCTTTAGGCTGTTGCACTGCTTGCTCTTTAGGTTTTTGACCTAGGGCAGATAAATCTCTTTTAAAGCCTTGCTGCTCAAGATTATCCAAAGTCTGCTTTATTTGTGTGCCGATTGCTACCTCACACCTCTTAGCTAAGATATTCATTAAATCATCATCTGAAAAAGTATAGTAGTTCTGCCTTTCATGCTCAGGAACCTTTTCCATTCTTTCTCTTCTAATAAATGTTTTTCCCTGTTTCTTCGTTTTACCTGAATTAATAAATGCACTTTGCTCTCCATCAATCCACTTAGATAGATGAACATGCACTGCATTATTCGGGTCGTAATCCTTTAGGTCATTCGCAATGTCATAGAATGCATCAACGAGGGCATATGCATCTGTGAGAACTTTCTCAACTACCTGCGATTCGACCTTATACTTCTTAGTAAAATCTTTATCACTTCTGAATCCATCAAGAATTTCTTTAGGTATAGACTTATTGATTAAGGCTCTTTTAGACTTCTTCTGCCCCTGTGCTCGAGGCTCATTCCTTACCTTAAGTAGCTCTTTCTTTTGTTGCTCTATCTCGGGCAACACCTTTTGAAGAGCGCTTTCCTCTGCATCAGATTTTATCTTAGCCTCTTTGACCCGATTAAGATCAAATGCAGGTCTATTTCTTCCTAAAAATTGCCTGTAAGTTTCGTCTTCTGTCAGATCAATATCAGGATCCTCCTTTAGCTTGTCCTCTATAAACTGCTTATGATCCTTAAAGAATTTTAGATATTGTTTCTCTTTCCCCCTATATCCATCGACATTTTTACTTGCCCACTTAGCCAAATCATACCTAGCCTTCTCATCTTCAGTAAGACTAGATAAGTCCTCTTTAGGTATTTCGGGTGGGCTAGGTGGAGTAAACTTTTCCTCTTTGAAATCAGGATCTACAATTTTTTTCTTACGTGCTACGCGCTTCTTGGGCTTTACCTCTTCCTGCTTTGCTTCTGACTCAACAGGTTGTTCCTGCTCGTGTTGCTCACCAATATTACCCTGCTCAATTTCATGCAAAGCCGATTGTAAACTTGATGGAGGAACAAACTTTTCCTCTTCTTCGTCTTCCTCCTTAGGATCCTCATCTACTGCCTTAAATAAGGCATCAAAAATAGGATTGGAGGAATCCTCCTCAGAAGCTTCAGCTTGCTCAGCCTGAGGCTCCTCTTGCGTTACTTCTGCATCCTCAACGATTTCTTTTTCTTCTTCGCTCATAAATTACTGGGGAATCTGCTGCCCCTGCGGAGGTGGTGCACCTGCAGCCTGCGCTGCTTGCCCCGGGGGAAGGGCTTGCTGTGGTGGCTGCCCGCCCCCCTGCTGTGGAATCTGTGGAGCACCTCCTGCTCCTGGTTGACCACCTTGGGCTTGTTGCATTAACATCATAAGCATTTGCTCCATTTGGGGCATCTTCTGCTTGAGTGCTGCAATGAATTGCTCGTCTTCCATGTTAATATCATCAACCTGATCCTGCTCGTCCATCTCGAGATTCAAATCGTACCCTGCACCACTCATGCGGAATATCTCATTTATAATACCAAATATCCGCTCTTTCCCTAAAGCCTCTGCCACAGGTTTAAGACCCATAATCTGACTGAATAGTTGCGTTAATGTCTGTGCTGACTGTGTATCTCTTGACCTTTCTGCTCCATCTCTTGAGCTAAATAAGTATTCATGGATCAAGTGTGTGGGGCTACCTATAATATTCCTGCCCTTAGGGTTTTCATCCTGATCACCCGTGTCTTCTATCTCTAGACCTGCATCCGTAATAGTTTTGAGTGAAAACCTTTGTTTTATAGGTACATTAAATTCTGTGGTGGAGCAGGTTACTAGATGGTCATATATCATCTTTTTAGCTGCAGCGCGCATTTCGTCTATTCCCTCGGAAATAAACGAATAAATAGTGTTGGTCGAATTAGCTATTTCACTAACTTCAGTCGCAGAGATTTCACGCTGAGCAGCCTGTCCTAGCTCTTGTGGTGAAAGTATCATCATTCGTTCCACGAGATTAAGTAATTGGAATAAGGAATTTAATGACATACTTATTCCCTGCGCTAACTCTTTAGAGACATCTACAACATTGATGATATTTTTTGTATCTATCCCCAAATCAGCAGCCTTTGCTCCAGAATAAAACATGGCTTTTGGCTTCTGATAGAATGTATCTTCTGCCAATGAATCCATCAGATACTCTTTGACATCATCATCAAGCGCATCCTGATCGATTGTAAGCAATTTAAACATACTTACTTTCATGTGATGCAACATAGAATAAACTATATTATTCATCTGATCCTGATATGGCATCAAGTCATGGGCAAAAGAGCAATTAGCCATACGGTCATCATTCTGATTGATGCCTCCATAAATAGCCGGAATTGATGGCATCCATTCTCCGTAGATAATTGTCTCATCAGATGCGACAACAAGCTTTAACCAACAATCGAAAGGATAGTCTCCTAGCCCCTCAGCCTTCGGGTTTAACTTCATGTAAATAGTAGACAAGAACATTGCCTTATCTTCGTCCTCACCTGCATACAATCCCTTCTGAGAGGTTCTTTCGTTTTGAAAAGGAAACCAATCAGTTTTCTTCGGGAATGCTAATACCGACCCATCAAAATAATAATCGAAGAAATCCTTATATGCATTTACCAGTCCATGAAGTGAGTTGGTGTATTCAATTTCATTGAGATTCCAGAATGCAGGATTATCTCTGACTGTTGAATACCTGACTATATCCCAATATCCAATCCAAGACGGGCCGAGATTGGTATTGATAGCAGAAACAGGTGCTGAGTTATCGTAAAATGTCCTAGTAGGATGAGGAGCAATAAAGTTTATCCCCTCCTTCTCGACAAAGCTCTCCATATCTCCGTCCTCTCCCTTCCTCCAATGCACTTCTCGTGTCCATGGTTCTGAAGGGAATAATATAGAAAAACCATACATGAACATTGATCTGATTGCCTGTTCGAAAGTATGACGATACCCGAATTGCTCGGTCATCATTTCCACGCGTTGCGACAATACTTCTGCACGAACTTTAGAAGGAATATCTGTTCCCCTAGCTTCGTACTTAAAATAAGGAAACAAATTACTAAACCTAGATGTCTGAGCAGCTACCCTTCTAGTAATATAGCTACGGATAATATTAACATTAACTTCATATAGCCTGAGGAGGTTAATATCTTTGATGGAACCTTCATCATCATACTCCACAAACTGATCCTTCAAGCTAGAATCGATGTCATCTAACTTCTCAGCACATTGTTGAATGTTTATCTTACCCTGAGCATACTGAAGAAGAGGTACGCTAAATTTATTAATAGGCAGAGAATCCCACGCTAAGTCTACTGCTAAATATAAAGAGTGGTTTTTGCACGAATGGTAAATACCTTCATGTACACGACTACGAACTAAGTCAGTCAATCGCTCCTTGATATGCCAATCTTGACTACCTGCTTTACAGGTAAAGACCTCACGAAGCCTCGCTTGGGTTGTCCCCGTTTCCCTCAGTATGTCTGGATGAACCATAGAAATCGAATATGTTAGGAATTGAATCCGTGATGTAGTCTGACATGTAAGTAGCCTCTAGCACGGTTAGTAGCAACGCACAGGGGCCTGTCACGCTCCCCCTTAGGTAACATGCCTTGAATGCTGACATCGTGGTATTGAGCAAAGCTACGAGTTCCTTTTCTGATATCCGCAGATACCCGATCAACCTGTGTACTCGATTTCTGTCCCATACCTTATTTACCTCACAATGCCTGTAATGATTTTGAATTATTAATGAAGCAGGCGAGTAATCATCACTCGTCTTCGTCCTCCTCATCTTCCTCGTACTCGTACTCTTCTTCATCGTCTTCGTCTTCGGATTCATAATCTTCTTCATCTTCAACTTCGCCTCCACCAATGACATCAACTTCATCTTCAACCATGTCTACGGTTGCTACAAATCTTTCGTCATCGATTTCAGAAACTGTAACCTCAAGCGTTATTTTAACTTTAGAACCTGCTGTAACACCCTCAAAAAGCTCAGCAACTTCTTCATCCTCTAGTGATAATTGAAGTAAATCTTGCATAGTGTTACTTAATCTTTTGGGTTACAAAAGGTCAAGCATTTATTTCGATTATACTTGAGGTATTTGTGGAAACTTGCGGGAAAGTCGGTCGAACATCGTAATACATAATAGGATATGTAAGAGCATCAAAGGCATGAATGTAGTCTGAACGCTTGGGTTTTAACTCTAAAGACGGATCATACTTATTATCCTTTTGCTTTTCGCATGATAAATTCCGCATGCTTTTTATTACTTCAGTGCATGGAGCAGATATTAACAGTTCCTCCTGAACTAACTTAGCTATCAGCAAACGAACCCTACCTGCTACAGACCCACTAAACTTTGGTGCTGCCTTCATTCGAATTGGTTCCATATCAAAAACCTCACACTTCTCCTTAGATATCTCCTCAAAATCTTTAACATCATATGAGCCTGTCTTTGCCCTATACTGATTAAAAGCTGAGTTATCTGAGATATGTACAAATTTTAGCTTTTTATCGACACGTTCGTTCCAGTATTTCATCTTGCGGTAAAGCAAGGGAATAATTGTGGTGTAAGGAATCTTCTTTCTAATAGTCACTAATTCGTCAAATACCGTCCATATGCTTTTCTCTTTACCAATAATGCACTGCATAAATACCATAGCATTATTTACGGCACCGGGGTCATATCCAATTATAACAGGGTAATTTGGGTTGGGAACAATACCTTTCTTCGCATCCCCTACAACATGAAGGGTTTTTGAAAAGTACGGAGCAAATAAAGCGTCGCCCGATGGTCTATCAATCCACTGCCCTTCGAGCATTCTTTTCGCCTCAATTGGATCGTTAGCAACAGCTTCCATGACACGATTATAATAACCATCAGGTAGGTTTTTTTCATTCTCAGAGATTTTTACATGCACTACATGATAATCGTGATTGTAATTACCATCTTCATCGTAAGGCATTTCGAAGAATCTCTTATAGACCCAATGCGTTCTACCTGCTGGGTT
>Ga0098048_1000623_pt1 | contig 16562 bp, 14 predicted proteins | sample 13_taG_FD_75052 | JGI IMG/M metagenome (GOLD analysis project Ga0098048, IMG submission 75052) | Marine viral communities from the Subarctic Pacific Ocean - 13_ETSP_OMZ_AT15268 metaG | ecosystem: Environmental > Aquatic > Marine > Oceanic | place: Pacific Ocean | collected 2015-01-16 | reverse complement strand
AGCTGCTCGTCTAAACCGTTAGATGTCTGCTGCTGTGGGTCGGCTTGGGGAGCAGTGTTTGTAGAAACATTGCCTGCGCTTTGAACAACCTTTCGTTGCCCATCGCTCATCCCCTGCCTGTACACAGACGCAACAATCTCGTCGATGTTATCAATAACAGCTCTGTGAGAGCTGAGCTTATCGAAATTCCAATCACCACCATCGGTGATATAGTCATCAAAGTATTCGTCGAGTTTAGCATTCTTTTCAATGAGAGCACCCTTGTACTTGTTGTCAAGTCCGTAGGTAAAGCTCTGACCATTAGGAAGTCCGAAGACCAATCCGTCCAAGTCCTGAACTTCGCTTCTCATCGTAGAGACCCATTCGTCAGTGATAAAGGATTGAGGTTCCGCACTATCTACCTCGGGCGATTCGTACTTAGAACGAACGTCTTCAATAGAACGGCGGGCTTGCTCCGCATCCATCTTAAGCTGAAGCTGCGACATCTTAACGTCTTGCTCTGTGTTCAAGTCGGGGTCCAGTTTGTACTTGTTAGACAAGAGCATTCCTACTTCCTCATCGTTGAGGTTGCTGTGCTCCATCTTCATTTGGTTGCGAACAGCAGTCATGTCATCCATTTCAGATGTGTTCAACCGCTGGTAAGCATACCAGTCTTCTGGACTCCGTCCTGTTTCACGGACAAAGTTGTTAATCGCAGCTACCCGCTCGTCGATTTCTGTCGGGGCTGTATTAAGTTTCTCCTGAAAGGAATCGAAGCTATTGAATTGAGACCCAAGCCTTTCGCTCACATATCTCAATACTTCAGCGTCAATATCCTCGTTAGAGAAATCTTGTTCTACTTGTTGTTCCTGTTGAGCAGGTACCTCCTGAGTCTGTTGGACTGGCGGCTCATCCACCAGCTGAGGCTCAGTAATACGTTCTGCTTCAGGCTGAGGAGTTGGTTCCTCAGATATAGGTGCAGCTGGTTCAGCTGCCGCTTCAGTTTGCTCAACATTCTCTTGTGGGGTTGAGGCAGTTGGAGGTGCATCCGAAAGGGTGAACCCAGCATCCTGCATGGCGTTTTCTAAATCTTTCATCTGTATTTAATTGATTACCACTTTACTTTGTTTGCCCAGTAAGCCGCGCTCATCTTGCCCTTGGCAATGTTCTTGGCATGACGCGCTTTGAATGACTTACGTTGCTTGGCGTTCTGATTTGTCTTCGCGCCTTGCTCTCCGAACCTAATAAGACGAACCTTATCCCCAACCTTAGCCAGCACGATGTGTGACTTCTTGGGGTGCTTGGGCGTTCTTTTAGCTTTATTAACACCGCTAAGCCCGTGCTTTTTGAGAAGATTCTTTATCCTAGTGTTCTTGGACATGGAGCAAATATAATGTTTTGCTCACAACTCAATTATTACACCTGAGTCAAAGGTGAATGTATTGCTCTCGTCGTCATAGACGCCAGCACTAGTATCTCCAACCTCGGGGTCGGCCGAGGGGAGGTCACACGATTTATACTGAGAAATCTCAGTTACCATATCATCTTCTACAATGCAGTAAGATTTTCCTGTGCAGATGTAATGTGCAAGCCTCGTCATTACTCTTCTACAAATTCCACTTGGTCAATAGCCAAATCACCCCTGTATCGGACGCTTCCATCTGTGCCTGGGACGTAAACGAAATACACGTAGCTTGTTTGATTTAGATTTCTAATGTGATTGAGGCTAACGCTCGCTTGTATCCAGAGGGAATTAGAGTTACTGCTGTAGACCAATGTGGACGGAGACACAGTAGAGTGATTTGCTTCACTTGTCGCTGTAAGCGTTGTCGTCCCAGCTGAGAAAGTGCCCGTGTGACTTGCCGTAAACTTAGCGTACAGCTCAGAGTCTTGAGCGGAAGATGTAGCCGCGTCATCAACATAAACATAAAGGTCACCCATCGAGCTACCGTAGGCGTGAATCCAAAACTTAAGGGTTAGATTGTTGTTAACCCTGTCCGCCATAAGGTTTCTAAAGACGAATCCTGGGCTTCGGCAGACCATCACCTGGTTTCCAAGGGCACCTGAAGTCTCTGCGTATATGTACTTTGTTGTACTGGCAGTTGAGTGAGTTCCAGGATTACCCGTTACATTCAATGCTCCAGCAGGGCCAGTGCTACTTGAGCCTGTCGCGTTAGAGTCGCACCTCCAACCCCCACTAACCTTGCTTGACGTAGGGACGCCGTTTACCACCGTGCCTGGGGCTGCCCAATACCCTTGTGTGTTACTAGTAGCAGCGGTGCCATTAGCCCATGAGCTATGAGTTAGTGATGGACTCCAACCCCCACCAGTATTCCCCGTGTTTACAGCTTGGTCATCAAACCCATACGTGGATGAAAAATTAGTGCCTCCACCAGAAGCAGCGGCCAAGCCACTAAACTCAGCAAAGGAGCTTATCCCGTCAACCTCGGCAATGTTTGCCGATGCAACACCGCTAATGCTTCCGACGGGCATTTATTTACTCTTGTATTTCAGCACCAGGGAATGCCTCAGACATAACCTTGTCGACAATCTCAACAATGTCCGAGCTGCTGAAGTCTTCATAAAAGAGGTTAATAGTGTGGGAATAAACACCCCCATTCTCTTTGGCCGAAACAACAACCTGAATCTTTTCTCCAATCCCAACACCCTCAATCTTGATGACGGGGTTCAACAAAGAAAACTCTCCGAAGCTTTGCTCACCTGAAATGCTCCAGGTCTTTTGCATGAATGAATATGACATGAACTTAATTTTTTACAAAGATAATCGTTATTAGCTTACCTCAACCCAATCCATAGAGGGCTTGAAATAAATTATGTTTGCCGAGGCGGATTGGACGAAACCCACAACTCTTGAGTAATTACCAGAAGAGGGTGGGCTATTAACAAAGCCCCCGTTAGTTCCTGCGTAAACGACGTCGTAATCTGACATCGAAGATAAAGTCTGAGCAACTTTAACCGAGCCTTCAGTCAGCACGTAAGGCAAATTTCCTGACCCCTGTTCAACACTTACACCTATTGGTCCCTTGACATTAGCCTCTACACTGTTGCTTGTTCTCACCCAGGTTCCAGAGCTTCCAGAAATAAGTCGACCGAGGCCAAGCGTCCAAGAAACCGATGGAGCGTCAGGCCCAAAGCCTCTTTTAGACACCCTACTTCCCATTCCGTATGACCCCACCGTCGCGCCAGCGCCTCCAATACTTATCGACCTTGCGTTCAACAAAGTGATTGTTGCGGCAGTGCTTACAATCAAGCTGCCGTCCACCGTGGCGTCAGTAGTTACATCTAAATCACCAGACACATTAAGGTCGGTGTCTACTGTAATGTTGTCTACAGTCAGGGTGTTGGTCGTTGTGTTGTAGGTAAAGTCAGCCTCTGCGTTGAGCTCATTGGCGTTAGTGCAGAATGGAATCCTACCAGAAGAACCGTTGGTGAGAGCAAGAATGTTAACCTGCGCAATGTTAGAGCCCACAGTCTGAACCGTTCCGTTTGTAAACCTAAGCTCGTTTACGTTAGAGATAGACGGAGTCCCATCAATATCCCTTACTGTAAGATTGCCGCCGCCGCCGCCCCCACCAGTACCGTCTGCTGCTGCAGTAATTCTACCCTGAGCATCGACAGTGATGTCCGCGTTGGTGTAGTTGCCCGCAGTTACCGCCGTGTCTGCAAGGTTGAGTGTACCCGATGTTGAGATAGTACCGCCTGGTCCAGAACCAACATTTAAGCCAGTCCCTGCAGTAACACCAGTGACGGTACCACCACTTCCCCCCAAGGAAACAGAAGTCCAGTCTGAGTCGGTTATGCCACCAGCAAGAGTGAACAGTCCAGGGTTGCCAATGCCATCGGCATCCAGAACATAGACAAACATCCCCTCTCTACGTCGAGCGGCGGTGATGGCGTTACGAGCCGTGATATCTGCGGCCTCCTTATGACCTCCCTTTCCGTAGACAGAGTCCTGAGTTGCATACGTGTCTGTAGAGTCTGTCGGGGCAATAAAGCCCCCCATAGTTACTGAGCCTGGAATACTTGCCATCTTAGAATACTTCTATTGTGAGTGCGCCGTTCAACTGATTTTCGCTTCTGTACAAATTGTAAGTCACTGACTTTCCATTCACAGTGTCTGTAATTGACTTACACTCATAGCCATTACCCGTCGTTGAGCCACTCGCTCCTGTAAATGCAACTGGAGAAGATGAAGTAGCCATAGGTACATTCGTCCCGTTTGCAAGCTTAAATCCATTCGGTGCTGCTGGAGGGTCGCCAAGGTCTGTAGGAGACTGAGGTATCGCAATGTACTTGTACACACCCGAGCCCGAAGCGAAATTCCGCACACCCTGCCTGTTGGAATCAAGGACGTTGTTGCCCGCTCCAGTGAGGTTAAGTACAGATGTTTCGGAAGCGCTAGAAGAGTTGCCCCAGTACGACCTAACCCTCCAGTTGGCGTTGGGCGAGTTATCAGCAATGCTGGTGGCCTGAATGTCCGTAGCCTCAACCCTGTACCTGATATACTGATTGGGAAGTGGGTCAAACGGTGTTGCTGGGGTGTCCACGTATCCATTGACCTGAGCGAGAGTTCCCGTAGTCAGTGTCGTGTTAGAGCCATTCTCGGTTCTAATAAGAGTGTAGTTCCCGCTAATGTTGGCGGCGTTGGCAACACTTACAGAAACTGTCACACTAGAAACTGTGGTTCCATACTCGTATGTTCCCGCCATGTTTGTGGTGACCGTAATTACTGGGGCCTGATAAGGATAAAGCAAATTGTCAAACATGTACTGAAGTGAACGAGGTGTAGTAAAATCTGTGCCTGCGGGGAATCCGCCAACAGCCTCAGGCATGGTGTCGGTGTTGGAATACTTAATGCCATCAATGCCGTCGATGTACTCCAAATCTGTAGCCCCTGCGTTCACTTGAAGAATCTCACCAGCAGTGCCCATCGAGGACTCTACGTCCGTGAGAGCACCAATCGTGGTTGCCCCACCCCCAGTGCCTGCGTCATCAGCTTGCCACGTTACGGTACCCGAGCCGTTAGTCTTGAGTACGTAGTTTGGAGAGCCATCGTTAAGAGGAAGCGTGTACCCCCCTCCGCTTCCATCATCCACCTTAATTCTCCCTAGGACATGAAGGCCCTCTGATGGCGATGTTGTGCCAATACCCAGCCGACCTTCTTTGGAGAAGAAGAAATCATTAACCTCTTGTACACCATTGACGACATCTTCCGATGTTTGGATACGAAGGCCCCCAGAGTAGTTATTACTGCCCTCGATAATTCCAATAGAAGCTACTGGGTAGCTTGAGTTTATACCGATAGAGATAGCTGAAGAACTATCTGAGCACATACGAATCTTGCCCTGATTGGTTTGAGACGCTCCAACTACAAATGTTGCAAGCTGACTATTGTCCCCAAAATTGGCCAAGCGAATGCTTCCGTCAAACCCAGCAGAAAATTCAGGTTGGCCCCATCCATTGTGCAGGTTGAATTTTAGCTTAGCGGCATTATATCCTGTTATTGTAAGCTCGCGCTCTGTTCCGTTGGTTTCAATCTTACCTACCTGAACATCTCCATGAAGATTAACAAACCCGCTGTTGTCGAACTCCCCATAAATCAATGGGTCTGCCGTGTCTGAGTTTGCGATGTAGAGCTTGTTGGACTCTGTCGTCAGTTGACCACCAGCATTATAGCCCAGCAGGACGTTCTTGTCCCCTGTGGTGAGGGCAAATCCAGAACGGTTCCCAACCATGACGTTACCTTCACCACTCTCGATGTCGTAACCAACCTCGTTTCCAATACCCACATTCTCAGTGTAGGTGTTGGTTTCTTGCCCACCACCAGCGTCACTGAACGCCGCTCGGTATCCGATAAATACGTTTTTATCAGCAAGGGTCCAGGCGTGATACATAGAGCGCTCTCCGATAGCAATGTTCCTGTTTGTCGTTACTTGATTCTGGCTAGTGTCACCATTATATCCTCGGAGCGCACTATCACCTATAGCAACGTTGAAATCAGAGCCGTGAGCATAGTACATCGCACCATTACCAACACCGATATTACTTGTCAGGGATTTAGCCGCCTGGTCCGCCCACATAACCTGGTGGCCCACAGCGATATTCTTACTTCCTTCAGTAACGTTCCTGAAAGACTCCTGACCAACAACGGTATCTACCGTGGTTGTGGAACCATCACCTGCTGCGTACCCCAACATTACGGCACCTGTTCCGATAGTGGTGCCAGCGTTGTATCCCACGATGGTGTGGGTGCCTGTGGCATCTCTTCCAGCTAAATACCCCAGGGCTACCGACTGCTGACCCAAGAAGTTCTGCTGGGCGTTTGTCCCTATAGCGAGATTGTACTCCCCCGTTATGTTAGATTGTCCTGCTCGGGTGCCAATGTAAACGTTATCATTTGCCTCAGTGGATTCCCTCCCAGACTCAAAGCCAATGAAAACATTTGAAGAACCAGTGGTGGATTGCTGACCAGCGCTTCGCCCGATGATGGTGTTAGAAATGGCTGTGGTGGCGTTGGTAAACGTGTCGCTACCAATAATGACATTAAAGGCAGCCGCAGCTGGCGTGGCGAACCCAGAGCCAATGTAAACGTTCTTACTATTGGGGCCATCCTCAAGGTGAAGGCGTCCCTTGATGCTCAAGCGCTCTGGGGAGTCGTCCATTCCGATAGCAACATTCTTGTTGCCCTGGATGCGCATGATGGGGTCGCCCGCAAAGTCTCTGAACGTCGCTACGTTCTTCTGAACAAAGACACTGACATCACCTGTGGTTCCAGAGAACACTGGGTCTACCGTAATCGTATTGGTCCCCGTGTCTTTTGCCGTTACAACATGGCGAGTGATGGTGCTGGGAAGCTTAAGGACATTACCTCCATCACCCTCATCTTCAATGTAAACTACAGAACCAATCTCGACGTAACCCCTAATCGCATCATTTGCTACAAGGTCTCCGCTTGCGTTGGTGGCTGCAAACCTAGACTGAGGGTTTACTGTATTGCCCCCAGCATTGGGAACTGCACTCAGCTGAAGTCCGTGTCTATCCCCGTCTGGACTGTCCGTTTGGACGCCAGAATGAGAGAACACAGTGAAGTCACCAGAACCATCGTCTTCAGTGCCACCATAGTTGATGGTGAAATTACTGGCGTTCATAAAGTTGACCCCAATAGCATTATGCCAGTTGTCAGTTGCACCACCAGACTTACCACCACTTGGGGCGCTGTATACGTTTCCGACGTAAAGGGTCGCACCTGCAGTATTCAAAGGACCGAAATATGACGTCCTGTTCATGGAAACAACAGACACCAGGTTGGCTTGGTCTCCGCCAAGGTGAAGGCCAGACCCATTCCCGCCTGGGTTAGTGCTGGTGGCGCTTGGCCAATCCAGTCCAAAGCCGCTCATCACAAGCCCGTTAGAAACCTTCATCGTGGAGCTACCCCCTCCGTTTCTTCTGAACTCAAATCGTTCTCCAATACTCAGGGCCACCGTGTCGGCTCCACCACCACCAGTAATGACGCCACCCTGGTCTATAATTACAGCCTGAGTCTCATCGCAGTCGTTGCTGTGACGGTACATCAGCCTGGTGGAGTTCACCTCAAACGATGGGCAGCTTTGGTTAGTTCCGACCTCAAGAGAACCAAAGACAACGCTACCTGCATTTGCAAAGACTACATCACAGGTGTTCTCAAACCTAACATCACACACCTCGTTGGTAAATGTGTAGTTGGCCTGGCCTCCACCGTTCTTTCCGAAGTTAAAGACCTCGTGCGTTCCAGCCCCCAGCCTGTTTACTCCAGTGACGGTGTCGCTGAAGAGAAGGCCTGTGGTATTCTCGACAAGCACCCCACCCCCAAACTCGAAGCTCGCGTTGGCATCAGACTGGAACGTCACAACACCTGTGCCGCTGTACTTAGTGAAGTTGATTATCTCACCCCCGTCAGCACCAATACGCTTGGTGTCTGCAATCTTAATGTCCTTTGTGTGAACGGTGCCGTCATCCACCACCTTAAACATCTCCACATTACTAGAGTTGTTGACAAGGATTGATGTGGTTGTGTTGTCGTCCCCCTCAGCCTTGATTGCGAGGCGTGGGGTAAAGTCACCCTGTGTGCCAATGCCGATACCGTTGGACCTAAACCTGATGGCCTCGGTGCCAGCAAACTTGGTTACAATCCTACCACTCCACCCCTGGAAGTACTGAGTAGCCCCGCCTTTCCATCCAACGTATCCGTACTCGTCAGCCTTGATGTTCCAAGTGTTAGTAGGGGCCTCGATATCAATAGGTGCCGTGGGGTTCGTGTGACCCAAAGCAAGACCAGTAGTATTTATGAGGGCAAAAGGAGCTTGGAGATTGGCGTTTTCTGAAAACTCAGTTCCAAAATACCCGTAAAGAGAGAGACGTCGTTCTGTTGTGTTGCCAACCCTCGCATAATTAAAGGTGACGTTCGTGGATGGGTATGTATCTTGAGTGCTGCCTAGGTTCAGGGATAGAAGACCCCCAGCCCCTGAGTTAGTGCCAACGATTTTAAGGCCTCCGTAGACGTGCAGTGAAGAACCATTAGTTGTCCTAGGTTCAAAGAACTTGACCCCACCGAGCTTGAGAGCAGATTTGTTCTCAGCCATCGTAACCCCGTCGCTGCGGTATGGCAGGAAGAACTCAAGGGACTGAGCCTGAGCCCCCGCATTCGAGTCGGTGGTCTGGCTCCTAAACTGCGAACCCTCGCTCATAAAGATGTTGCCAGCTACGTGAAGCTTCTCTGATGGGGCGTTTGTGTTGATTCCAACCTTCCCGTCTGAAGCCATGTGGAAGGCAGTGGGTACAGTGTTGTCAGTCTTACTAGCAACAGGCTGAATCCCAAAGATTCCTGTGTTGCTGAACTTCATAGAGGTTCCGTTGAGACCAGCACCCCACCTAATCCACTCACCGCCACCTGAAGTGTTCTCTACAAGGAAGTACGCATCTGCAGCTTTTTTAACATGGAGCCTTATACCAGAATCTGGTGTGCCGCCAATGCCGACATCCCCTGAATCATAATAGATATTATCTCCATCTTCCACCCACAACTGAGCGGGGATAACTGTGTTGATGTCTGTACTTACGGGGTCACCGTTTGCATCACCAACCCAGATTTCTCCATCGCTAATGGTGGGGGTGCCAGTAAGGTCGTCGTAGCTACCCGTTGTAGCAACAGTAGCCAGTGTGGGAATACCTGCGATGTCATCGTAGTCACCCTTCAGGTACTTGCCCGCTGTAACGTCGTAGTACAGAACCTGGCCCTGCAGAGCAGACGAACCAACCTGTACGTCATTGAGCTCGTCAAGGACGGTAGCCCCAGGTGTAGTCTCCCCATCACCAGTAGAGAAGTTGAATACAGCATTCTGTACAACCTCTACCGAGACGGGTGCGGAAACCGATACCTCTGTTACACCCTCAGAATCTGACTGGACCTCTAGAGAAATATCCTCCTGGTCCTGGATGATGATTTGGATGTCGCTCATTACTCAGTGACATCTTCATTGACGATAAACAAACCATGAAGCCAGGTTGATACCTTGCTGTTACTGTCGGTGACCTCTACGTCGTAGACATACATCCCACCGTCCATGTCCATGTTGGCAGCATCTATCGTGATGATTAGAGTTCCGTTGGTTGAGGTGTTCGCAGTAGTCTCAGCGTCTGGTACGACAACCGTCCCCGTGTCGCTGGTGCGAACCTCCATCTTAACGCTGTGTCCACTCCAGGAGTAGTTGCCACCAGAGGAGTTCTTAACCTTCGTTGTGAGTACAAAGGTGTCTCCCTTTCTACATGTGATGTCGAGTCTTGTCGAGCTGTCTAGGTTTACTGACTTAGCCATTGTTTAAGATTTGGGAAACGATGTCATCCTGTGCGTCGGGTGCCTCCTCCATTACTGGTCTCTCACCCTTGCGTTGTGCGATAAGCTTTGACTGAGCAGATGTCTGCTTGTCGATGCGTGAGTCCTTTCTATCCTCCTTGAGGATGTCAATCTTCTCTCTGAACTCCTGCTCCGTAGAACGCATACCTACGGTAGCCTGAGCCCGAATCATTTCGATTTCCTTTCTGAGAGCGTGGAGAGCTTGACCAACCTGAATCTCGCTCTGACCCTTGAGTTGAATCTTCTGCGCTTCCAGCTGTGCCTCCATCTGCATCTTTTGCATCTGCATCTGTTGAGCCATCTGCTGAGCCTGAGCGTTCATCTGCTGCTGCATCTGCATGTTCTGCTGCTGCTGCTGCTGAGCCTTAGACATACGTCGCTTACGTCTAACAACAAGGAGTCGCTGCGCCTGGTCGATGTCTTTAATCTGTCTTACAGCCAAGGCATCCTCAAGGTCAATCTCCTTCTGTGCCAGAGACTGCTGGATGTTTTGCTCAAGGAAGATTCTATCCTCGTCACTCATCTCCTTTACTACGCGGACACCGAAGTTGTACATAGGCAAGTCTGCAAACGAAGAAAGAATCTCCATGTTGTACTTACCGATGGCTTTCTCATAAACTCTGTACAGAACAGAATCCGTGGGAATAATCTGAAGGCACTTAACCACGTCCTGGCAAACCCTCTTGTAGATTATCATAGAGGCATTGGTGATGTCGTATAGCGCGTTGTTACCTGCAGCGATAGCCTGTTGCTGAACACCCACAAGCGCATCACCTTTCGGGGTACTCGCATCCATAACCTCGTTTACTCCACTGGCATCACGAATCATTGTGAGGTAGTGATTGTAAAGCTGAACGTACTGCTGGATGTTCCTAATCGTATTGTCGATAGGGCGGATGGGTGGGTTCTGGAAGCTGCCATCAGGGTTCTTACTTCTGTAGTAGAAGACACCCGTCTGCTCGTAGATGTCCTGAATCTGCAATGGTTGCAGTTCACCACCCCTACCTAACTGTACATTCTCCAATCCCTCAATGTCAACAATCACACCGTCGGGCTTAGCCTTAGCAATCGCCTGCTGAATCTTTAGGTGTGTAAGCTGCAACTGGTCAGCGAAACCTATGATTGAGCCAACCATAGACTTAGGTCTCATTCTTCTGAGGTTGGTGCATGCAACACTGTAAGACAGCCTCGCCTTAGTTAAGTCGTGGACATTCTTAGGGACGTTCTTCTTTACACCATAACCAAACACCTTGTTCATGGAGAGAAGGTAGCTACCGCCATATACGGTCTCAACCTCCATCTTGTAAGGCTCTCTATTGTAAACAGACTCTGCTGGCGGCTTGTATTCAGAACCCTTGAAGTAGAACCCGACATTACCAAACCTAGACTCCTTGCTTTCGTAGTAAACACAATCGACAGAGACAAACTCAAAGTCAAGAACCTCAACCAAGTAGTCGTCATATCCATACCGCATAGAGTTGGAAACCTTGTCGTAGGTTCTCGTATTGAACTTGCTGCTGTCGTTGAATGACTTGGAGGCTGCCTTCTTTGCAATCTCCTCATACTCTTTATCTGTAAAGGAATCCCCCGCAACTCTCTTTAACTCAGAGATGCTCATGTGTTTGACGTGCCCACCGTAAACGATGTCCGTCATATTTGGGTCTTCTGTGTAGCTGTGGACAAACTTCGCGGGGTCGACGTACTCTACAGTGATTCCATAGTTCGGGTCGTTGACCCTCTTGGCTACACCCATCCCGCAGACAACAAGGTCCTCAACGCAGCGTCTGTAAACGTTGTCGCCAAAGTCATTCCAATCCAAAGTAAGTGATGTGCCTACCTGCGCCGCAATCTCGGCATTCGTCTTGACGTTTTGGTCCATAAAAATCTCAGCCTCTTCTGTAGAGTCTGGAAGCTCAGAGGGGTCCAACTCAGTCTGCAACCCGATAGACCTTGCCTCCTGTAGCATGGCCTTGTTCTCAATAGACATTTCAATAAGAGCCCTCTTCTCATCCTTCTCTCCTTTTGACACAGGGTCTATTGCTTCAACCGAGGGGTATGGCTTTCTTGAAAGAACCTTGTTTACAACTACCTTGACGAACTTGGGGATAATAGGAACGGGACTCCAGTCTAAGTTAAGTAAAGTGCCGTCGCCGTTGTTGGGGTCTAACGAGTTTAGAATCTGCTTATAGATAGCAGTATCCTGTGTCCCGTTAGCGTAATCCCTGTTCTTCTCAAAATCTTTTAGCCGTGCGCCCGCTGTAGAGGAAACGTTGTCCATACTGCCCCACTGAGACTCAATAGCCTTGGCGTATTTGAGGCCATACTCGTCTGAAGCCTTCTCTCCTTGCGAGGCTAATGGGTCGGGAAACTTACCGTAATTTTTTTTGCCTGAAGTCATGGATTGCTAATTGGGCTCTCGCAAATATAGCAATACTCCAGATGACTTACTTTCTTGCGGGATAACGCCTAAAGAACACCTTGTCTTCAAAGTTTGATGGCGTCTTTTTAGGCTTAACCTTTTGAGCAGCAAGCAGGGCTAGACCCGCACTAATAGTCAAGTCAAACTTTGTTCTGTTGTCAATCTTAAACCCTACCCAATCCTCAAGAGTTCTGTTGAAATACATGCTACCCATGTTGCCCTCTTCATCGTAACCCACATGGTTATGGATGTAGTCTTCGATGGCATGAGCGTGAGCGTGAATTACATCCTGTGAGTTTGACGGGATGCCCTTTGTCTTGACATTAGATGACGAGTTGCTATTTCGAAGATGTTCTGGCCTATCCATGACGTAGCCATCATAACCTCTTGACTCAAAATACCTTACGATACCATACTTGTTATTCTCTATAAGCAACGGGTAGCCATAGAAGACGGCGGCCATAAGGACATCCTCGTAGAATATCTTGGCAAGGGGTGGGCGGCTGGCATACTCCGCAACAAACATGTTGCTTGCGCCGTCCATGTTGAATTTATTGTATATGTGGCAGGCACCCTTAGACCCCCTGTTGACATCAACCGTTGCATCAATGTCGTAAGAGTCAACACCCCCGCACCCTATGGAGGGATTGGGAGGAACTTTCCTTCCCTTATGCTCCAGAACTACACTCCTCTTTTCAGGGTCGGGCATCCAAGATATGTACCACCTGCCCTGGGGGTCTGGGTGAAACACAACCTTACTGTCCTTTATTCCGCCCCTCCAAACAAAGTTGCCTCGAACAACAGGGTCTGGAAACAACGTGTCGTTGTGTTCTATCTGCTCGTAAATCTTTCCGATATTAAACAGGCTACCCTCAACAGAATCCCTAAACGCCTCGTCGGTGGTAAATGGGAACTGCCTGATAAATTCGTTCAGCTCCCTGGCGTCGTGCTTCAGAGCATCCCTCTCGTTCTTCAGGAATCGCCTAGCCCCGAACTGCATGACCTCACCGTCCATAGCTTCAACAGGCTCATCTGTGTCCACGATTGGGTTGCCGTACTTATCAAAGAAACCTTCGAGCGCATCAAACGCTGGGATGAAAATTCTGTACAGACCAGACACAGTTCTTCCGTTCGCGTTCCGATTGGAAGCGTCGGAGTCTTCCCACAACTGCTTGAACTGATTACCGCCCTTGTCCATCGGGTTCACAGTAGAACCCACCAAAGCCTTTCCAATAATCTTCCGCCCCACAATAAGGCACGTTCGCTCAATGCGCCAAGCTTCACGTATATCAGTCGGCTTCTCCCACTTGCCCGCCTCATCCAAATAAAGCAGGTGCAGCTTCTCACCATCGTATGCGTTGTTGGTAGTGTTCTTCCAGTTTATGACCGTATTAAGAGCCTCGCCCTTCGTCGCAGTCTTATTGTTCTTCGTGATTCTCTTAGACGGCTCCCGAAAAGCCAGCTCCATGCGAGGATTGGTCGTTCCATCCTGAATAGGTTTGAAGAAGAAGGGGTAGTGCCTGAACATCTGCACGACCTTCTTCATGAATATATTCTCCTGGGCGTCCTTACCAGTCTTCGACTGAATCCCCAGGAGTTTGTCTTTTATCTGCGTGGCCTCATCTAGGAGTACCGCCGAACAGATGTTGGTGTAACCACTACGCCGACACTTGGTGTACAGTTGCCCCATACAACGTGGGTCAGCCTCACATGCTGCCATGTGCAGGAAGATGTCTCTTTGGAAAGCGAGGTAGTCGGGATATCCGACATCAAGCTTAGTCCATTGAAGCATCATGTAGTGCCTGCCCGTAATATATGTAGGAATACCTTTATTGAAAAACCAAAGGCCCTCACGCCTACGGCGAAACTCCTCTTCGATATATGGATGAAACTTTTCTCTAAACTCTCTGGGCATCTCTGCCCACTCATCCATAGACTTAATCCGAGACATTTCTGGAGGCACAGGTGCCCTCTCCCACAGCTGCATGTCGTCTGACTTGCCATATCCGAGAATCTCTTTCTTGGGGGGCTGAGCGGGAAGAAGAATGAATAACCCCGCAAGTTCGATAGTTTCTCCCTTCGTACCGTTGGGACAAATTGAGATAAGAGCCTCTTCATCTTCTCTGTATACCAGTGACATTACTTACTGAAGCGTTCTGCAAATCCACTAGAGTAGTCTTTATCTGCTTCTATCTCGCCATTCTGCTTCAAGTCCTTGACCATCTGCTCTAGCCTTTGCCGTTCTACAATAAGCTCCTTACAGTCAATCGCTGTTTGCTTGATAGACTGAAGCTCTGCTTTTCTAGCGCTGCCATTTACTTCGGGGTCTACTGGCTTCTTGACCTCCTCAATCATATTGTCAATAGCCACAGACATAGAGTCCATAAGTCTAGTGGAAGCACCTATTGTCGTGAATTTAATTTTCCTCGACATACATGATGTTGTCTTCGACCATTCTGTAGACGACACTGCCATCGTCAAGAACCATCTTGTAATCTGCGTCAGCACTAAACCCGACAATGTCTCCGCTCTCAACGCCCTGCTCCTTCATGTAATCTGTAGGAACCATGACCTTGGCGACGTCTCTGTCTTTGATGTTGTGACTAAGCTGTGTGACAATTCCAGAGCCTGTCACCTGGTCAGTCTTATCAATCTCTGCTGGCTCAACAAAAATCCAGTTACCTAGCATAACAATCTCCCCATCTTTCTTTCTTCGATAAGCGATTGCATGGGGTTTCCACCCACCGTAGCTGGCGACATACATGTTGTCGTATATCCTAAGGTTGTCGGTGGTGGTGACGTGGTGGTGAAAGAAAAGAGTGTCTCCTGCCTTTGCCCCCGTGTCATGCCTTGTGGGTGGAGAAACAATAACACCGTGGCAGATGCGGTGCTCAAACTCGTTCCACTTACTGTCTAGGTAGATAGACTTGTCGCCTACCTCCATTGTGTCGTTGAAGACCTTGTCAACTCTAACGACGAAATGATTTAACGCCTTCATTCAAATTTACAATCGTATTCAATTAAGACTGGTTGGTTCTCAACCGTCTTCCAAATATAGGAAGAATCATCGTCCTCAATGAATACGTTGTATCTCCGAATGCTGTGTTTGTACATAGCTCTCTCATCTTCTATGATGGCAGACACCTTTCCCTTGCCAGCTCTCATGCCCACGTAATAGGCCATGGCGTCCTTGGGGTTTGGCCCCACGACAATCTTTCTAATAATGTTCATCACTTAATTAGCTTACCGTAAACCAGCTCGAACCCTAGCCCGTAGCTGAGGGAGTAAATTAAGGTTCTCGTGACAAACGGCTTCCAACCTCTGTTCTCTGGAGAGAGGCAGATGGTTGTTGTAATCATGATGTTCCGAGCCGCCACTGTCGCGTGATACCCGTCAGTAACCCCAACAAAGATAGTACTAGAACCTGGAAAGGCTTCACCCTGTGTGGGGTCGCCATTCTCGTACTTGTTTCTCCAGCTTATACGGGGGTCCCAAAATTCTGGGTTGGCATTAGGAAAGGTGTTCTCGAACTCATGGTAATGGAACAGCAGGTCTTGATTGACTCCGTTCAGCGCCCCAGCAAGAAACATTGTTGTAATCGGAAGAGCCTCTTTCTTCCACTCAATATCGGTGGGGCGGTAGTCCCTGTACTCAGACTCTATCTCCCCCGACACAATGTTAGCCACGCCCCCTGCCAACCAGAAAGCTCCGATAGCTTCCGTAGGACCATCGGTGTAGTTAATCAGGGCTAAGCCACCAACAGTAGCTAGACCACCTACCACATACTTGTCTCTGTGAGAGTTGCCCGTGTCAAAGCTGGGCTGAGCAAATGAAAGTAATGGTAGGGAAAGCAGGTATGTAACCAGCAGTCTCAATTCATGAAGAGGTAGTCCAGGGGGTCGTCAGGCTCCTGGGTTCGTGCAAACGCCTCCACCTGCAACTGGATAACCTCATCAAGCTCGTTGCTGTCTTTAACGTTCCATGTGTACTTGACCTGCCATTCGTGTACATCATCGTCCTCGTCTTCAGACTCGCAAAGACCAACGCACCCCATGTAGACGATGTTGCCAGACATGTTGTACTTGGATACAATCTGCTCTATGTTGTCGAAGGCTGCATCAATCTCCTCGAACATCGTCTTCTTTAGAATGTCATCCATGGTCTTGCTTTATGGTGTAGGAATATGGTTGCCGCTATTAAAGACATGGTAATCACCTTGGACGACTACGTTGTATGGAGCGTAGGTAACGATGT
>Ga0098048_1000621_pt1 | contig 16600 bp, 10 predicted proteins | sample 13_taG_FD_75052 | JGI IMG/M metagenome (GOLD analysis project Ga0098048, IMG submission 75052) | Marine viral communities from the Subarctic Pacific Ocean - 13_ETSP_OMZ_AT15268 metaG | ecosystem: Environmental > Aquatic > Marine > Oceanic | place: Pacific Ocean | collected 2015-01-16 | reverse complement strand
GTTAGTAGCAGTCAAAGCATTAATAGTCTTAGCGAAGTTCATATTGCTTTCGTTCTGCGCTGCAGTGTTGGCTGTAGATAGAGTCTGACGCCACTGTGCATTTGATTGAGCAATGAGTAGACCGTTCTGTGCGTTAAACAAGTCACGCTGTTGCTGGATCTCAGAGTTAAACTCACGCAGTGCATTCACAGAGTTAACATTGAATTGATCCATAGCGTTTTGCTGTGAGGCGTTGAACTGAGAAGTCTGACTACGGAGGTTAGCGAAGTACTGATCTGTCTGGTTCTGGCTTGTGGCGTTGAACTGTAGTGCAGCGTTCTCTGCAGCCTGATCTGTGAACAGAGCCTGTACGTTCTGCTGCGCCTTAAAGATAGCTGTCTGTTGTTCGTTAGACAGGTTAGCCATGTCCATCTGCAAGAAGCTCTGAGCGTTCTGTACCGCAGCCTGTTGACGGTTGTTAAGGTTAGCCATGTCTAAGTTAGACAGAGCAGCTGCTTCTGCCATCACCATAGCTTGACGGTTGGACAGGTTGTTGAGGTTCATAGTGTTAGCTGCACGTGCATTCTCAAGAGCAATGTTCTGCTCCGCTGAGAAGTTCATGTTAGCTATATCACCGATACGTGCTGAGTTCTGTACACGAGCTTGGAAGGCTTGGTCAAACTCCATGCCAAGGAAAGTAGCACGTTGTTGTGCTGAGAGCATAGCACGTTGCTGACGATTTGTCAAGTTCTGAGACTCAAACTGAGCCTGTACTTGTGCGTCCATCTGAGCGATAGGTAGTGCAGCTTCCATTGTAGCTTGGATAACAGCCTGACCTGCAAGGCTAGACGCACCCAAGCCACGAGCAGATAATGTAGCCATAGCTGTACGCATAGAGCCTGCAGCCCATGCAGGTGTGTTACCACCCTCGAACTGCTGCATAAGACCTTCTAGTTGACCTGCTACAGTAGCCTGTGCGCTGGGCGTTGCAGTCGCAGCTTGTACTTGCTCAGTGAAGGCAGAGGCACTAGCAGCATCTGCTACAGGGTCTATAAGCTCACCTGTTTGTAAGTCTCTAGGAGCCGGAGCTACAACGTCCGTAGATACACCTTGTGCGCCTTGCATACCAGTTATAGCTGAGGTAGTTTGTTGTTGTGCAGCTACCTGTGCTTGATCCGACACAACACCCTGTGCAGGCTGGAGTCCAGCTGTCTCAGCTTGTACTTGTTGGTAAGCGGGGGCGAAGTCGTAGGTCTGTGCAGTGGGGGTGTCTTGTTGAGTAGCCTGTTGTACAGTACCAACTGTAGCTGCCTCAGCGAAGGGGGCGATAGGAGTAGCCTGCCCAGCGTCTACAGGAATGAAGTCTGCAGCTACAGGTTGTTGGTATGAAACAGGAGCTTGAATGGGCTGCATAGTCTGGGAAATTAAGTTCTGATCTCGCTGAGCTTGCTGTACGGGGAAGGGTTGATCCTCAAAAGCAACTTCTTCCTCTACGGCATCTTCCTCTGTGGCACTGCTGACTACTGTGTAGCCTGTAGGGTCTGCCTGATAAGCCTCATAGTCAAACCCTTCGGGTACTTCATAAGTAGCAGTGGTAGCACCTGCTCCCGTTAGATACAAACCCGTGGCTTCATCCCTACGTAAGTCTGTAGGTAGAGATATACCGTCACTTGCATAGACCGTTCCTGGCTTCTTAAGAGCACCCATAGCTTTGACTTTGTTACGTAGTCCTTCTGAGGCGTTCATAAAGGATCGTGCAGTAGCTATATCATCACCCTTAAAGCCATTCATCTGTGCTAGCTTGATAAGGGCTACATCTCCACCATCAGCATAACCACGTACAGTACCACCCTGAGCCATAGCTGTGCTTTGCTGTTGTTGCTGTGCTATCTCTTGCATTGTCCCTTTACGTACAAACCCAGGAGGTACATAAGTAGTTGGAGCGCCATTAACCTCAGTCACAGTCATACGTTGACCTAAGTTATTCTCGTAGATAACCTGTTGAGGCCCAGCGCCACCACCTACAGGTGCATACAAAGTGGGATCTACCAAGCCAGGTGTACCAGCATAGTGTGTCTTGTATGTGGCTGTAGCAGGCACAGCGCTAAGTCCAGCTGTCTGTAGCTGCTTACTAAAAGTACCTGCCTGTTCGTCAGTGATTTCTTTAGTAGTAGTAGGTACAGGCTGATTGTAGTAACTAGGAGGTGTTACTTGCTGTGTCACTGTTTCAGGTACGGCCTGTACAGGTACGTCTACACCAGCTGGAACGTCAAACTGTCCCATTTGAGAAGGGTAATCAGTCGTTGTTTCTTTCTGGTATACGTCAGAGACTTTCTCTTTTTCTTTTTTAATTAAGTCCCACTCAAGCATGTCAAGTTCGTAAGCACTACCCTTATAATCAGGCTTAAACTTCTGTATTAGTGCATCTTGTTCTAACCTAAGATCTTCTATATTTCCACTTGTACCAGTAAGGAAAGGAGTAGTACTACCTATTCTTCCTGCAGTGCTTGATGCGTCAAGCCCTCTTTCAGCTAGTTTTTGTTCAAGGTAGTATGCGTTAGCCGCATTAGAGTTGACTACCCTGACTTCATTAGGGTCTATACCTGCATCAATAAGGTCTTGCTCAGAAGGTTTCCTTGCATTGCCTTCTACTAAGATCTGAGCACCAATATCTACTGCAGAGTTACTACCATAGAAATCCTCATTACTACCTGGCGTGTAACCTTTTTCGCTAAGGAGTTCATTAGCCCTTGAGAAAGCAGTATTACTACTGTAGTCAGAGACACCTGCATTTTTGTAGGCCTGCTTTAACTTATTAGAGTCTACCCCTGTATTCTGTGCAAGATACACAAGGTCTGCCAAGTCTGTTATGGCTTCCTCTTGAGTCTTATTCTGTTCAGCAGCGATTTTTTGATAGGTAGCAGACTCACTTAACTTAGAAGCATCGCCACCTGTCTCTCTGTTGATGGCCTCCATGTTAAGAACACCGTCACGTCCAAACCCAGTAACCACACTTGTACCGTCATCAAATGCAAGTTGCCACTCTCCAGTAGCTTCTCCGCTCTTGTCTTTTACCTGTGATTTTGATACCATTGTACTTACCTTTACTTATCCATTGTCATGTATACTGCGCCTGCGATAAACGTCAGTACGGCGACAGTGGTTACTTTTATTGCTGTTGTCCAGATAGACTTACGTGTATCACGCCAAGCCTCTAACAAGCTACGCATCTCAACTATATCTTTCTGAGCAGAGTCATCAAGCAAGCCAATAGAAGCCAGTGCCTCCTTAGCCCCTTTACGAGCAGCACGGTCAAGCATAGCTTCAAGTTCTTCTGGAGTTATTATGGTCTGACCCATGTGCTTTACCGCCTGTAGTTATTGGATAAAGGATAGTTAAGTTATAACATTTATTAGTAGACTTGTCAAGTGTTACCACTTATTTTGTTTTACACCTAAGAAGTACATAGCTAGGATTAACGCACCTACACCTGCCAGTGCTACTGCAATACCTACAGCCCAGTTAATACAGTTGTCTATAAACTCTTGCTTCTTATAGACTAACTCACGTTGTTCTTTACGTTGCTGTGCCTCTATGCGTACTATTTCGTCCCAAGCACTGGGTCCATACACCCAACTTATGTGTGACTTTAGCTCTTCACGCATCTCCTTGAGCTTCTGCTTCTGTGACCATATCTCTAATGCGTTAGATTGGTTGTCACTAAACATCTTGTACATAGGAGGGTTCTTAGCTTTGTCCTCTAAGAAGTCTAGGTCACTTACTGCCTTAGACCACTGAGAGACTGCACCCGTCATAGCACTAATCTCACGGCCTACGGATACAGCTTTCTTAATACCGTTGTACGCTGTAGTAGCAGCCGCCATAGCTGTAAAAGGATCAATCACTTTACTTTGCCATGTCTCTGTGGTCACGGTTGATGTACCGTAGCTCACTCTCTATAACTGCTATGCGTTGCTTGAGTTTATTAATCTCACCAATAGCTAAGGTCATAGAGGCAAGTTCATCCCACAACTCTTCTATGTCACCCCACACGTACTGTATCTCTACGCCGTTGCTTTCAACGTCACGCTTAAGGTTAATGTTATCCTCAATAGCCATACGTGAGCCTAACTGACTTACTGTTTCTTCTAGGCTTGCTATTGTGGATGCTTGCTGAGATACCCACCATACACCACCACCAAGTTGTACAGCCATAGCTGCAACAAGAGCAATAGGAAGTTTTACATTTTCCATGCGTTACTCCTTAAGGTTTTGTAGGCCAGTCAGCCTCTTCCAAGTTAGGCCAGTTAGCATGGCCTGTGATGTCACGCAGAGCCTGACGATATGTTGTCATAGCTGCACCCATAGTTACATCTGAAAGCGCATAAAAGTCTGTAGCTGCAATAAGATCATCACGTTTACTACGGTTAACCTCTGCCGCTTCTACAGCATTAGCTGCAATCTCATCTTCAGTGAGATCAACAACAGTGCGTGTAAGCACCCAGTCGTTACCGTAGATTGGCGTACCCACAAGCTCAGTGTTCACCTCTTCAGTGATAGGATCAGTCGCATCCTCTTCAGTCATCAAGCGTACAACGCCTCTCGTAGGTGTCGTAGCTGTTGTGACCTTATGTGTCAGAGGGTCATACTCAGGCATTGCCTCTATTGTGACAGGGCGCATACCGTACCTGCGCATGATCTCAATAGGAACATTACGAGGGAATGATACGTTCGGATTGTCACGGCGTAGCTGGCCCGATGTATATGGGTAACGAGCTACTGCCCCGTTTGTGATCTTAACGTAAGACATTTAGTTTTCTCCTTGGTTAGGCTAGGACAATAGCACCAGCAAAGTAAAGATTAGTGCTATCAGTAAGCGCATCTAATTCCACTAAGGATGATGTATCTGTAGTGTCAAAAGACTTTATGTTATTAGTCCAAGATACATAAAGAGTGCTTGTAGCATCATCGTGTGCAGCATAAGCGTTATATGCGCCTGTATTTTGGTAACTTATTTCTGTCATATTCGATGGATCACTGACATCTATCATTGTAATAGGCCCAGTGTTTGATGGTACAAATAAAACAGACCTAGTTAAGTCTATAGCGGGTGACCAGCACTCAGATTGACCGCTTGGGTCAATAGTATCTAACACAGACATATTAGACGGACTTGTAATATCTACAGAAGTAACACCGTTTTTCTTACATACATACAATTTAGAATTAGCGAAGTCAGCTGCAGAGAAAGTTGCTTCATCTAATGTTGTTGTGTTCCGCAGTAACTGAAAGAACACTGGGCTAGATGCAGTAGACACATCTATAGACATAACTCTATCTGAAGCCCTGCTCAAAATGTATGCTGTATCCGTATCTGCATCAAATTCAACAGCCCTAAGTTGTGTAAGAGAAGCTGAGTTTTGAATAAATCCAACCACCGAAGGACTAGCCAAGTTTGATATGTCAACTATAGTAAACTTATAATCATCTTCTGTTGCCACATAAGCCACTTGCGTAGTTGTATTAACCTTAACACCCCAACAGTCATCAAGATTTGCGCTATCTTGAAGGCTACCTATAATAGACATATTAGTAGGGTCACTAATATCAACTGTAACAATTCTGTTTTGCTTAGTTACCAAAATTGCTGCATTGCGCTCTAAGTCCAAGTCTAATGCTTTAACATCATTTAAAATAGTCCCATTCAAGAGACTACTCAACACAGTTATATTAGAAGGATCAGTTATATCTAATGCCGTAAATCTAGCACTGGATGAACAGGCAACATATGCCCTTGTCTTGGGAAGGGCTGGCGGAGTACCACTACCACTACCCAAGCCCATCATCATTGCTAAGTTGCTCATGCTACTGCGTCCCCTGCTTGCTTGCCATAGTACGTTGTGCCGCCATCGGTTGTCACGAACACATAGACATCCTTCTCGCCTGCTGCTGGTGCATCTGGAGTTGTAGCCCCTGACCATTTAACTGAGGAAGGGTAGGTTATTGTGGCGGGGGCTGATGCCTCTGTGTTAAACTGGTAGACCCGACCAGCGCCCCTCCAAGTGACATACATCTTACCCGCCCCATCACCGAAGAATATAGCTCCAATATCTATAAAACTTGAATCTGCTGATGTTACATAGTAATCTACCGTAGATGTCTGTAGTGTTGAAACATCCCAAGCAGTAGTCAGATCGTATTCACTAATTCTACCGTTTGATGCGCTACCAGCAAACATTTTACTTCCGTCTGCGTTGAACGCCAAGGCCGTAACAGAAGTAGTACCTCCTGACGAGCTAAAAGCAGGGCTTCTAACTGTATGAGTTGCGCTAGTAATATCCCATGCTGTAGATAAGCTGTACTCTTCTACATAATTACTATCCGCTAAGTACATCTTTGTACCATCAGGTTTAAATGTTACATCCCAAGGTACTGCATTAGCACTTACGTCAACGGAAACATTATTATAACTAGCGGTAGATAAATCCCATGCTGTACTTAAATCGTATTCAAATACCGTTTGATTTTGGGAGGAACCTGCCAGATACATTTTTGTACCATCAGGCTTAAAGAATAAACCTTCCATAGAATTGTTCTGAGATGATACGGTGATTGACGAGGTGGCAGTTGTGCTGCAAGTTGATATATCCCAAGCAGTTGTTAAACTGTATTGCTTTACACTGTCAGCGTTTTTTCTTGTTACGGCGTAAAATGTTAAACCATCAGGCTTAAAGAATATACCCTCCATATCTTGAGCAGTGGTGGATAGGTTTATCATCTTGTTACTATAAGCAGCATTAGCCAAGTCATACCCAACCGCCACATCAGCGCCAGTGACCTCCAACGCAAAGCTGCCAGCACTACCTGATGGTGGTGGATTTTCAAAGTAAAGTGTTGTGTCGGCTGTAAGAGTGTGGGTGAAATGGTCTGCTATTTTTAAATCAACAACCTTTGAGCCGGGTGGGCGGTAGAACATATCCATTGGTACAGTTTTTTGTACCCATGCATCTACATCGCCCGTTGTTTGTAGTAACTGTGAAGTTAAACCTACGGGAATACTATCCCAAGGACTTTCAACTACATCTACATAAACATTTAAGTTACCTAAACTTGTACCATTTCGTGCCTCGTAAAAAGAGAAGGTTGGTGCAGCACTAAGTTCCTGCTCTTCTCCCCTTAAAAGAAAATCATAATTACTAGTATTAGCTGGGCTGGTTGTTTCAAAGTATAAATAAAAACTATCACTAACTGCGTCAGTTCTTCCTGTTCCCGTTGAAGGTGTCCCACCGCTGTCTCTGTTTACTCTACCTGCTATAGTACCTGTATTAACAGGGAACCAAGACGCTGAAGAGTAGTTGCTTATTGAGGTGTCAACTATAGTTGTGTCCCAAGGTTCAAGACCACTACTTGTATATAATTCACCAGCAAAGCTAATGTCATCTAACTGCAAGTCAGCAGTAAAAACATTAGCTATCATGTCGTAGTGAAAGACAGGACGTATTGTAACACCATCGTAGGGGTCTGAAAGTCCAGCGGTTTGGTGTAAGTACCTACCTGCCTGTAGCCCATTCTTTACTTTAAAGTTCTTATCGTTAGCCATGCTTCACTCTCCACTTAGCTAAATGCGTCACCAGACTGCACACCAAAGTAAGTTGTGCCGCCATCGTCTGTCGTTATTGTGTATATGTCTTTCTCACCAGCGGCAGGGCTATCAGGTGCAGTACCTCCGCCCCACTCAATGTCTGCATCCCATGTGATTGTAATGGCTTCGCTGGTTGAGTATTGGTAAACGCTATCAGCAGCACCTCCAACAACATATATCTTTGTGCCATCTGCATTAAAGGTTATGTCTCTTGGCGTATTATTTTGGGCTGAAACACTAAAAGTAAGGCTGTCAAAAGATGCTGTACTAACATCAAAAGCTGTAGAAAGACTATACTGGTTAATATCATCCCCTGTGCTTCCAGTAACATACATTTTTGTGCCATTAGAGTTAAACGCAATGCCCTCTGGACCCGTCTCTTGCGATGAAACACTAAAACTTTTACTGGCGTAAGAAGCCGTTGATAGATCAAAAGCTGTCGTTAAGGTGTACTGAAACACCGTATCGTTTGTACCACCAACCATATACAAACTGGTTCCATCAGGCTTAAATTTTATACCGAAAGGGTTTGTGTCTTGCGAAGACACGCTAAGATTTACACTGTTATATGAAGCTGTACTTAAATCAAAAGCTGTACTTAAATCATACTCAAAGATTTTATCTGTACTATTACCTACGACATACATTTTAGTGCCTACATCATTGAACTCTAAACCTTGAGAAACTGTTGCTGTGGACGAAAGGCTAAAGCTGACACTATTGTATACGGATGTGCTTACATCATATGCAGTAGATAGATCATACTCAACAACTACATCTGAGCCACTACTACAGACGAACATTTTTGTACCGTCATTGTTGAACGCCAAACCCTTTGGGGGGTTCGCCTCATTTGATGTGGCAACGGTGCTAAAACTTTTACTATCATAAGACCAATCAGATACAGACGCATAACCCGAACTAGCCCCCGTCACCTCAAGTTGGAACGTCTGCACAGCGCCAGCATTGCTAAAGCCATACTCTGCGTCTGCGCTGGGCGTATGCGTGAAGTAGTTGCCTGTGGATGTGTCAAAGGTTGCTGTGGCTACAGTGGAGCCTGTGGTGTATTGGTATATGGAGTCGTTAGTAGAACCTAATATATACATCTTAGTGCCATCATTGTTGAAGGTTATGGCATTGGGAGAACCGTCCTGACTAGATACGCTAAAGCTAACACTATCGTATGATGCTGTACTTAAATCAAAAGCTGTGGACAAAGTATATTGGTGTACGGTGTCGCTGGTGAACCCACACATATACATCTTAGTACCATCACTGTTGAAGGCTATGGAACGGGGAGTATTATCTTGACTAGATAAGCTAAAGCTAACACTGTCGTATGAAGCCGTACTTAAGTCAAAAGCTGTAGACAAACTGTATTGGTATATGGTGTCGTTGATCAATCCAAGAATATACAGCTTAGTGCCATCATTGTTGAAGTCTATGTCAACGGGAGTATTATCTTGACTAGCTGCACTAAAACTAACACTATCGTATGAAGCCGTACTTAAGTCAAAAGCTGTAGACAAAGTGTATTGATGTACACTGTCATTAAGGTCCCCACACATATACATCTTAGTACCATCACTGTTGAAGGTTATGCCTGTAGGAGAAGCATCCTGACCAGATACACTAAAGCTAACACTATCGTATGAAGCTGTGCTTAGATCAAAAGCTGTAGACAAAGTGTATTGATGTACACTGTCGTTGGAAAGCCCAATCATATACATCTTAGTGCCATCATTGTTGAAGGCTATGTCAAAGGGAGAAGCATCCTGACTAGATACGCTAAAGCTAACACTATCATACGCCCATATATCAGCAGACCCATACCCCACAGTCGTACTCCCACTAGCAGGAGCATCACCGATAGTAACCTTAGTGCTACCACCAATCTCAATGGCGTTCTTTAAGATGAAGTCTTTATCGTTAGCCATCACACCGCTCCATCTATTGCTTGAGCCGCTTGGTAGGTAGTACCGCCATCACGGGTGCTGAATGTTATTACGTCTGTTTCACCTATGGCTGGACTGTCTGGGGCTGTACCACCGCCGAACTGAATAGTGCTGTCGTAGGTAATGGTAGAAGATGATGGGTTTCGGATTGCCATGTAGATGTAGGTTTGGTTACCCGTTATTTGATCTAAGTGTGAGGTGAAGCCACTAGATGTAAAATCTAAGTAAGCATCTCCGTTTGCTTCGGCTGCGCTGCCATTTGCAAGCAATACGGCATCGTTCCCACCCGTAGCCACGCCCCGTTTATTATCAAATAAATACCAGTTTGTAACAGAAGTTGCAGATTTTATTAATAGCCACTGAGGTTCAAAACCCAAGTCTACATCGTATGAACTTGTACCTTGGACAAAGCTACCACACTTAATGGCACTGGTTGCGGAGGTGTCGTGTGCGAATAGGTAGGCTACGTAGGTGTTGCCAGAACCATTTACAGCCGCATCACCACTGAGTGAAAATACGGAGTTTGTGGGTAGGGTGTTGTTAAACCGGGAATTATTAGTAGCCATGCCGCTGGTATCATTGAGATAAATAACAGTAGATTGTGGGGATGAACCCAAAGCTCTATGAAAAACCTGCCAATCAGTACCTGAAGAGCTTGTTCTTTTTACAGCAATCATACCCACTTCGTCTGAGAGCGCATGAGATATCGTCCTAGCAGACCCCGTACCAGTCCATGTCACGACATCAAAGAACGAAGTTTGCTTTTTAAATGACCAAGCAACAAGGTCTTGCCCACTTTCATTTGTAGCAGCGTAATTTTCTACTTGAAAGCCATCAGAATTAAACTGAGAAACGTAGTTTGTACTTGCGTCAGCCGCATTAGTTACCGCTGTAAATAAACCCCCACCGCTAGGGCCACGCTCTGTATCTACTATGGTAGGATACCTAGCAGAAGTACGACTTTTTATCCAGACCATCCCACCGTCACCAGCTAAGTCTATGCCGTTAGTAATTGTCTGTGTGGAACCTGTGCCTTCATAAAGAGTAGTACTAAAAGCACTACTAACTCCTGTAGCGTCTTCACTACTTAACAACAACGTACCCTGACTAACAGTCCCACTTGCCGCAGGGTTACTTAGGCCAACTTGGATGTCAGACGTTGGGGTAATCTCAAAGACTGAACCAGTGGATAGGTCTAGGGTGTTGGTGGTTAGGGTTGAGCCTGACGTAAACTGATAAACTGCATCAGCAGCATACCCACTATAAAAGAGCTTGCTTCCATCATTGTTATACCAAGTAGAAAGATTTCCGCTATCTACAGCAGTTACGGTGAGTGTACTATCATGTGAAGCAGTGGATAAATCCCAAGCAGTAGATAGGAGATATTGATATATTTGCTGGTCAGAACCCGCCGATCCTGTTATTACTATGTATTTCCCATCTTGTGATATATCTGAACTATTTATGGAGGTAGTCTGTGTAGATACATCAAGAGAAACACTATCGTAGGATGCAGTAGAAACGTCCCATGCAGTCGAAAGGGAATACTGGAAGATAGTTTCGGATGTTGTGTCTCCTATATACATTCTAGTCCCGTCAGACTTAAAAGACAAACCTCTTGCATTAGTTACCTGACTAACAACACTGAAGGATACGCTGTCATAACTTGCAGTATTAATTTCGTAAGGGGTGCTTAAAGTGTACTGATAGACCCTATCATTTGAATAACCTATCATATACATCTTAGTTCCATCAGAACTAATTCCTATCGCAAGCGCACCGCCATCTTGATTGCCAAAGTTAAATGACTTGTTGGCGTAAGACATTGTGCTAACATCCCAACCAGTAGTTAGATTATACTGATACCCAGTAGTTGTGGGGTTATCTATAAAATAAAATCTAGTTCCATCTGATTTATAAGCTATGCCATATTGCGCCCCGCCTTCAGCTATAGAAGACGATACGTTGTCGTATGTTGCATTCGCCAAGTCATACCCAACCGTCACACTTCCAGACACAACTGTACCCAAGCCCTCTTGATAGGACGCAGGTTGAATACCGTTCTTTACTTTGAAGTCTTTATCGTTTGACATGGTTCACCTTTCCCCTTGTCAGATATTTACAGAGTAATAGCTTTAACCGTGAAGCCTGTGCTTGTGGTTGCAGTCGGGGTAGCTAAAATACGAATGTCTGTGCCTGAGATGTCTACGTCAAAGGTAGCCAGTGCTGTTGACGTATTTAACTGTCCATACTCAGTGGCAATGGCTGTAGTACCGTTATGAGTAATGAGTATCTCAGTGATGCTACGGTTAGTTCCATCGTCTGCCGTAATTACAGCCTTAACCCCGTCATACGTTGCATGGGCATACTCTGCGATAGATACTTGAGTAGTTGCGGTAGTAGTGTGTGTCTGCGTGTCGAAAGCCTCTACAGTTGCGTTTACCCAAGCTGAACCATTCCACTTGAGAAATTCGCCTGACGCCACACTTGTAATAGTTACGTTAGAAATGTCATTCAATGTATTAATAGTAGGGATACTATCGTTTACCCAAGCTGAACCATTCCACTTGAGAAACTCACCAGAAGCAGCAGACGTAATCGTTACGTTACCTACGTCATTTAGGGTGTTAATTGTTGGTATGCTTGCAAAGGATACTGTACCTGCACCGTCTGTCTTTAGGAACTGCCCGGCACTACCGTCTGAAGTAGGGAGAGTAACTGCTGTCACGAAGCTGTTTAGGTTAGCATCAGCGGTATTGTTTGCATCAAACGCCTGTACATCTGTGCCTATAACTAAGCCCAAGTTAGTACGGGCTGTCCCCGCATTGTCTAAGTCTGAGAGGTTGTTGGTGGAAACTAATGCGTTGCTAGTGTCAAAAGCTCCAGCATTCCAAGCACTACCTGTCCAAACGTACAGAGTATTACCTGTAGTGTTCCAATACAAAGCACCCGTTACAAGTGCATCGCCATCGTTGTCTACAGATGGAGCAGAACTCTTTGCGCCTAAGTAACGATCATCGAAGTTATCATAAGATGCAGCGGCTGCAGCGGCAGAGTTACCTGCATTAGTTTCACTTGTTGCGGCATTGGTGGCGGATGTGGCAGCGGCAGAAGCACTTGTAGCGGCACTCGTAGCTGAACCCAGAATGCCATCAACGTAAGTCTTAGTAGTCAGATCGGCATTATTAGTAGGTGTATACGTTGTAGTGATCTTGTTAGCGCCCATATCTATAGCGCCACTGAGAGTACCACCAGACAGGTTCAACTTAGTTGCATCTGCCGTATCAACATATGCCTTAGTTGCTGCATCCTGTGCTGCTGTAGGATCACCTAGTCCCGTGATCTTAGACGTACCCATCGCAATAGCACCACTCATAGTGCCACCAGCTAGGTCAAGCTTCAGTGCGTCTTGAGTGTCTACGTAACCCTTACGAGTAAGTGTATCGTTTGTAGCAGGGGCAGCTGTAGAAGTAGCTTTGTTTGCTCCAAGAGTAATGTCACCTGTCATTGTACCACCAGCAAGAGGCAGCTTAGTAGCAATGCTTGTAGTGATGGTAGTAGCAAAGTCTGGGTCATCGCCCAGCGCAGCGGCTAGTTCGTTTAGTGTGTCCAGCGTACCGGGTGCAGAGTCTACAAGTGCAGCTACCTCTGTGTCCACATAACCTTTAGTGGCAGCATCAGACGTAGCACTTGGTGTACCCAGACCCGTGACAGTGTTACTACCCATAGTGATGTCACCAGACATCGTACCGCCTGTAAGGTTTAACTTGAGTGCATCGTTAGTGTCTACATAATTCTTTGTCGCAGCTTGTTGTGCAGTAGTAGGGTCACTCACGTTTAACAGGGCGGTACTTGTGAAGTCTACTGTGCCATCCACTACAAGGTTATTCAGAGTAGTTGTACCCGAAGAGGCAGTCACGTTACCTGTAAGATCACCCGTCACATCTCCTGTGACATTACCCGTTACGTTGCCCGTTACATTACCTGTGACATTACCTGTGAGTGTACCAGTGAAGCCTGTGTTAGCTGTAATAGTTGTACCTGTTATAGCCTGTGCAGTTGTACCACCAATAACTGAACCATCAATAGTACCGCCATTAATGTCAGCAGTTGCCAGTGTGGCTTGCCCAGATGTCGATACAGTTGTAAAGCTACCAGCAACAGCACTAGAAGCACCAATAATAGTGCCATCAATAGCACCCCCGTTGATGTCTACAGTAGCATGGGTGGAGTTACCTGTTGTAGTAAGGCTACCCGCAGAGATAGCACCTGTGAAAGTAGATACGCCTGTAACATCAAATGTACCACCTACAGAAGCGTTACCTGTAGTGTCCATTGTAGTGAAGTCAGCAGCAGCAGGAGTAGTTCCGCCAATAATCGCACCGTCTATGCTGCCACCAAGAATAGTAACGGAGCCAATCTCGCCAATACCATCTACATACAGGTTCTTAAATTTAAGTCCAGATGCACCAAGATCAATGTCATTGTCTATTATGGGTACAATAGCACCGTCTTGTACTCGTACCTGCTCTACTGCAGCACCACCTACCTCACTAAAGAAACCAATACGATTATTAGTTGTATCTATTACAACTTTGTTCAATGCATCGGTGTCAGCAATAAGTGGTACGTAAGCACCCTCAGTGGAACTACCATCGTGTTTGTGTCCACCAGATAAAGCAAATGCGTCACGAATGGCGTTGTACTCTGCGTTTACTGGTGCAGCCTTAATAACCGCATTAGCGATAATGTCAGCTACTGACTGTCTTGTATAACCTGCCATGCTACAACCTATCTCCCACTCCGAATGTGATTACTATGCCTTGAACGCTGTGCGAGGCATTAGTGTCGTTTGTTACGTATTTTAAGGATGCTGACTTACCTGAGCCTGATATATTTACTCTGCGTACTGGTGCAGGGTTTCCATCAAAGATTGCTGTACTGTCATACAAGGCTTCGTTGTAGTATGCTGCAGCACCCTGTGTTGTTAATGTAAAGTTAGTTGGACTCAGTGTGTCTACATCCTCGTAGTCATACAAGGCAGACATAACGATCTCGTTGTCACCCTCCGAACGCAAGTAAGTAGCTACAGTGTAGAATACCTTACGTTGCTCTGGGTCTTGCATATGAAAGAATGGTGTCTGGAATACAGAAAAGATGTCCTCGCCATCAAAGTCATTACCACGTTCCTGCCTATGCACTTTACCTGCTGAGTCACCGTGAATAACAAACTCGTTCTGACCTATGTACCCACTGTCTGCACAAGTAGCGGTAATACCCAGCATCTGACTGTATTCAAACTGTAGTCCATTAGGTGTCTGTCTAAACCCACCAATAATACCCTGAGTATCACTGCCTGAAAAGAAATAACGGAACTGCGTCTTCTGACGAATAACAACAGCGTTAAGACCCTCTAGGTCTACATCAAAGATAACATCAGTAAAGATAGACTGAATGTCTTTAGATACCGTTTCAAGGTTAACGTCACCAATCTTATCAGTACCACTAACAGGACGTAGACCATCCTGTGACAAGAATAGCAAGTCGCCACCAATCTCAATAACACTATCAGTAGCTAGACAACCAAGGTCATCCGTAATATTCTCAAGTAAAAAGTTAGCAATGTTGTTGCCTGTAAGTTTACGGATATTGTTAGTACCAAAGATGTACAACGCATCTCGAAAAGGTTTAATTGCTACGATAGGGAAACCCACGTTAATAACGCCTGCGCCATCAGCAGCAGCAAAGCTAGTCTCATCGTAAGGCGCACTGAAGTATAAATTAGTATCTTCAGTAGGGTCACCCGATAAGAATAAATGGTTCTGATAGAATGTAGAATATCTAGGCGCACTAGGTGCATCCGTATGAGTAATCTGTGTATAAGTAGTACCATCATAAGTAGATGCAGGGTTAATACCATCTGTTAAGACTATCTTAGGGCTACCCCAGTTAAACTTAGAAAAACGTACCTTAGTAACACCTGACATTGTAGGTGAACCAGAAGTAGTTACAGCAACCCAAGCATTTCCTGACCAATAATGTAAATAGTTATTTCCGCTAGAGGGTCTACGGCAAGCAAGAATGCCGTTATTAATGCCATTAGCTACACATACACCAAGTACATCTCCTGTACCCGTAACAGTACCAAAGTCATTAATAAATCCGCTGATCTTACGATAGCCACCAGTAACAGCAGGCTCATAGTTAATCAATGAGATAGCTGAACCAGGCTGTGTCTCACCCTGTGATAGCACATCACGGCTAGTGTTAAGACCGCCTTGGCAGAAGACTTTAAATGAGGCTAGATTATCAGCCATTAGTACCCGCCACTAAAAGAAGAGGTACTACCTCGTGTAACTACCGTGGACCTAATCTCAATAGCATCATCCATTAATACACGGCGCATTGACTTGATGCCATCCTCAAAGTTATTCTGGTGCATTGCTGCACTCTGTTCGTTACTACGGAAGCGCATCATAAACATCATAGCACCGTCAATAAGTACGTGCTTAAAACGATCAGGAATAACTGTTACGTCATTGTACACAGTAAGGTCAGCAGGGAAAGACCAGTAGACGTACTCTATTTCGTAGGCAGCGTTAGGTACAGGGGTAACACCAAAGGCCTCTCCATAAGTCTGATAAACTACTGAAGGGGCAGACTCACCGTTTACTGTATCTCCGCTATCGTCAGAAGATCTATAGTTCTGAATGTAGTCTTCATAAGAGATAGCCTTCAAACGGCGAGGGCCGTTCTGCTCTGACTCAAGCTTTTTAATATAGAACGTATCCCAGTCTACACTTGAGTAGTCTGCAGGGAAGTTGTACTGGCGTGTACCTGTAGTAAGAGTTTGTGTGTATGTAGTCTTGAGGAAGGGCCACTCTTGACCGTTCTGAAGAATAAGTCTAATGCTACTATTAACTGCATCCTTAGCTAGAGCTTGAACATTACGCACAGTGTCAAAGCCATCACCTGCAGTATCAAGTGTGACTTCATTCATGCGTCTTAGTAATTCATTAACTAG
>Ga0098048_1000618_pt1 | contig 16618 bp, 18 predicted proteins | sample 13_taG_FD_75052 | JGI IMG/M metagenome (GOLD analysis project Ga0098048, IMG submission 75052) | Marine viral communities from the Subarctic Pacific Ocean - 13_ETSP_OMZ_AT15268 metaG | ecosystem: Environmental > Aquatic > Marine > Oceanic | place: Pacific Ocean | collected 2015-01-16 | reverse complement strand
CTGTCAGTAATCTCTTCAGCACGTCGGCCTTTGCCATGTGCACCTCGTCAATTATCACTGTGTTGATTCCTTGTATTGCTTCTAGGAAATCTGTTGTGTGTTCGTCCTTGCTTTTCTTTTCTAGTACATTTAGCGATTGCCAGGTGGCTATTGTGTTGAACCTACCCAGTTCTTTCCTGTCACCATAGTACACACCCGTATCTAAGTTACAAGCAAGGAAGTCCTCTTCAGTCTGTGTAACAAGGCTCTTGTTTGGAACTATTGTCAGTGTCCTTCCATACGGTTCCACCAATTGGCATAATGCCGCTGTGATTATGGTCTTACCTGCTCCGGTGGCGATCTCTTGTATGCTCTGTGGATGTTCTATGAATTTGTTGATTGTCTCCACTTGATAGTCTCTCAATTCAATTGGCTGTCCCGCCGCTGGATGATTCTCGGGCCATGTTATGTGTGACAGATAGTTCTTATCTACTGCTTTGAATTCAAAGTTGTGTTGCTCTCTTTTGTCCTCAACATCTATGTACACTCCGCCCTCGTCTAGTATGGGAAGTATCTGATCAACTAGGTTCAGATAGGTCGTGCCACCTAAACCAAAGAAACTGACCTTGCCGTCCCATCTGCCCAGTTTTACCGCTGGTAGATGTCTTGCATATGGTATCTCGTATTTGAATTTGTTAGATAATCTCTTACGCCATTCGAGGCTCAGGTTCTCGAACTTCACGTTCACTTCATCTTTTATTACTAATTTACAACTGCTCATTCTAAAGTTTTACTATAATATGATCATGCCAATCCCAACTACTCGGTTGGTGATCATTATAATACAACTTTTTTGGAAGATTTTCAAGCATTCTTTTCAGATTGTCTGTGCCTGTGGCGTAATAACCACCGCCCAATGCAACCAGTGATGCCTTTGGTTTGATTTTACTTTTGATCAATGCTCTTGGTATCCTATTACGTACGAATATTATTTTGGTATTATCACTAATAAGTTTGAATTGTTTACTCATTTGATGTAACTCATACAAGTTCTCAAAGAATTCCCTAGGTTTTTGGTTATCAACTAACCAATGTTTTTCATTTTTAAACTCATCGATGTCTTTTTTATACATGGGCTCCTTGATATCGAAACCCCACGAACAATCATTTAAAATATCCACTCCGTATGCTTTGAAGGCGTTCAACCATTCCCAGCATTCTTTTACATCCTCCTCCATGTGTATGTCACCACTCACTGGCATCATTACCGGAAAACAATTCAACTCCATCAATCCTTTGACAACATCTCGTTTTGAAAATCCTTTTGAGTCAATCCACAACTTGTGATAGTTGTTGTGTGCTATCTTGTGACCTATTGACGTTTGTGCTTCGACATTAATTCCCTTGGTTGATATGTTAAAATTTTTTAATGAATCCACTTGTTCTAATGCTGTCTTAGTTTTCAAATTTTGATCCCAGTATTCTTGCAATGACTCGGGAGCGTCATCTAGCACAACTTCTCCTGCTATTAATCTTGCTGTTGGCTGTCGATGACCTAACACTTCTTTTTTAATTTCTTCATAGTCATTGAGTAGACTGTCGTCTGTGAATTTAAAATCATATCGCACTGCTATCAAAGTCAGATAGTAAGCAGTTACGTCACTGTGTTGAAATGTCCATTTCTTTTTCTCGCCATCGTACAATGCGTACATGCCAGGAAGGTCACGTTTGTCTTTCATGCAACGTATCAGTTGTATTACCTTCTTGTTGTAAGGGAATCTCATCTCTATTCTGTCAATGTTGTCATCGTCCGTGTATTTTTCTATAACTTTGTCAAAACTGATCACACGGAAGTCATCCTCATACTCAGGCTTGTCCAACAACTTCTTGATATCCATACCATGGGCCTGGAACTTGGTAAGGTATCTTTTCAAGATTACAAGTGCCAGTCTAGCCTGCTTCTCAGTCCAGGCGTATTGTGATTCTGCCAGTGATCGCACAGTGTCGTAATCTTTAGGATGTGGTTTGATCTGTGTTTTCTGCGTCGATAGGGGATCTGTCCAAAAATAATCATTATATGCTAGTATTTTGAGTGCTTCGTTAATTGTTTTTGGCAAATCTGTGTGCATTTTTAAACCTGGTAATATTGATAATTATTAGTATATTATAGCATACTTGGTAATATAGTCAACCATGAAAAAGGTAAAGAATAAAGCGGTAAATGTAAGGAAGCAACTTAAAGTCAAGTTGGAGAATACTGCGACTAGGTATAAAAATGTAGTTGGATTTAGACCAACAGAACAGCAGGCATATCAGTGGTTTAGATACATCAACAAGGCATTATTCAACAGCAGATTACCAATGGTGCCATTGCATGTAAAAAAACTGCACAAGGACTGGGGCAGATGTGTGGTCAATTGGGACAACAGGAAGACACCCAAAGGCAGATTCAACCAAAAAATAATTCCTTATCATATAGATTTAGAACATTACATAGAAATACACTGTAAGTTCCCCACGTGGAAAGACTTCATAGAAACTCTAGCACACGAAATGGTACACCTATATCAGATGACTTGGGTCAAAGATCCTTATGCAAACCACAATGCAAACTTCTTTGCTTGGAAAAATAAGTTTAAACTTGCTGGTCTAGGCCTGTCGAGATGTTAACACCTTCTCAAATTCAGCGTAACTAATCACTTTACTGTTTCCTAGGTCAGAGCCTGTCTGTAGATGGTCAAGATACTTCGGTGGATTGTCATGCACCACTGTGTAGTTTACATATGGTCTCATCTTTAACATATCTCGGAATTGCTTCAACCAACCTTCGAATATCTTGTCGTCATTACGTTCTCCGTAATTTTCTGTGTCCTGATATATGTTGTTTAGTTCACCCTTGCCGTACTCCCTGAAGTCAAAGCCTATGAGGTATATGTTCTTGTGTCCATGCACACCGGCGGTCCAGAAAGCGGCATTGCCTGATATCCAGTGTGGATTGTTTGGTATGAGGTTTATCATGCCCTTGCTCTGTTTCCTGTTGACTTCCAGTGAAGGAGCATAGTGTACAGTCTTCAATCCTACTTCGTCTTCCACCATCTGCATCGACATCTTTGTATCTACAGAGAATATGAAGTCTGGCATGAAGTCCCTGTATAATGCATTACAACCATATGTCTGTCCTGTGGCCTTTAGTTTCGTTAGATCAAAATCCTTACGTGAAGGACCGTTACCTATGCAGTAGGCGTTGCCTCGAGGTACTGCCCTGACTCTGTCTTCGAAGAATCTGATGTCTTGTATTCGTTTGCCTTGTCTAATTGTGGTGTTTACAATTACATCCTCTCCCTCATATTTTTTCCATATGATAGGCTCAATTTCTTTTTTGCCGATGCTTATAGTTTGCATTATATATATTTCTCCTGTAGCCTTGCCCTGATTCTCGCCCATGGTAATCCTTGTTCTATCTCATCCTCGAACCACTCTGTGTATGCAAGTTTGTTGGCCCAGGTCAGTCTGTTGGGCATGGCCGGTGTGTTGATGTCTGCTAACTTGATGTTTCCCACATCATGGCACAGGCTAGATTCTGACACGAACACTGGTATGCCTTTCATCACTGCTTCCATGGCAGGATTGCTGGAATGGTTAACCACAGCCCATGTCCTTTCTAGTGTAGCCTTGAAGTCTGTGTCGTCGTATGTCCTAAAATCTCTTTTGGGCAATCTCACCTTCACATTGTTAAATTTGTTCTCATCAAATGTAATCGTGTTACGAGGATGAGGCCTGACCAAGATCGGCCTTGTGGTGTACTTCCGTATTTCTCTTATCTGATGTTCGATCCAGTTTGACATCTTTGGTAACCCTTTCCATTGCTCCGACGTGTCGTGTTGGCCGCATATCACTATTAAGTCACCTGTGGGGTTCCATGGTCGTAGTTCATGTGTGAACAATGGCCACCGCTTGCCATCGAACTCTTGGTTGGCAAAATCAGCATCTCTGTTGATTCCGTTGATTCCTATTTTGAAACTGAGGTTTCTACGCAGTCCACCTACTTCTATCACAATGACTGGCTTGCCTTGTGTCCTGTATCTTTCCCATATTGATTTGTAACTTTGCATCCTCCCTTGCCACAGCACACTCCATATCACTGCAACATCGCCGTTTGTCTCTTTGTTGATGTGAACGTCATCTCCTGTCTTCTGCATAGACCCAATAAATTTTGCAAAGATATTTTTGCTGTTAAGAGGCCCGTGCATAGGCCATGCCTCGATCCTCATCAGTTGCCTTGCTTTCCCTTGTCAGTCTTGCTTATAATATCATCTGCCTGTTTTGGGTCAAATTTTACACCACCGAACGGATCATAGTTCTCAACGTTCTTCCAGTAGTCTTCGTTCCTATCCCAACGCAGATCACTTTTACTGCTTCTTCCTTTGACTTTTCTTTTGCCTTTCATGTGGTCAATGTATGATCCCAACACACTATTAATGAACACATGGTGTCCCTTTACTCCAGCACCTTTGCCTATGTCTACCCCGTCGTTGGGTGCTATACGATTGACACACTGCCAGAAAAGATAACTGTCATGCCATTCCAGTTCCTTGAATATCGAGTCATCGATGTATAACTTTGTCCAATACTCCATAAACTCTGTGATTTTTGGATGCTTCCTGTTGTAACAGACCCAACCACACTCGGGATATTTTTCGCCTCGGCCCAGGAAGTTTACAAGTTTGTCTTCCGGCAAGAGTCCAGTAACAAACTCCGCGGTGACTTGTCTAAATGTGTAGGTGTCAGCATCTAACCACAGTACATAATCTGTATCGATTGTTTTGATTGCGTGGTCCACTGCAAAGGTCTTGTGTGCAAATCTAACAGCGTCCCATAGGTAAGAGCCTTTGCCTCTATCATTTTTGCCTGCATTGGGATCTCTGCGTACACCACCCGGTATCTCATTTACTTCTCCGTTGGCGACAGGGTCGTCCTTGTGTCTTGCCTTAAACTTTACCAGTTCTGGATTTGCATCCTCGATGTTAATAAATTTTACTTTAGGATGATCAAAGTCTGGTTTGTTGCCTTCGTGATAAGCATGTAGAATAACATCCTCAGGCCAGAATTTAACATGACTTTCAAGCATCCGCTTGGCATATGCTGTCCACCTGTTGGGTGGAAATGTTGTCACAACTGAAAGTTTTTTTCCCATGATATTTTTATTTAATATGATATTTGGTCCTCCACTCTTTTAATACCCAAGCGGGTATTAGAGTTTTGCCAACTTTCTGACTTGCTTTTACGGAATCAAGTGTTTCCGATCCCATACTCGATTTGTAGAAATTTTCTAGTCTGCTGTCTATTTTATTTACAAGCCAATAACCAACAGGGACTGTCCATCCTGTCTTTTCTTTGTGTATTATTTCGCTTGGCAATATATTTTTGTAGGCCAGTTTTGTTAATAGTTTTGTGTCGTTTTTTCCTTTACCAAGTTTCTGAGAAGTAGGTATGTCTAGACAATATTGCATAAAATTTTTTGAGGCCAACGGGAACCTGCCTTCCATACTGTAGGCCATTCCGTATTTGTCATTTCTACTAAAGAACTCCTCCGGTACTTGGGTAACACAGTCCAAAGCCATGTACGATGCAACGGGGTCCTCCGGATTCCACAATTCTTCTGAGTAACAGTTTGCTAACTCCTCTAGCATTGTTTCGTCAGATAAAATATCTACTGTGAGTTTTAGTGGTCTTTTCATTCTGTTCATCCAAAGTTTAAGAAGATCATTCCAACTGCTAGGCTTGACTTCTCTAAACATTTTTTCATACTTAGGATAACCACACAGTATCTCATCTCCCATATCCCCTGCCATTGTTACGACAATATCGTTTTGTGCCAACACCTTATTGGTGTGACAGTACATGGACATACTAGGATTGTTGCTAGGAAGTTCCATGAAGTAAATAGAATCATCCCATGCATCAACGAATGTCTCAGGAGTGATGTTCACTTCCGTGTGATTATATCCTTCCTTATTTGCCAATACCTTGGCCGCTTCTGCATCACTGTTGTAGTCCTCGTCGGCTTCGACTGTTGGACTTATCCTGTTCGTAAAAGAATTAACCTTGCCGTGTGCCTTCATTAGTTCGTGTGCTACCACGCTGGAATCGAGTCCGCCACTCAGGAACACACCTATTTTTCTTTGTCCTATCGAACATCTTTTGACTGCTTTGTGCAGTTGCTCTCTAAATTCTTTTTCCTTGAATGTACTGTTGCTGTTTGGTCTTATGTAAATTCTTTTGGTGTTCGCAATTTTTTTATTTTCTATATCGTATACAATAGTTTCGCCGGGTAGCAATTTTTTGATCCCACTAAACAATGTTTGCCTTAGAGGGTTGATGCCAGTACGACTTTGGAAACTCACTGCAAGTTTATTCAGTGTGCGAGACCCAGGCACTTTGTCTAGCATACCTTTTATCTCTGAACCAAAAATTAATCCTTCATTGATCTCTGCATAGTACAATGGTTTTATACCGGCATGATCTCTGCTCAAGATAATTGTGTTTTTTTCCTTGTTGTAGTATGCAAATCCGTGCATAGAATCTAGTTCGTCTATAAAGTCCAATCCGTGTTTATCTAATCCCCATGCAAGTAGTTCTGTGTCACACCCCGATGTGTCTACAAACTTGTGATGTTTTTCTTTCAATTCGTGGTAGTTGAATATCTCACCGTTGTACACAAGCCTATTCCCTTTTGGTGTAGTCCATGGTTGTTGTGATTGCTTCGGGTCTGACATTATGCTTAATAGATTGTGTCCTAGTGTGACTTTGTCTGTGGCCCAGATGTGAGAACCATCAGGCCCTCTGTGTTTACATGTCTCTATGTATTTTTCTATGAATTTAGGATTGTGTTCTGTTATACCGTATATGCCACACATTACAGTCCTAGTTTTGATTTGAATCTTTTATACACAGTCCCGTCTCTGATCTCTTGTATGCTCCACAACTTATAACCCAAATCATTTACCCACTGGGTCCTATCAGGTGTCTTTGGTGTTTCTATATCGTTGAGATCCTTGTTACACACGTCCCAACACAGTGCTAGATCTGATGTGCAGAATGTTGGTATTCCTCTAATGCAACTGTCAACGCTGGCCGTTGAATTATGTGTCACAACAGCGTGTGCATTTGCAATCGCTTCCTGGAAATGAAACCTATAGAACTTCTTCTCATCTCCAGCGAAATGTTGCTGTGTGTACTGTAGTTCCACATCTTCGGGCAGTTCTTCTTTCCGTGCGACAATGGATGCCACATGATTTGGGTGTGGTCGAACTATGAATTTCCTGTCTGTCGCAGGTCTAAGTTTTTCATAAACCTTATTGAACCATTCAATTGGATCCAGCTCGTTCATGCTCCAGTTGTCCTTGGGTTGCAGGACAAATATTATAGGATCATTTTGATCTGACTTACGCCATGGTTCATACTTAACTTTGAATTTTTTCACCATCATTTCCCAACGATCACTAGGACTGTTATCAGAAAGGAACTCACCGTCGTTCATTGGTGTGTACAATGCTACTCTAAAATGATGATCTGGTGACGTTGATACATTACCAAAACTAGATAGTAGTCCTCCATCAAATGTTATCAATGGAATTTTTTTTGCCCTACAGTTATCTGCAAGTTCTCTACGTCTGCCTTTGGTGTGGTGCATTTGTTTGTCACCGCCGTACCCAAACATGGCCGCCATTGGTGCAGTGGGTGTCATTTCTCCTTCCACGGTCGGACCAGTTCTATTTTCGTGTACAATCACGGCTTCGTCACCCGCGGTCTCTATACCTTCCTTGAGATGGTAGAGCAACTCGTAACTGTTACCACGTTTACGATCCTTTACTGTCCTCCTAAATATTTCAACTTTCATTCAACATCCTCCACGCTGTGCCGTTTGCCATTTCTTGTAGTGTCCAATTATTATATGCTAGACTGCTGAATAATGCAATCCTGTCTCCGTATTTAGGTGTTTCTATCTTGCTGAAATCTGTTTGTGATATGGGTGCCGCCGCACTGTTGTCTGGATCACAGAATACAGGTACGCCATTGGCCAGGCTCGCCACCATGGTGTTTGAGTTGTAGGTCACTGTTGCATGGTAATCTTGCCAATTGATAGCACCCTTGTGTACAGTAGGTTTATCTACTTTCACAGTAGCACCCACGTGATCAATTTGGATTGTTGGGTTGTAGGGTTTTTCTCTCACATCAATTTCTCTATCTGTGTTTTGTTTTATTATCCTAAGAGTGTCGTCCAACCAATCTGTAGCATCAAAGAAGTTTGCTATGGCGTTCGTTGGCGGCAAAACTAAAATTTTCTTACCTTTGTTCCATGGTTTGATCTCTTGTTTGAAATGTTTCTCATATCTGTCTGTCGATCTTTGTTGCAAAATGTTTTGACAGTGCTTGTTCTTGGTTATGCGTAACCAGTGCGGATGATCATGTGCATTGGTGAAATACCCATGGTCCATGAAATAGAAGTTTCTGTTTTCTTTCTCACACCATTTGTAAACCTCACCAGACCCTGCTAGTATTCCATACATGGTCAACTCTTCTCTGGGTAGCTCTTTTAGATCTCGGAATTGATATATCTTCCCTCTGCCCGAGCCACTGATGAAAGCATCTACGTAGCGTTGTGTCCGTGGCTTGGTTGTGTGTATTCCTGCTATCATTCTAGGTGCTCCATAATCTCAGGAATGTTTATCTTGAAGTTGATCATGTCGCTGAATCTTTTCACACCTTGCAATTTGTTTCCCTTCTCACGCGGTATCTCCACAACATCTGCAAGATAAAGTTTGTGTTCTAGGTTTAGATTGTGCGATAGTAATGGATAAACTTTCTTGTGTAGCATGTTCCTGTCTTGGATCTCTATAACCTTGGTCCCAGGCTGACACCATAACAGATTGACCATGCCCGCCCCGTGTGCCGCCAGCACGTGAGATGCCTCCGCGAATGTTTTTATTTGATCCTTTATACTTAGATTTTCAAGTGTGACTGTCTCCCATCCTTTCAGTTTCAACAACAACTCGTCTGAGTTCAACATCCTTCTAGTCTTGGCCCCCGGCCTCAGCACCACTATTTTCCTGTGAGGTTTTACTCCCTCGATGTTGGTTAACCCCTTGAAATGTCGCAACCATGGGGCAAGTGCTGGAGTTGTTATGCCATCTCTGACATTACTCATACTTGGCACTATGAGATGTTTGAAGTGCCAGGTCTCGTCTTTTTTCATTACTAACATTTTGACATTAGGGAAAAGTTCTTTACATACTTTTTCAAGATACGGACTATGGTTGGCCAGCACAAAGCAGTATCTAGCAAAGTTTGTTGACCATCTTTTCTCTAGTAATCTAAATTTTGATAGGACATCAATCCAGATGTGCCATGGGTTATATTTGCTCTCGTCGTCCACAGGCAACCATACGTAAGTATCTCTCTCATGGAAAAATTCGGTAGCGGGTGGTAGATCTAAATCCACGTGGTCATCCCATTCTGTCCACAGTTTGTGGCTCTTGTGTGGTTTGTGTCTACTCTTGTGTGTAAGTTTCCACACGTGTTCCGTGATCAGTTTATTTTCTCTGGTCAATAACAGTGGGCAAGTATGCACTTTACAGTTATGGAACTCCGCCACGAAAGTTGGTAAACTGGTAAAGTGTGGATCTATGGAGTCATGGTAGGGCACAGTGTAATTGTATTCCGGGTCCACGGTCTCCCAACGGTTGAGGAAATACTTCAGCGAGTTTATGTTTTTGGCCAACATTTAATTAATAATTATGTTATAATACACTATTATGATATTATTCTCAAACGGTTGCAGTTTCCTTACCCCCAGACCCAAGGACGGTGTGGAAACTTTTACCAGCAAGTTGATTGCTGAAAAGTATGGCATGCAACTCTCTAACATAGCAATGGGAGGCAGGGGGAATACAAGAGTAAGTTTCTCGTCAAAGGTGTGGTTAGAACAGAATAAGGACAAGGATGTGTTCGCTGTGATAGGATGGTCCAGTGCGATCAGGAATGACTATGTTACAGATGACGGATGGAAGAAAGGTCGCATACCAGGCACAGATCTCACTTGGCGTACCTGGAAGACATTAGACAATGTTAGTTTTATTCAAAGTAACAAGGGGTGGGATATCGAAAATAATTTAGCAATGAATTTTTTAGAAAATGTTTTTGACTTACAAAATTATTTTGAACGTAAGCGAATACCTTATGTGATGTACAATTCTTTACCCAACGACTTTGGCAATGGTACAGCAGATTTTGAAGTCATTAGGAACGCAATAAACATGGATAGATTCTTCAGTCCAACAGTCAGTCATTTAGAATTTGTTATGGACAAGAATTTGATAGTGAGTCCAAACGACCCACACCCATCTGCAGAAGGACACAAACAATGGGCAACCCAACTAATGGAATTTATAGATGCTAACAATCTACGCACCATTTAGTAATAAGAACAGCAAAGCATGGGAAGTGTTCAACGGTGTAGAGAAGTCGTGGCCAGACCAGATAACAAAGTTAGACAATGCTGTAGAAACAGATCCAGTCAGCAACAGCATGTTCTGGGGATTCGTTGGCAACAACAGGGAAATGGTCAAGAAGTTGGAAGCACGTAATCACAACTACTGGTTTACGGACACACCATACTTTGGAAGATTTGACAACAGCAATCTTAAACCAGACAATCACTACTGGCGTATTTGTAAAAATGCAATACACGTTCCTTACTTGAAAAACTGTAAAGCAGACAGATTTGAAAAGTTTGGGATGAAGATAAAAGCACCAAACTTTGCCGGCAAGTATATTTTAGTTTGTCCTAGTAGCACAGGCATACACAATTATTTAGACAGACCCAACTGGACAACAGAAACAATAGAACAGATCAAGAGATACACAGACAGACCAATCCGACTTCGACACAAGCCTAGGGGCAGGGGTACATCGGGACCAAGTGAGGCAACGGTACCCCTATCCGAGGATCTTAAAGAAGCATGGTGTGTCGTTACAAGTTGCAGTATAGCGGCTGTTGAGGCCATGTGCGAGGGCATACCAGTTTTCTGTGATGATAAAAGTTTTGCAGTGGATGTGGGAAACGTTGAACTGTCAGACATAGAGAATCCTTACTACGGGGGACCTGAACCATGGCTGTACAGCCTGGCCTACCAGCAGTTCACACCAGAGGAGATCGAAAACGGTACAGCAATTGAAATACTAATGGACAAGGGGATATTGTGAATATTGAAAAATTAAGCGGCGGACTATGGGTGCCATCAATGGACGCTCAGATACAAAAATGGCGTGAGGAAGGACATCCATACATGCAGGACACCTGTCTTAATAAGTTGATGGAATGGTGCAAAATACAGAATAAGCAATTCAATCTCATAGTTGATGTAGGAGCATGGTGCGGCACTTGGTCATTGTCTATGCAACGGTTTGCAAAAAACATACATTGTTATGAACCAAACAAAGTACACTTCGAATGTCTTGCGAGAAACGTAGGTCCGCACAGCCACGTCAGAGTGTACAATCAAGCAATAGGAAACCAAGATGGATTTGTTAAGTTGACAGAAGATAGTGCAACCCAAAATACTAGGGTGTTATTAGAAGAAGGAGAAACAAAAATTAACATGTTGGATAAGTTGGAACTATCAGGTGTTGATTTTATAAAGATAGATGTTGAAGGGTTAGAGATGGAAGTACTCAAAGGAGCAGGGAAAACATTAGACAACGTTGAATACCTAATGGTAGAATTGAACGGAAACAGTGAGAAATACGGAAGCAGTAAAAAGGACATCAAAGATCATCTGACGTCTTTAGGGTTCAAAGTGTTGATGAAAACGTGGCCTGACATTGTTTATTACAAAGCATGATGTACGAATATCTTAGTAAACTAAAAACGGAGAAGTATTTCTCACCAAACAAAGTTCTAGACATAGGAGCAAACATAGGATTCTGGACAAAGAGTGTCAAAGCAATTTGGCCTGGTGCAGAATACACCTGTGTGGAAGCAGGAGCAAAATATGAAAAGCATCTCAAAGAGATAGCGGACAACTGTCACATCGCGGTGCTTGGTGATAGTAATAGAGACATCAAAATGTACCTCCGCGAGATCGACAAAGGAAGCAAGAAGAAAGTCACCTATACAAAAGGGTCAACGGTGTTTGGTATTTTCAAGGACTACGAGATAAGGCAGATGCAAACATTGGATCAATTGGTTGGTAAGGATGCCCAGTTTGATCTGATCAAACAAGATGTTCAAGGTGCTGAAATAATGATAATGCAAGGTGCACCAGATATATTCACACGTGCCAAGTATGTAATACAAGAAGTAAACGTATACAAGGATGAAAAATTTCCTGAGATGCCCAGTGAGAATGACATGGACGAGTACATGTACCAGTTAGGATTTAACAACAACGAAGTCGTCGAAAAGAAAAGTAATGTCGATCAAATAGATAAGATTTATTTTTGATATTAAGAACTGAAAAGATTTATTAATTCTTTCTTCCAATCATCACCGTATTCACAATCACGATAGCCATCAAACCACGGTCCACCTTCTGTGTAGTGCAGTATTTTCGGGACACCGTCTTTGGGTTCTTTATACCAACCCACCAGCCAGTTGTACTCTGCAGGCATAGATCCAATTTCGTTATCATCTAACCAACTGAACCTGTGCAGGAATTTTGGAGACTCTTCATTAAGCAGTTCTGGAGTCAGTATTTTGTTTTTAGGATGCTCGCAGTTCCATAACACCATACTTGACCAATTTTTTCTTGGATAGGATGTTTGAACCTGTCCATCCATCTTTGTTGACTCGGTTGGCGTGTAATCGTGTTGCACGACCACAACTGCTTTACTGTTGTCACAGTATTTCACAAGTTCGTGACTTGGAATCTTCCAAAGGAAATCACAATCACAAAATACCGCCCATCCTTTGAAGTCATTCATGTAAGGCACAAAGAATCTAGTGAACGTGAACTCCGTCGATGCCAACTTGTCCACTGGTCTGGTGTAGAGTCCTTGGTCTCGCATCTGTTTTTGTTTTAAGGGGATAACTTCTGCTGATGGATCTCTACGTTTGATTGAATGTTCGCAAACCTGATATGCTATGTCTTCTCTGCTGTCGTGGCCTACGTAGATTTTCATTTTCTTCCTGATAGTAATTTGTGTATGTCTTGCCAATTACTTACACGTATTATATCCGGATGTTTGAAGTCTTGATTGTATGGGTGGTCTATTAATATAGGCTTTAAACCGTATTTGAGCCCGGCTAGTGCGTTCTTTGGCTTGTCCTCGACCCAATATAGTCCGGTATCATGAAACTCCGCTAATGCACCGTCTTTGTCAGCACCTGTGCCGAGAATATGGTAATTTGTGAATACATGATCTCCAAAAAGTTCTCCCATTCTTTTTTTACGTAATTGTTGTGCTGGTATGTCTGATGTCTGAGATGTTATAGGAATGAATGTCCAACCTTCCGCACATAGTAACTTAACCCATGTCTGTGATTCCAACATAGGCCTCTGTGTGCCCATCCAAGCACTCCTGTTGAATTCTCTAATCAGTTTCCTTATCTCGTCTTTTGTGACTCCAAAACGTTCGGCCATTTCGTATGTGTTCTGTTTGTCTGGAAGTAATCTGTGAGGATGATATCTCGCACCACGCTCGTCAAACTGTGTGCGTTGTAACATCCATTTAGTGAAATGGTGTTCCCATTCCAACAGTACGCCGTCTACATCTGTGAGTATTATTCTATTTGATGTCTGCATCTTCCATACCTGCTACTCTCAGTTTTACAATGTTTGTGATCTGCCATTGCTTCTGATCAAGTCCTTTAGTGATGCCTAACCATTGATTACGTATTAATGCAAAATCATTAATGATCTTGTCCATGTCAACTACATCATCTTCGCCGTCCACATACTTCTCTGCGTCTCTGCTTGATAGTGCTCTGTTGTAATTTTCTAAGTATTTTCTAAAGGTCTTTGATCTTAACCTTCGTAATTCTATGTTTAGGTATTCTAGTATTGCTTCTAGTTGTTGTAGTTGACTGAATCTTTCTTCAACTATTCCAGGTAATGATGCACTGGCTCTTTCTAGGTTACCGTATATCTTGCACTGCTTTTTGGCTTCTAGTAATTCCTTGTCAAAGTATGCTACACAGTCTGGTATCTTGTCTAGGTTCCTGCTGACTTCGTTGTACCAATTAATCATCTTCGCCGTATCCGTCTGACTCTTCGTCTTCCTCGAACACAGTAGCAACGGCTTCTTCTAGTTTTGGATCGAGCTCTGCAGATCCTTTGAGTACATCATGCTCTACACCAATGTCCTCTAGGCTTTTGATGAAATCTATGGCACAGTCCAGTTTCTGTCTCTCTGGAACGTAGTGTGTTATGGAGTTCCATAACCTTTCGATGTCCTCGTGTGTAAAGTCTATCATTACTCTTCTTTTTTACTTTTTGCTTTTGTTTTTGTTTCTACTTCGATAGGGGCATCGGTATCCTCCATTTCGGTGGGTACCTCTTCTTCGAACTCTGCCATTATCATATCTAATTTATCACCAACCCATGCTTTCCTGAAGTCTATGTGTTCTTTACCTGCTTTGTCAATGTATTTCAATCTGTTTCCTGTCTGAACCAATAGGCCTTTCTTCTCGAAAAGATCAACCAACCCACTGTATGGATTCATGCCTGTTTCATACGGGATCTTGACTTGTACACCTTCAAATGGTTTGGCATATCTGGTCTTCATAACTTTACAAGCGGCTCTTATACCTCTAACATCTGAAACTTTATTGCCTGCTTCGTCTTCTTTTAATTTCAATTTCTTCATTGCAACAACGATAGAACTTGCATAGATGAATCCTTGTCCGCCTGATATCTTGTCATCTGGATCAAACATATCTTGTGATGCGTATGTGTGGTTGGTTGCTATAAGTCCAACATTCCAACTACCAAACATGTTCACACAGTTTCTCACTAGTGCCGTCAATGCCTTGGGTTTTCTACCCAGGTCACCTTTCATGTCACCTGCTTCAAATTGGTTTACGTCTGTTGGCGTAAGCATCATGCCCAGGCTGTCTATGACGAACAGTACTTTAGGTGCACCTTCTTTGTTGTCTGCGTGTTGCTCTTTGTAACCTTTCATGAACTCTGAAACAGTCTTCGCAACATCATCAACCATCGACATGCTTAATTTTAAAAGTTTGTCTTCTGATGTGTCAACTTTCAGTGCCTGTAACCATTTCTCATCTAGTGCATTCTCTGTATCGATCAATATAACGAAGATGCCTTGCTCTTGTGCGTTCTTGATTATGTTTCCTGATGCTATGTAACTTTTGCCTGCTCCTGATTCACCTGCAAGTACAGTTACTTTTCCTAGTGGAATACCTTTGTTGAAATCACTGGTCATCAAATAGTTTAATGCGTAATTTCCTGTTGAGATCCAATCTGTAGGATCACTGAATCCTATGCCTAACCCTTGTATTGATTTTGTGATACTTTTTCTAAATTTTGTTGCGTCAAATACTTTTGTCATTTTATTTCCCTTATAAGACTATCCAAAGGATTATTGCCACAATCAGCATCCATGCCGGTATCTGTTTGTACAATATCCATTCAACAGCCTTTTGTATTTTCTTTTTCATAATATAATTTTACTACACAAGGCCCCAATAGTCAATATCAAGGCCTTGGTAAATGTCAGATTATTTTGCTTGTCTTGATCTAATCAATTTCAAGATGTCTTCCGCTCTCTTGGCACTGTCGCCCGCCGGAGCCGCCGTTGCCGGAGCCGCCTCGGGTTGTGGTGCTGGTGCAGTTGCAGTTACAGGTGCCGCAGTTACTGGTGCCGCTTCTGTTACTGGTGTTGCCGCTGGAGCCGATGCTGTTGGTACTGCTACCTGTGGTTTACCTTGGTAAGCCACGCCCGCTGGTCTGAAGTACTGTCCATACTGCTCAAGATCATAAGCCTCACCTTCCACAGATTTCGCAAATAGTTCTGCGATTATCTTAACCTCTGCTTCAGTTGGCTCTTTTGGTCTGAAGTCACCTAGGTTGTGTAAACCATGTGTTTCGATTGCGGCTCTCTCTGCCTCGTCTAATGCACGTTCTCTTCTTGACCATTTTGATGTTGAGTAGTCAGCATAACCACCTTTTGTTGTTTTAGTGATCCTGAAGTCCACACCTTTCACGTAATCAGTTGGCATTTCTTCCATCTCTGGATCCATCAATGCTCCTCTGATAATGTTGAAGATCTGAGGTCCAATTATAAATCTTCTTATTGGATTCTCAGGAGTTGAGTCCTCTGCTAATGGATTTGTTGTTACAAAACCTTGGAAAATGTAACTCTTCTTTTTCCAATATTTTCTGCCCATGTCTTCCATGCTCTTGTCTTTGAACCATGGTCTAACTTCTGTTAGTACTGGACAAGTCTTGCCATACATCTCCATGCAAGGTACTTGCACTGTAACTGGTCTAGAATCGGTCTGACCTTTGATACCCGCGAAAGGTAGTTTGATCATGTTTCTTTCAGTCCAGAAAAATGTATTGTTTGTATCCTTATCGGGCAAGAATCTGATCACTGCTTCTGATCCTTCTGCTAT
>Ga0098048_1000616_pt1 | contig 16688 bp, 4 predicted proteins | sample 13_taG_FD_75052 | JGI IMG/M metagenome (GOLD analysis project Ga0098048, IMG submission 75052) | Marine viral communities from the Subarctic Pacific Ocean - 13_ETSP_OMZ_AT15268 metaG | ecosystem: Environmental > Aquatic > Marine > Oceanic | place: Pacific Ocean | collected 2015-01-16 | reverse complement strand
TTCAAAGATTGGACCTAAATCCCACGCCTCTATTAGGTTGCCTTGAGACTCTGGCAGAACACCTCCAAACATATCCTCTTGGTGATCTTTGTACTTGCCCACTAGCCCCGCAAAGTTGTCTTGGTGCTGGTGCAGTACTTCGTATAGAGCGTACAGGTTTATGACATGCTCGGATGAGGGTTTCTTGGCTACACGGATAACTGCGTTCTCAGCAGCTGCAAATGAGTATGCGAGAACAGCTTTAGGGTCTGGTGGTGCGGTTCCAGCTTTTCTGCCTTTTGAGAATTGGAAAAGTCTGTTTGTCCTAGATGGCTCAACACCCCTACCAGCACCCTTACCACCCGATTTGGGTCCCGTACCCATGATTGAATTTATCTCATCCTGTGTCTGGTAAAAACCTTCCACATCCTTAAAGCCAGTCATCGGGGAGTACCAATACCCTTGGGGTAGACCTTGAGATATCTCAGTTTGAGATTTTTCGTAGTGTTTCTTCCACCACTGTTTTAACTTTATGCCATCTTCGTCTTTTCCTAAATCCTCCCATGTAACTGGTATATCTGTGTTCTCAAAATCGATGCCTAAATCCTGAAGATTCTTTAGGGCTATGTTATAGGCTTCCTTCTCGTTGGTTGCCTCTGGAGGTCTGTAGTGGGTAATATACATCCTGAAGGCTTGACCAGCGTCAAGAAGACCTGAGGTGGCGAGAATAGCGATTGTCTGTAAGTTAAGCTGTGCAAACTTTTGCTGTATGTCAGTTTCGGCTAAAAGCTTTTTAAACCTTTCCTCGCTCTTAATGCTTTTATATGTGTCCAGAGCTTCTTGGCTCGTCATGCCTGCCCCAGCAAATTCGCCATCAATAAAGTAAGCAGAAAGATCGAGTGCTTTTATCTTTTTCTTAATGGTAGCAACATTAGACTCCATCTTGCTTAATCTGGCTGTCTCTTGTTCTACCCTCTTTTTCTTTGCTTTAGAATCGGATTTAAGTTTCTCAACAGTCTCTTTCTGCTTTCTTAATTTATCCTCGGCACCTAGCTTTGTATCTCTTACTTGCTGTTTCTTTTCCGCATCCCAAATCAGGGGACCATAAAGGGCACTTTCCTGTTTCTCTAATGCTCTTTTGTGTTTACTTTCGAGATACCTGTTTTGAAGACCAGTTCCTATTGCTATAGAATAAGCACCCCACTCCTCGGGAGTTACTCCGTACTCTTTAAGATACTCCAAGATAGGATCTCTGAGTGCGGTACGCCAGTAGTCTGAAGCTGCTTTTACCGTTGCGAAATTTCTGATTATGTGACCCTGCAAGTCAAAGAAGTCCTTAGCCTTAGAGCCATCTTGAAGTCTTAACGCATGAATGATCCTCATGTGAAGATCTTCATATGATATAAACTGTGAGAATATTTTAAGCCTAAACCCGTACACTAGACCCTGTACGGATTCTGGTAGCTTGTCGTAACCCCCTTGAGACAAGCCCATTACCATCCACTTGAGTTTCTCGAAGAATGTGTTTTGCAACTCGCTGGTAAGGAAACTTGAGCCAAGCATTCCCTTGTCCGCAAGGTCTTTCATCATAGCTTCGAAAGCGAATTGAAACTGATCTGATGGTGATACTTCTACTTGTTCATAAACTGGTACTTCTTCCCCTTTGTCATTTATTTTTGTGCCTAATAACTTACCAGCAGTTACAGCCTTCCCTTTTGCTTCTGGGGAGCTGTCCATTTGCATCCAACCTTGCTGGGTTGGTGCAGCATCTGACTGCCTACTAGGTTTCCGTTTTTCCCACTTTCCAGTTTTTGGATTCTTTTTCCATGGGTTTTTATTGTCGGGATCTTGCTGAGCTCCAGGGTCCTCGGGCGGGGCTTCACCCAAAACACGCTGTAAGGCAAGTTTCTTTTCCCTGTCTTTCTTAAGTGTTTTGGGATCAGATTTGGCGGACTCTATGAATTTGCCTGCCCTCTCCCTCACCTTGTCTTGGGCTATCTCGATATTGTCATAAAGTTTTGTTTTTAACAACTGTGCTGAGATACGCTGAACAGCTTCCGCATCCCAACCCTGCCTAACGCTTTTCTCTAGGGCTTTGTCTACAAAAGTATTTACTTTCTTTTCGTTTTCCTTACTGAGCTTTTCCGCTTTTGCCAACTTATCCTGTTCGGCAAACATAGGGCTTTGGTCTGCGAGCTTGGATATGACATCATCATCGATAACGAAGACATTTTTGAATATGGCTTCTTCGTATGCCTGAGCAGCTTCCTCACGCTTGAGCCTTGCTGCTGCTCCTTGTGGGCTTTCATCAACGCCAGTGTTGCCCTCTTCTATTTCCATCAACTCGGCTGGGGTTAGCGAGGACTCGTCTTTGGTGTCTATAAGCTCACTTCTTACCTCTTTAGCCTGATCCCTCCCCTTGGCACTGGTGTCGGCTGAATCATCATCGTTTGTGAGCATTGAGCCTAAGTTTTCCGAATCTTTAATAGACTCAACGGAAGTGTCCTCGGCTACTGGAGTTTCTATGGATTCTCCAAACCTTTCAGTAAGACCAACGGAGTTGGCTACGAGTTTTCTTATAAGCAGGAGCTTTGAATTATATATGAACTCAGCTCTTTTCCTTCCGACATCCCCGTCAGCGTAGTAAGACTTTCTTTTGGATGATTTTCCACCCTTACCTTTGCCATTGAAATAGTTAGTACCCGCAAGGCTGTTCCATTGAGAACCGTACCTTGCAGTCAGTTTTGCCAGCTCAGCTTCGGGGTTAGATACATCTGGGTGGGAATCAAGGTATGATAGTAGTAAGTAATCAGCCCATTTGATTGCCTGACCAAGACCATCAGCGATACCACCCAAAGATTCCTTGCCCCTCCTGTTTTTACTCTGGGGTCTGCCAGTGCTTATCAGACCAAGCTCAGTTTTGTTAGCAGCCGAAAGAGGGTTTTCATCTTCCGAGTTAAAAATAGGTTTGTCGTGTATGTTTTGTTTTCCCGACTCACCAAAAAGAGTGGGATTAAAATCGTCCAAGAGTGCTTCTAACTGTTCCTGTTGCTCTTTCGTAAGAGGGCTAGTCATCTTGCCCATCATGCGAACCTGTTTGGGGGTGGCGTCCTTTATAATCTGATACCTATAATTATAATAACCTTCTTCCTTGTCCTTGCCCAAAGCCCAATCGATCTCCCATTGCTCGGCATCACGCTGTGGTCTTTTTGAGTTTATCAGCTCCCTTAGGACCTCGGCATGGTTGTCTTGCCTATGAGCGTCTGTATTAATACCATACAAGAGTTTCTTGCCATCAAGGGCACCACTTTCAATTTGTTTTAGTATCCACGCTCTTCTCTTAGGCTCAACATTCGCAATGAGCATTTGATCCCAATGCCCATTTTCATCCTTATAACTAAAATCAATCGGCAGCCCTTCTTCTTCCGATATTATGGGCTTACCTGTGGTATCTTCTTCTACCCCAAGAAACTTCTTTTTCCCAGTATCAACAGGTCTTTCTACTATGTAGTATGCCCCAGCCTTTCTTAGAGATTTTTCGTGTTTTTTAAACGCCTTCTCTCTTTCAGCATATTGAGAGGACAGTTCTGATTTTAAAACTACTTGTACATTAAGTATTTTGTCGCCAGATTCAGCTCTAGTAGGTTCAGTTGTAATTATGGGTTCAAACAGCGGATCTATGTTTGAAAGTGCCTTGGCAAGATTACTCTCCTCAACTTTAAAGCGTACGCCCACCCTTTTTTGGGATTCTGGAGAAGCAAAACTTTCTGGCAGTTCCCCTTTGTACACAAGAGCATTGTATATTTTAACATCACCAGCAGCTAACCATAGTGCAAAAAGGCGTATAGCATTACCCCTCGAACCGACATTATACTCAGCTTTAGAATTAGCTAAGTTCGAAAATGGATTGCCGTAATGCTTGTCCCCTTTCTTTCTAAAAACGCTGATTCCCCTGCCAGCTTTTTCTGCTCTATTTACGGCTTGAGTTGGGGTTTCATTTTCTCTCGGTATTACATAAATTAACTCTACGGGATCCTTTCCTTCTTGGTAATCCGTGTCCTTTTTCTCTCTTAAATGTCTTGAGTGGCTAGCCTCTACCCTCAGTTCAGGGGGGTACTCTCTGCCTGAAATATCTGGTACGCCTATGGTATCTGGATTTACCTTATGAAATGCAGCGTGTATGCTTAACTCATCCGCATCGTACTCTTCTTTTTGAATTTTGGATATCTTAATTCTGCGAGGAACACCCTCTAATTGCACATAGGTAGTCCCATCGTCAGCTCTTTCAATTTTGGAGACTACCCTACCCTCGTAAACAAAAGTTAGCTGACCATCTATGAGCTCCCATACTGGTCCTAATTCATCAATATTAGGATCTTCAACTACTTCTGTTACGAGCTCGAACTTTCCTCTTTCTACCGTAGGTTTAGTGCCAGGTGGGTAATATGTTTTACCTCCTTTGGGATCACTTTTTGCAGGGAAGTATTTACGCCTGAGTATATACCTTGATGGGAGGAATACTTTTTCGGAGTTCTTTAATGATTCGGATGGTTCCAACCCGCCAAATTCTTTACCCCACTCTGGGTCGGCTTCTTCAAGAGTCTTGATTACATTACCATCCGAAGAAGTGCTGATCGTATGGGGATCCTGCTTTGCCAGCACTATTCGCCTTTTAAGTGCCGTAAATAATGCTTCCGTGCCCACCGCTTTTGCTTCTGGGTGTAAGAAGTATTCAAGATCTGGGATACCCTCTACCCACTTGGCAACGCCCATTAAATCGAGAAGTTGAAAGTCAACGAGAGATCTGGCTGCTATTTTTGGATTTACCGTCTTTTGTTTTTGCAGTTGATCCAAAACCCTTGCAAAAAGTGCAGCCATCATATTGACGGGCTCGTAGTTCGGATTCAGTATCTGGGTATTTTCCCAATTAATTGGGTTTGAGAAAGCGTCTTTTTTGCCCATTAGTTGAGCTTTTTGAACACCCTGTGCCTTTACTAGATCCGATTTCGTTAGATCCTGAGTATTGTTTATTGCTGCAAATACCATGTTTAGGGCAATCCTGGCATCCGTTGAATCTATGGCATCATCTCTAATTTCAGAAGCACTTTGCTCGGTAAGGCTTGCAAACTTAAACAAAGGTCCCTGCTGAAAACTTTCTGGTTTCCCATATCTGTTGATTTTCATCCCCGCAAGCTTTGCTAGGGTTTGGAGGGCAAGACCTTGCTTGTTTATTTTTCCAAGTTTATTTTCCTCTACTTTCCCCTCTCTACCTATGTTGAGCTGGAGACCCATGTTCTGCCATTTCTTAGACCTCATGGCTTGACCTATAGTGAGGTACTGTGATCTAACGCCATACTCTCCTGTCACGGGATCTTTTGCTGAGAACTGATGGTCTCCCCACATCTCCCTTTGCTCCTGGCTAAGGTAGTACTCGTTGCCCCTGCTCATATCGAAAATCCTACTGAGGGGAATCTCAGTCCAATGTAAACTTTTGGTAGCCTCTTTCTTTGTTACCTTTCTGAGGTCATATTGATAAACTAGTACACCATCTATGTACTCATAGTCATAACCCGTTATCTCGTACGCATAAACACCATCGGGTTTTTGAATAGGTTGCCCGTTTTGCGGATCATTCTTCAGGGCTTCCTCTTCCTTTGTCTTGGCATTGACAGCTGTGTTAACCATTCTAAAATTAACATAGTCCCCTACTTTGCCTATATTTCTAGTAAGCTCGGCTCCGCCTGCGGTTAGGTTGACGAACTCTCCTTTTGTGCTGTCTACAAGGTGGACACCATAAGGCACTACCGTTTTTATATTAGGTGCTTGGGCTGCGAGCTTGGCGAGCTGTTTGGACTCCGTATAAGCTTCTACCGCATCGTCTACTTCGGTTATGGTGAATGGAATATCGGAGCCTTGGCGTCCTTTTTCATAAAGCTCTCTGTTTGCTATAATGGCTTTTTCACGCTCTTCTAGCGAAAGATTTGCAAAGTCCTTAAAGGCGACCCCACCTTTTTCCCCTGGAATGAAAGCTCCCCACGATCTTCTAAGTCTAAAAGGCGAACCAACGGGAGCTCGGGGATACTTTGATCTTAGTAATTTGTTACCCTCTTTCCCATATTGATTTTTAAACCCTATGCCTTTTTCAACTCCTGCTTTAAGGCGTCTTTTGAGAATGAATTTATCCTCATCGACCAAAGAAGTGCTTTTGGGGGCTATAGAATTTTTTCTATTCATACCCAAAATACCTCTCATAATTATCAGAGGATTTCTCATGGCTATTTTTCTGTCCCTATCTGAAAGAGTATCAGTGTAAGCCTTAATACTTTTTATCAGACTGGTTTTTGCTTCTTTACGGGTAGTTGCCGTTAAGCCCAAAAGGCTAATAGCTTGATCTAGTATCTTTTGTTCTGTTCCAGAGCCTAGCAAAAGAAACTCTTGCTGTTTATCGGGAGCTTTTTCTGGTCCTCTTAAAACAAGGTATTCGACAAATGCGTCACCTATAGGAGCCTGTTTGGTTTTTGCTGGGTAGTATTCAAAAAACTTGTCTGGGTGATACTTGTTAAACCACTTGTATCTAGCTTTGTCATCAACGCCCTTTCTTACAAGGCTATCGTTCCAACGCCAGAATTGGCTTGAGTAGACCTCCTGTTGGTTTAGGGTGCGATCTGGGTCTGTTGCTGAAAAAGGTTTGCCCTTATCGGTAACCCTGGCTTTGGAAAGTAAATCCGTATAAAAAGCAACCGCATCACTTTTCTCGCTTTGAGAACCAAGTGTTTTACCGTCCTTAATGTCGTTAACCCTGATGGGTTCAATGCCATACTCTTCCCAAAGAAAATCATATTCCTCTTCTATTCGATTAGCTTCTTCGGCTTCTCTTATTTCAGCTTCTCTTTGGAGTTCTGCTTCTTCCTGAGCAGTTTCGTCATAACTTCTTTCTAATTCAACCTCTTTGGCAGCCTGCTCTCTTTGTGCTTCTAATTCTAATTCTGCTTCTTCTTGAGCAGTTTCGTCAGCTTGTTGTTCTAAAGTTTCAGCTTCTTGAGCTTCTTTTATTTCAGCTTCTCTTTGGAGTTCTGCTTCTTCCTGAGCAGTTTCGTCAGCTTGCTGTTCTAAATAATCAAGCTCTTCTTCTGTCCGTTGCCTATCTAACTCAATGCTGGCAAGAGTTTGTTCGTAATCTGAAAATGGGTCACCTTGCTCTTCCTCAGTCCTCCCAGAAAGTGCTCCAGTGACTTTAGCGGATTTTTCAGAGCCACTGGTAGTTGGCTGATTAATTTGGGTAGGCTCAAACGGGCTTACCTGACCTTCTGAACCGAGTAGGTTTGATCTTCTGCCCTTACCCCTTCTTGGTGCCAATGATGGCTCAACACCTGGTACTGTCTGTGTTTTTGTTTCCTTTTTTAGCTGCCTATTGGTGAGCCTAGCAAGTGCATCAGTGCCCTCTAGCTGTATATTAGGATTAGTTAGATCGGCACCCGCAAATGCTTGGGCTATGCTGTTTCGATTGCTTCGGCTTAAAGAATCCCACCCTTCGTAGGCTCCAAGGAATATTGCCAGAACATCTTTTTCGTATTTAGTGAAAGATTTAAAGTCCTGATTTAAATTTATAGAGGGGGCTAAATCCGATTGTTGTTCGGTTGTCCCAAAATTAGCGTTATACCACCTATCTGGATCGGAGTACATTCCGTCTTGATCTACCCCCATCACTTGGAGAAGGACGGCAGCGAGCAAGTCTCTCGTATTTTGCCCCGCTGAGGATCCTACGAACTGTTTGGCGTCTTCGGAACTCTCGAACTTAGATAAAAAGTCATCTACCGACTGCTTGATTTTGGGATCGACTCCCTGATCCATGCCAGTCAAGACTCTAACAACCTGATGTGCAAACCACTCTGATCGAGCTCTTGCGCTATCCTTCTCTCCAAATTTCCTGAAGAAAGGAACGCCATTGTACATCGTCCTTTGCCAACCACTCAGGCTCGAAAACTTAGCCTCACCTTCTTGCAGATATGAAGCCCAGTGATCTTCCTTTTCTTCTGGAGTAAGCTCGTCATAAAGTTTTTTAACATTTATGCCGTACATCTGCTCAATGAAGTGAGATGCTTCATGCAGAATGGTGAAAGCGTGATCCTTGGATAGGTTGATGTTTACAAAAACGGTTCCAGTAAGCTGATCATACGCACCTTTTGTGTTGTGCGACATAGGGCTTCTGTCACTAAAAACAAAACCCATATTTCTTATTCTGCCACCAAGCATATCCAGAAGAAAACCTAAGATTCTTCCCGAGGTCGTGTTAAAATCTACCCCAGAGGCAGCTAACTCCTGCCTTGCCAGCTGAGCATTTGGAAAGAACTTTCTTTCAAAATGGTATCCGCCCTTATCCACTTGCTGTACAGTGGTTGTCTGTGCGTCACCTTCAACTGATTTCCTGCCCTCATGCTCAAGAAGTATGGTTTCCTCTACTCCCCCTAAATCATTTTGCCAAGTGTGGGCTTTGCTACTCATTGCTTGCACAACAAAGGCTGCTCCACTTGGTCCCGCAAATTCTATTACACCCTCGGCAGCTAGAGCATCCCAGTCCCTTATAAGAGGATCACCTGGGTCTCTAGACCATATCTGCCCCAAAGCCTCACCCGACATACCTAAACCAGATTGGACGGCAGTCTCGGCTGCCATACCAGCAATATTGCTTTTTCTGGTAACAGAACCAGCAGAGTCCCTCGCTGCTTTTACGCTTACCGCACTTTTTATGTTTTTGGTTGAAACAGCTTTATGGGTTCTTCCCACCACGCCCATGGCGACAGCATCGATCATTGCAATGCCACCCGCATACTGAGCTGCTTTTTTCCGTATCTTAGCCCTGATCTTTGGGTTATTCCAAGCAGCTACGAAAATATGAGGGTTTCGCCAATCGACACCCAGTTTGTCTAACTCACTTAAAACCTCACCAGCGTATTCCAGTACAAATGAGGCAATCGGCACGGAAGCTTTTGCGCCCAATGCTATACCTCCAACCGCACCCCCACCAGCACCCAACAGGGTTCCTTTGGGTCCAGCAGCAGAACCAAAAAGAGCGCCTTTGGCTGCTCCTCCTGCTGCAAATGCTGGCACGACTCTAGCACCTTCAGTAAACCAAGCACTAAAAAAGGAAGTAAGGGTTTCCGCAACCATCTCTGGGATGGCAGTGGGATTTGAAAATATCTTGCCGACAGCTTCAAGAAAACCATCCGACTTAGTAGCTTTAATGGCTTTATAGGCAGAAGTCATTTGGAGTTCATCAGTCTCCTCCATCACATCTATTATCTGCTGTGCGGTATCAACATCTATGGCATCCAACAAAGCTGGGCTAAAATCACTTAAATCTTCTTGCAGATCACCACGCTTGAATGCGTTACCAAGACCAGCCCAGAATCCTACGGTATCACCCCGATCTGGAATTTCATTACCAAGACCCATCTTGGCAGCTTGAACCCATGCTTCTTCTCGAACCTTTTTGGCTAGCTCCCACTTCTCTTTCTTGTCGGGAGTTTGGTCTCTCCAGTAATCAACGGCAGCATTCTGCACCATGTTGTGTGCATTGAATACGGTTTCCACCATCTTGGATGCAATGAGCTTATCCTGACCTCCCGCACTCTCGAAAGCTTGCTCAATAGGAACTCCTTTCCATGTAGTAGCTCCTGCTTTCTGGGCTTTCTCAAGATTGAGTATAGCCCTTTCGCCTTGGTTCATGTAAAGAGGATACCCTGCAAACTTCCCAAATTCTGAGAAGTTTACGCCCTGAGACCTAAGACCTTCGTCCCTCTTATCGAGAGCCATGGTATTCTGAAATGCTTTAATGCCCTGCTTTCGGGCAGCAGCGAGTTTGGCTTGATTTCTCTTGTTTACAGGCTCGGATAAGTCCCCAGCGGTAGCACTGTAGCCCCCGTCATAAGGTATTCTGGGGTCAAGCTTATCTTCGTTTAAGAGTCCGTTGACACCATGAATAGGTTCTTCAAAATCCTGCTGATCCAGAAGTTCGTTAAATGCCTTATCGCTAAGCTTTGCCCCACCAGTCTCTGCTTTGTAGTTATCGGCAGCTCGTCTAAAGGTCTCTGGTAGAGAGTATTTGGCTTGGGTGAGAGCATTCTTTCTGTTTACGGCATTTTGCTCTGCACCTGAAAATCTATCTAGATCGGTCTTTAATCTTCCGTACTTTTGCTTTATTTGTTGGTACTTTGGGAAATGGGTCATGCCAGCTATGGCTTCTTCATTTTTCCCCCCAAACATTCCTGTTTCCTTGGATTGGGCGTCTAGTACATTGAAATGGTCATCGAAGCGTTTAAAAAGAGTATCGTGATCATCAAAATCACTTTTCTCCGCATCGAGCATACCCATACCAAGAGTGTCCTTATAGAAAGGAGTCATGGTATCGGTCATGAACTGATCTAGGGCACCTTCTTTTTCTCTTCGTACCCTGCCCAGACCAGCTGCATCGGAAGAAAGAGCACTAAGCTCTCCTTCCAGCATTTTAAAGTCTTCGAACTGTTGGGGTTGGTATTGTACAGGATCCTGTACAGGTTGTTGCGCTTGGGGTAGTGCTACGGGTTGATAAGGTTTACTAGAATTGAAACCACCAAAGAGCTCTTCATCTGAGCTCTCCCCAGTGTAGTCTTCTGCACCGAGGTCTAGATCCTTAGTTGGGTCCATTTACCCGAATGCGTTGAGGAGTCTTGGTCCTTGTTGTTTTTGCTTTTTGTTCTTCAGCTCAGCTTGCTCCATTATATTTATTTCATGGTCGTTAAACCCAAGGGTTCTTCTATCCATTCTGGAGCCTGGTCTGTAGATTCCTTGCTTAGCTAATCTTTTCTCGGCTAACGCCTCAGGGGTTGGTAAATTATGACCTGGGTGGTTTCTGTGATCATCAAGCATCCTCCTGCTTTCAGCTAAATTGCTGTAACCAGTTTGCTCTGTTATGCTAGAAGGTGTTATTGCAAAAGGATTCCAATTAGGGTCTCTCAAGTTTTTGCTATACTCGGATTGGTGGACATTCAAGCCTTGAACATTAGCCATTTTATTTCTGTAAAAAGCATCTCGCTCTGCCTGACCCATACGAGACATCTTGAGCATATCTCTTTTTAGATCCAAATTACTTAAACCGTTGTTTTTGTATGCGTCTGCCATTCTTACAGAGTCAGTTATGCCACCTCCAGACATTGGGTCTACGGTAGCTCTGTGACCTGGTTTCATATTTGGGTCTATTGCGGTATACCCAAGTAATTGCCCGTTGCTGTCATAGTGGGGCATCATCTGCTCACCATGGGCTGATCTATGTCTTTTATTACCATCTGGATCAGTCTTTTCTCTTACCAGACCTTCGTTGTGGTAAACCATCTTGTCTGGGTTCGTAAGCGAAGGTGCTTGAGTGGGTTCAGTCAGTTCTCTACCTATACCGATTCTCGCTCTTTCCCCTGCTTCCTCGGCTGCTATCTCTGCGTCATTGATTGCCCTACCATCTCTTTTGGCTTTATCCATCCCTGCTTGAAGATCACTTTGGGGAACCAAAGATTCATCCATCTCCTCCTGAGAGAAAGTGGATTTGTCCATCTCTTCTTGAGTCAAAGTGTCATCGACAAATTGAGCCGTTGGTGAAGCATAAGGATTGTCTGCTGGTGAAACGCCACCTTGTGGGGGGTTTGTAAAAGGTACCTGTTCGGGCTTGGGTGGAAGAGCAGGCATCCCAGCAGTTGGATCCGTAATAGGAGGTATTGGGGGAGCTGAGGGAGCTGGCTCATCAACCGAAGGGGTTCTTACCATTGGTGGTGGTGCAGCTTCTATGGCTGCATTCCTATCCGTTGGTCCCATGGCACCCGAAATACGAGCGTCCACTTCCGCTTGATTTGGTTGTGGTATCTGTGGATTAACTGAAACACCCCCAACGGATGCAACAGGTGAAGGTGGGGAAACATCCGTTTTACCATCGTTTCTTAAAACTGTGTCAGTTCCTACTGGAGGATCCTGTATAGCGCCAATCTCCCTGCCGATCTCGTCCATTGTTGGGGCGGGAGCAGGAGCATCCACTGTAGGAGCTGGAGCTGCTGGCGGGGGGCTACTAAATGCGTCACCTACAGGAGTTCTTGGTGGAGTACCCCCAATGTAATTAGGTGCAGCTGGGTTTTCAAATGCGTCACCTACGCTGGCAGTCGGAGCTTCTGCTGGAGCTGGAGCAGGAGCTGGAGCTTCCGCTACTGGAGCTTCCGCTACTGGAGCTGGGGCTGGATCTTCAATAGTAGGCTTTTTGGCTGGGATAGGGTTTGACATACTCCCAGACTGCTTTAGCTCATCTCGAAAGTTTGGGAGACTAGCCCTTCTCCTTGCTCCTGCCTTATCAAATTCATCTGGCTCATTAACTGGGGCTGGAGCTGGCTCTTCCAAAGGTCTGCCTGTAACGCCCTCGCCATCAAAGCCTGCTGGCTTTTCCTCGACAAAAGGATCATTGCCCTTAGCCGTGGTGTCATGGATCATCTTGCCCGTTGGGTCAACGAGGCTTCCGTTATCGGTAATTGCTTGAGGACCATTTGGTAGAGGTCCACCAGCTACACCTTCGGGACCCTTTTCGCCAACAGGACCTGGACCTTCGCCAGGTTCTGGGGCATCAAAGTCAGGAGCTGAGGCTCCGCCTCCCTTGCCCTTGTCCTGCATGCTAGCCATGTATTCCGCTTCGGAATTAAATCCTGGGGGTATGGCACCGCCAGCTTCGCTAGAATCTCCGCCTTGCCCTGGTACAATTAAATTGTTTCTGACTTTCTGATCTCGCTCATACGCCTCAATTTCAGCAGCCGAAGACATTTTTGGATTAGGTTTTTGTGGCGGGAAAACCTCATCCATTTCAGGTCCCTGATAATTAAATCTGGGATCTCCCGTTTCGGGTGCTACTGGTTGGGTTATAACACCATCCTCAGTGTACCCATCAAATTTAGGTTTTTCGGGTATGGCTTTTTGATTGTGCTCATGCCATGCTTCCAGCTTTTTCCTTTGAGCTCGGGTAAGCTGATCAACCGTATCTATGCCTTCCAAATACTTTCTTACCGCATCCATGCTCGAATGCGTTTCATTTACATTTATGCCATTAGATGATGAGCCAGTATTAACCGAATCCAGTATATCCTGAAGCGTATCATTCGCCATGAGATTGGTTTCTGTCCTGCGCCTCTCTCTTTTGGCTTCACGCTCTTCCTGCTGCTGATCCATGGTGGCATCATTATCAGCTGAAATTCTTTGGCGGTTGGGCTCCATACTGCCATCTATGGGGTTTACCTTTCTCGTCTCGCCAGGTCCAACCACAGACTCGTTTCTTCTTCTTTTGGCTTCTGACTTTGTCGGCTGACGATCTTCGGGCTTTTCGGTAGCTGCTGGAGCTGCTGGAGCTGCTGGAGCTGTTGGTGTCTGCTCCTCATTTATTCTCTGCTCACGGTCTGCTGGGGACTCGGGCTTATCTTTTGCTGCCTTTTCCTTCTTCTCCTCTTCCAGCCTTTCCTGTTGTGGGGACTTTACCTTATTTACGCTTTCGTCATAAACAGATTTTTCATCTTGAAGGATGTCGGGTTTACCATCTTCGTCAGCGTCATCATCGTCAGAGTCATACTTCCAGCCCTCTGTTTTCCCCTCATCATACTCGTCCTCTTGTTCAGTCCCATCAAAACCGTAGGCTTCAAAATTAGGAACCTGATGATCATCTTTCAAGAAGCCATTATCCTCGGCATGCTTCTCTTGATAGGTGTTGCCTATGTTGCCTTCCGTTGCAAAACCAAAAGCATTTACCGAAACATCCTCCTCATCTCCGCTGGTGTCTCGTATTAAGGCTCTCCTAAGACCACGATCATCTAATTTCTTATACTCAGCGGTAACATCCTTCATGAACTCCGTGCCACGGCTTTGGCATATGCGAGCCATTTTTTTGAGTTGCTCAGTGCGGGTGCCGTACATAAGCGGGTTACCTTTGTCCGTGTTTATGGAACTATCTAGAATCTGGGCAACTTTCTTTGCACTCAGAGTCTTAAGCCCTTTGGGCTGGACATAATTAGGCTCGGAAGGCTTGGGTTCACTTTTACTTTTACTTGGTTTGCCTCCTGCGAAAGGTCCTGGTCCTGTGTAATTCATAATATCTACATTCCTATACTAATGTCCTAGTTCTTGACGAACGGTTGCTTTTTGTAAGTTCCGAAAGGGGCACTCTGGAGAAACCATCTGGACACATCAGGGATGGATTTTTCCTGAGCATTCTATTAGTTATTTTCTTTTTCTTAGGTCCCCTGAAAGTGGTAGCCGAATCAATATTGTAAAGTGCGATGGCTGCTGCGAGGACATGGTCATCATGGTGACCTTGGGCTGCCTCTGGCTTACCCTTGTCATTTACCACAAATACCTTGAACTCCTGCAAAATGCCCTTATCGGGTATATCCACATTGCCATCCACAATTTCCGTGGCGAGGTGATCTATAATAGTCTTTCTGGTTATCTTGTCGGTCTGCCAGCCAAAAGCCTTTTCGACCATTCCCGTTGAACCATTGACCTTCCTCCTTTGATAAACATGTACTCCCGAATCCAAAAGATACTTAACTATAGCCAAACCGCTGTTATTGACCTCTGGTATGACAAAAGCATTTCCGTAATAACTGGCAGCTGCCTTTATCTCCTCGACTAAAACACCCACATCGACACGGGAATGGTGCAAAGCCACCATCCTGCTGGGGTGCCATACGCCATGCCAGTCCTCAAAGGGTCCCCTCCATACCTGAACGGAATGCCAGTCTGGGTCAGCAGCCAACCCCTGCATCTGCTGGTCTTCGCCCGTGCATGTATCCACAGATATCAAATAGCTCGAATCATGCTCTGGCTCGTCATAAACCAACCAAGAGCCTGCTTTATCAGGCAAAAAGCTGGCTTTGGAGGTATCCTGCAAAGTTAGAGTCCCAACCTGAGGTTTTTCCTTTTTGGCGTTATCCATCATGCTTTTGACCATATCCGCATGGAATCTAGGTCTGGATGACATAAGGAAACATTCCTCGGGATCTGATGGGTATTCCTGCCTAAACTTGGAAATATCACCATTACACTTGTCCTGAAGCACTCTTCTTCTCCAATGAAGCTGTTCGTAGTTAACTTCGAACCTTTCCATCTCCGAATGCTCATCATCGGTCATGGTTTCCTTAAACTCCTCAAGATCCTCTTCGGTCTTGAAAGGGACAACGGAATCATCAAATTCAAACCAAGCTGCGAATATCTTAGCCCAGTCATTGTTTTGCACCCAAGTTCTATAGAACCAACCCGTTGGACCATTGGGCGTAGAATCAGCAACAATCAAGGAAAGGTTGTCACCGTCATACAGTGACTGCAAATAAGCCAAAGACGGGTCTTTTGCGCCCTGCATAGTCCAAAATGCGGTTTCGGTCATGTTACCGACCTGAATTGTTCCGCTTCGACCAGCGTTTTTCGACCCTGCTGTTTCCTTTCCGTAGCTGCTTCCTGACGCCAGATTTATCTCGTCTGCCAGATTGCCACCGTCCGCCAGGTTTGTTCCTGTAGCGTCCCATGGGAACAGATCGTTTTCCGCATATCTCCTGTATATCTCGAAAACTTTGTCCGATGTTCCCGCTATGTCCCCCATCAAGCTCCCGCTCAGATTCTCGTGCTTCCTCATGTGGTGGTAAGTCAGGGCTTGAGCGCATGTGCTCGCTCCCTTCTGGCGAGGCTTCAGAATAATCATTTTGCATGGTTTATCTTCTATTTGGCATTTTCTATAATGCTCGAACATACGCTTTTGGAGCGTATTTGGTACGGGTTTTATGCTTTTGCCCCGTTTGTCTTTAATCACAGCAAAGGTACTGAACCAAAGTTCAGGATCTATGCGGATAAGGTCTTCTACATTACTCAAGGTGCTTTGGGATACGGGTCGTAGTAAGCTGGTCTGTAGGAACTTGGTCCCATGGTAGCCTGCATAGCCTCTTTATCTAGTGGTCTTGGGGCAGCATTTGATATTTTTGCGTCATTTTTGGCTTTTTTTTCCATTTTTGCCATAGCTTCCGCCCCTTGTTCAGGTCTTATGTTCTTTAAATCAATTTCCTGCTCAAGTTGTATCAAGTGGTGCTCTTTTTTGCCCCCTCCAAGAAGGTCAAAGTAGTGGTGCGATGGTCTTGGGACCATCATAGTGGTCACGGGTGCCATACCGCCCTCAACTGGAGTTTCACTATAAAATCCAGTCTTGCCACGCCAATCTAAGGTGTGTGCATCGTTACCCATGTGCTCTGGTTTGCGACTTTCTATGGCATTTTTGGGCATTAAAGCTAAATTTCCCAACACATTTACTGGTGCAGCTAGTGCTCTGGATACGAAATTAGGTTTTTTGCCTGTAAACAGACCTGGGTTATCCTTACTCATCGTCTAAATCTATGTCGGATTCAAAATCCATGTTGCTTTGTGAGAACTTTTCGGCAACAGACAGTGCTGCTCTTGCCATTTCAATGTCATCTAAGTCGGATTCCTCCCACCATCTAATAAAAACAGCCTGTATTTCATTTTGAAACTGAACTAAAGGTGGTTCTGAGTCAGGCATCGGATGATTCCAGTAAGTTAGGCTCTGCTTTATCTGAAGATTCTGAATAAACTTCTAATATTTCTGTGAAATTAGCCCCTGCTCCCCTCAGTCTATCCATAATTTCAGCCTGCGACACCTGTCT
>Ga0098048_1000604_pt1 | contig 16944 bp, 4 predicted proteins | sample 13_taG_FD_75052 | JGI IMG/M metagenome (GOLD analysis project Ga0098048, IMG submission 75052) | Marine viral communities from the Subarctic Pacific Ocean - 13_ETSP_OMZ_AT15268 metaG | ecosystem: Environmental > Aquatic > Marine > Oceanic | place: Pacific Ocean | collected 2015-01-16 | reverse complement strand
GCTCCTAATCAAAACACTGGCATAACATTAGGCACGGCTGTAACGTTTGATATTATTGAACCGTATTCAATGGGACAGTTTTTAGAAGTAATTAGAGAGAGTGCAAAAGAATTAAAATTCGGCAGTTTCCAAAACTTACCATTTTGTCTAAAGATAGAATTTGCAGGTTATGATGCACTAGGTAATCTAACCGCAAATGAAATTGTACCGAGTTATCTTCCTATAATGATTACTAATGTAGAGTTTGATGTCGACGGATCTGGTAGTAAGTATTCATGTCGAGCAGTGATTTATTCTGAAGTTGCATTTAAAGATGGGGTTGATCAAGTAAAAACCGATATATCTGCATCAGGAAGACTAGTGCATGAAGTTTTAGAAACAAGTGAAGACAGTATAACAGCATCAATAAACTCATTATTTGAAAATGCTGAAGATAAGCAATTAATTTCTGGTTATGATAGATATTTAATTTTATTCCCACATGATTCTGGAGATGTCTATGATGCGCTAGATAGTGTTAATGCATCAAAAACTGAAGTTATGGAATTTTATGATCAAGAAGGTAGACGTAGAAATAAATCTTTAACGACACTTAATCCAGAAAATAGTGCTTTAGAATTTAGACAAAACGAAGCTGTAATGTCAGGGCGCACTAATCAAGCACAAGATATAACAGCTGAAATTTTTGCCAAACGTACAGCATCAAAGTCAGCAAAGTATTTTAGAAATTTAAAAATATGGGGTAGCAGACCTGAAAATATTAACAGCATAGGACTTAGTGCTGTGCTTGACGATAATGCTCGTACAAAAAATACGATAAACAAAGCACAACGTTATGAATTAGCAAATGATGGCCCAGGGCAAGTTGAAGAAACTAACTTGCCGGAATTTGCTACTAAACAGTTTTACCAATACGGGCAAGGAGACCGAGTTTCGAGTATTATTACTGATGTAATTATTGATTGCCAATATGTACATGATTTACAAAAAACCGAAGCAGGTATGATAGATTATTTTAAAATAGAACAAATGGTTTTTATTGAAGATGAAGAAGAAATTAATCCAGATTTAGGACGTCCTAGAATGACTTATGTGTATTGCGTTGTTCCGTATAAAATTGATGAATCAAAAATACAAGGAGCACAAGAAGCTCCTACAGCAATACCTGAAAGAAAAGCAAGTGCAGATAAAGAATACAACTATATCTATTCAGGAAAAAATGAAGATATTTTAGATTTTAATATTAATTTTAATAATGCATTTACAGAATTAGTATTAGTAGATTTTAACAAAGGCGCAGTTAGTGCAGGCGAAGCTACACTAAGTGCTCAGCGAGATAAAGATCAAAAGTATGAAGGTGCTAATTCGAGAGAAAAAAATGAATTAACGTCGACTGTAGAACTAGGCATAAAACAAGAATCAAATTTTCTTAACGGAGCAAAAAAGTCAACTAATCCTGATGAATTGGCAAAACGTAATAGAGCAGAAGAACACTATTCAAGTCTAATAAATTCTCCTCTTAATATGGTCACAGCTGATTTATCAATTTGGGGAGATCCGTATTACCTGCCAAGTGATGCAGGAAATCAAAGGAAAAAACTAGTTGGAAAGAACTTGTCTGTTGACGGTCGTGCTGATTTTAGATATCAAGATTTAAGCATTGTAATAAATTTTAGAACACCTTTAGATTACCCTCAACTGAACGGAGTGTTTACAATGGGAATGCCCGAACTAGTAAAACCATTTAGTGGACTGTTTAATTGTTGGGGCATTACACATACATTTAACAATGGACAATTTACTCAAAATCTTTCGTTAATGCGTGTACCAAATCAAACAAATACACCAACAGGAACAGGTAGTATTACAGGAACTAATGCTAGATTTGTTGATGGTAGAATAGTAGGTGGTTTATAATGAGTGATACAATTATTATAGCAATTGGCACAGCTGATTTAGATGACACGTCTAACACCGCAGAGAATATAACAGCGATTGTTGAAAATGCTAAAACAAAAGGATATACTAATATAGTTATAGTACCTCCAAATAACGACCCGGAAGTAGGATTTCCAGATTTACATGATTTGGTTAAAAATGCAGCAACTTCTGCAGGTGCAACTGCATACGATGTAACTGATTTATATTATGGTAAAAATGATCCTGAATTATTAAAAGTACAAAGTGCCGAAGATATAAGAAATGCATATCCCGGAGCAGTAATTGTCGGTGACTCAAATGCATCAAGAATAAATTCTTTTAACAAATCAAGTACTATAAAAAAAGAAGGAACAACTGACGAAATTTTAGATATTACAAATAGTGAAAATTTAGGAGAGGCTATAGAAGACAATCCTGTAAATCTTGATGCATTTGTAATTGATTCAATTGATAGGGCGTTGCTAGATCTCATAGCTAAGGGTGAATCAGGCCACTTAGGATACAATGCACATTATTCAAACAGTTCTGATCCGTCGATAGTAACAAAAACGCTACGACAAGTACAAACTTTTCAACTAGATCTTTTAAAAAATAATGGTAATACTAGTTGTGCTGTGGGTAGATATCAGTTTATTAAGGCTCCCCTTGCTGAAACTATCAGATCACTTAAATTAGATATTGATTTTACTCGATATACTCCTGAAATACAAGATGTATTATGTATTAAGAGATTGTATAATTTAAGACAATATAAAAAATGGAAATTAGGAAAATTTACTGATATAGATTTTATGATAAATCTATGTAAAGAATTTGCTAGTATACCTCTTCCTGTACCTATTCCTGGAAATTCTAAAAAACCCGGAAAAGCAAAAGGTGAAAGTTATTATTCTGGAGTTTTAGATAATTCAGCACATGGTAAACCAGATGAATTTCTACAAGGCATTAAGGATGCAAAAAAAGGTGGCACAGGAAAAACTACTAGAGTTGATGCTACTATTAACGGAGACAATACAGCTAATCCTACAGTTGGAGCATCTGAAAAAAGAGTTACAGAACATGCAGTAAGTGCAGGGCAAGTAACGTCAGGAGGAAAGCGTGTAAATTCTTATCCTTCTACACCTTCTGATTTACCTGAAGCAAGCGATGTTTACAAATATGAATTAATAGATCCACAAGATGATCGATATGATTTTAGACTAGGTAAGAAAATACGTGATGTATGTCACCTTGGAGAAAAATCCACAAAAGATATGGCTGATTATGCACCACTAGGAGTTCAATCTGGTGTAGCAGATGATAGTAATAATCCTGAAGTACAAAGTTCTACTAATCCTACAGTACACGGATATGATGAAATTCCTAAAGTTATTTCTGATGCAGAAAAACTTGTTAATGCAAATCAAGTAAAAGACCAACTAAGTAAAGTAGGAATAACTGATACAGCATCAGTTGCAAATATAGTTGGTATGTGTGAAAACGTTTCAGGCTTAACAACAAATTATGTAAAATCTTATGCGACAACATCTAATAGTGCATTAAGAAATAGATTTGGGCCAGTTATATCCAACTTTTCTGATGCACAGCTAACTGATTTGAAATCTTCACCTACTAGATTTTTTGATCAAGTACTAAAAGATGACGGCGGCAGTGCATTTTCACCAGCAGGACTTTTAGGAATATCAGGAAAAAAAGTATTCCAATCTGTGGCATCATCTACAGGATTAGATATTTTAAACAATCCAGCTATCTTAAATCAAGCTATACCTGCAGCACAGAGCGCTGCATCTTTTTTTGTAGGCAAAGTAGGTAAAGTAGATCTAACAAGTGCTAGAAATGTATTTGTACAAGCAACCGGAGTTGATCCTTTCATAGAAACAAACCCAGGTAAACGATACGAATATATGAATCAGTTTAGAGATGTAGAAAATAAATCAAATGTATGGAAAGGCGTGTTTGCAGCAGGGCCAACATATGACGAAATACCTACTATAATAAATCAGACTGATAGCTTAATTGGCATAACTGATAAACCATTACCAGAAACATTTACTTCTGGTACAAGTAATAAGAATAATAGTGCAGCACGACAAGAAAAAGAATTAACAAACACAACCGATAGGCAAGAGTTATTAGATATTGTAAATAGTTCATATAATGTAAGAGACGGTAGTGTGTTTGATCAAAATAATGTAAGAGTCGGTGAAGCACCAGATGAAACTAAAATTAAAACCCGCGGCGGTGAAGTAGAATATGATCACCCGAGTAAAAGATTTGCCAATGACGGAACAGGTCGAGTTGAGGATGTGGTTGAAAAACTTACAGCACCTAACAGATTTTTTAGAAATCAGGCATCGGCTGTAAGACAACTTGAAAGATATAAACTTGATATTACTCAATTTGCATTCCAAGAAACTGATGGCGGCAGAGTACAAATATCAAGAATTCGATAATTAAGGACAAACTTTAATGAGTTATACAAGAACAACAGTACAAGAAGGACCCATTAGCAATAGTGGCCCGTATGAAGCAATTATTGTAAATCATTTAGATCCGTATATGCAAGGTACATTAGAAGTTGAACTTATTAGACGTACTAGTTCGAGTAATCTTCCTGAAAGAAGTGGACAATTAATGATTGTCAAATATCTGTCTCCGTTTTATGGAGTTACGCCAGCATCAGGATTAAAAGAAAATGACGATTTTCAAAGCACACAAAAAAGTTACGGATTTTGGGCAGTGCCGCCTGATGTAGGATCTCGTGTTTTAGTTATATTTGCAGAAGGCATCTCAGCATACGGATATTGGATAGGATGTATTCAAGATAATAATATGAATATGATGGTTCCAGGCGCAACAGCATCTACCTTGTTACATACTGAAGAAACTCCTGAAGATTTAAAAGACAAAAAATTACCGGTAGGTGAATATAATAAAAAATTAGAAGATGGCGCAGCAGCAGATCCTCAGTTTTTTAAGAAACCTTATAATAAAGATTTTTCTGAAGTACTACAGGTGCAAGGTTTAATAGACGACGAAACAAGAGGCACAACCACTAGTAGTGCTAGACGAGAAGCACCGTCAATGGTGTTTGGTATGAGTACACCTGGACCACTTGATAAACGTAAAGATCATCCTAAAGCAAAATACGGTTATGATATAGATGGAATAGATATTCCATATAACAGACTGGGCGGCAGTAGTTTTGTAATGGATGACGGCGATCAGAATTTAATTAGAGCAACTCATGCTGAGGATGGCCCTCCTGTTTATGTAAACAAACGTATTAGCGAACAAGGCGGCGACGAAACTATTCCACAAAATGAAATGATTAGATTTAGGACTAGAACAGGGCATCAGATAATGATGCATAACAGTGAAGATTTAATCTATATTGCAAACTCAAGAGGCACTGCATGGATTGAAATGTCGTCAGATGGTAAAATAGACATACATGCCCAAGATAGTATAAGTGTTATGAGTGATACTGATATTAACTTTACAGCAGAACGTGATTTTAATGTAGAAGCCGGCCGTAATATAAACATGAAAGCCTCAGCACGTTGGAGCGATGGAAAACATTTTGAACAAGAAAAGCAAAGTGGCAGAGTACAACTTGAAAGTGCATATAATACAAGTTTGTTAGTAGGCGCAGAACACACTATAACAGTTGGCGGCAGCAGTCATTTATCTGCAGGCGATAGTATATTTTTAAATGCTGCAAAAAATACACATTTGTCCAGCGGGTCACACATGTACCACGAAGCAATTGACGGTGCATTGCATACAAAAGCAGCACAGTCGATATATAGAACTGCCGGATCGAATATCTATGACGATGTCACAGGAAATTACCTATTAACAGTTGACGGCACTATTAACAATCGAGCCGGAATAAGTATCTTAACAAATGCAGTTGAAAATATAAACACCACTGCTGGTATAGATATGTTTAACAAAACTGCAACAGGGTCAATACACAATACCGCAGAAACAAGTATGTTTAATAAAACCGTAACTGGCGAAATGCATAATATTGCAGAAACTGATATTTTTAATCATAGTAAAACTGCAAATATTAATAGTCTTGCAGAAGTGTCTATTTTTAATCAAGCAAAAACAGCTGATATAAATTCTAAAGCAGAAGGAAGTATTTTCTTAGAAAGCACTAGAAATATAGAATCAACATCAGGTCTTGGTACACATATTACAAGTGGCGCCGAAACACATATTCAAGCAGGCGCTAATTTTGTTTCTACTGGTGCTGAGATTCATTTTAACGGACCAGCTGCATCAACAGCAGCAACAGCAACAGACGCTACTGAGGGTGTAGATGCATTACTACCGGCTAATGCTGCAAAAGCAATCGAAGCCGGAAGTCCTCAGATGCCAGCAAAAGTAAAACCATTACCTGAAATAACGTTACCTTATGTACTACCGGGAGTAACACAACCTATACCATATAATTCAATTGTACCAAGAGCGCCTCAGCACGAACCTTGGCCACATCATGAGAATATGAATCCTTTAGGGTTTAAGCGTGATCAGACAGATAGAGAAGCCCCAGGAATGTTAGCATCAGCTGATAGATTTATATCTCCAGATACCTTCTTAAGAAATTCATCAGTGGCTGAAGCAAGTGTACGAGTAACAGGCTCTGGCGGAGATTTAACTGCACACAGCATTCCTAATGAAGAAGGACATACTGGCCCAGTATGGGTAAATGGTGAAGGTGATGGCATTAGAGTCGGTGATAACGGAGTTATGGACGAAGCTATGGCAAAAGCTCGAGGGTATAAGCCTTATGTTCCTCCAAAAATAGAAGGCTTTGAAACAACTAACAATGTAATTTATGTTTCTGAGATTAAGGAAAAAATTAGAAACGACCCTTGTGAACCAAAACTTATCCAATTGCTAGATAAAACTGCAATAGCTTGTAAAGTAAAGGTCATAATTTATAGTGCCGGACAAATGCCCTATGCAGAATGGCAAAGATCACCAGGTGCCAGAGCTGCTGGCAATGTAAGACTGATCGGAAGTGAAAAAGTTGCTACTGGATCTCTCCGACACGACTATGGAAGTGCAGCTGATATACATTTAGTGCATCTCGACGATGCGCCTGAAGCTAACAATTATATATCCATACATAGTCCAATATTTTTAAAATTTATTGAAGAATTTTTTGCAAATGGCGGCAGAGGAATAGGCGCTAGTCGAAATTATATGGGGAATTCATCTGCTCACGTTGACATTGTTGGTTCTGATCGCGGCGCCGGAAATATATGGGAGTCAACATCAGCAGTCAAATCGGCATATCTTAGAGGGGTAAAAAGACGTACCTCGCCGATCCGTAGTGCGTATTATCACATATACAGCAAATAGGTAAATATTATTATGAGTACATTAGAAAAAAATCTTTACAAAAGAGTAAAAGTCTCTACTAACAGAGGATCGCAAGCTGTAACTAGAGGCAGCGCATATAGAGGATTTTCTAGTATTAATGAAAATGTTGAAGGTTATGCATTATACGATTTTGATCTTATTAAACAAGATATTATAAATCATTTTCATATTCGAAAAGGTGAAAAATTAAGTGATCCAAATTTTGGAACAATTATTTGGGATATGCTTTACGAACCATTTACAACCGAAAACAAAGAGGCTATAATTGCTGATGTAGCTGAAATTATAAACTATGATGATAGGGTAACCGCAGATCAGGTATTTGTTGATACAACTGACGATGGTATAGAAGTAAGTGCATTATTAACGTTTTTGCCTTATAATATATCAGAACAAATGTTATTTAAATTTGATAAACAAATGCTTGAATAATTAAATGCAACTATAATTATTCCTGATAAATATCATATAACATGAAGGAATAATCTATGTCATCAACCGATAGACAATCTCGAGTAATTGCTACTGAAGATTGGAAGAAAATTTATCAATCTTTTAGTAACGCTGATTTCCAAAGCTACGACTTTGACAATCTGCGCAGAACAATGATTAACTATTTGCGTCAAAATTATCCAGAGGATTTTAATGACTATATTGAAAGTTCAGAATATCTTGCGCTAATTGATTTGATTGCATTTTTAGGACAAAACTTATCCTTCAGAATTGACCTAAATGCTAGAGAAAATTTCTTAGAGACAGCAGAGCGCAGAGAAAGCGTATTAAGACTTGCAAAACTTATTTCGTATAATCCTAAAAGGAATAAAGCTGCATCAGGCTTACTAAAATTTGAAACAGTGTCTACAACAGAAAATCTTATCGATAGCACAGGTAAAAATTTACGTGGATCTACTATTTTATGGAACGATAGAGCAAACCCAAATTACTTTGAGCAATTTGTTAAGATTATCAATGCTGCGCTACCTAACGCAGAAGGAGTAGGATCTCCTACAATAACAGCAAATATCGAAGGCGTTGTAACAGAGCAGTATAGATTTAATGCTCTGAATACTGACATTCCGGTATTTGGATTTAGTAAGCCAGTAGAAGGAGTTAATACACGCTTTGAAATAGTTAGTACAGGAGTTGAAAACGAAACTATTGTAGAAGAAGCACCACTACCTGGTAATAATCCTGCATTTGTTTATAGAGACGATAGCCAAGGCGCCGGAAGTTCTAACACAGGGTTCTTTATGCACTTTAAACAAGGACAACTTGAAAATGCATCCTTTAGTACTGGCAATCCGGTACCTAACCAAATTGTAGGAATAGATGACACTAATATTAACAATTCAGATATATGGCTATATTCAGTTGACTCAAATAATTTTGAATCTGCGTTATGGAAAAAATTAGAATCAGTTGAAGGAAACAATATTATCTATAATAGTTTGTTTAAAGATACCAAGGATGTTTATGCAGTTTCAACAAGATCAGACGATAGAATTAATCTAGTGTTTAGCGATGGTGTATTCGGTAATTTACCAACTGGTAATTTTAGAACATATTATAGAACTAGTGATAACAGAAATATGGTTATTAATCCTAGTAGTCTGCAATCTATTACAATACAAATTCCGTACATTAGCAAAAATAATGCACAAGAAACATTAACAATTGGTCTTAGTTTAAAAAATACAGTATCAAACGGCCGTCCTAGCGAAACTAGTGAAGATATAAAACAAAATGCCCCAGCAAGTTATTACACACAAAACAGATTAGTAACAGCTGAAGATTATAATATTGGACCTTTAGGAATTGATCAAGATATTATAAAAACAAAAACAGTGAAGAGAATATCAAGTGGAATAAGTAGATACTTTGACTTAACAGATCCAACTGGAAAATATTCAACTACAAGTTTGTTTGCATCTGATGGAGTTTTGTATAGACAAGAATATTTAGAAAACTTTAACTTTTCATTTACAACACAGTCAGATATTGAAGGTATCATTTACAGTCAAGTTGAACGCAGAATTGCAAGTACTAGTGTGCAAAATTACTACAATGAAAACTTTGACAAAGTAAACACTACTGACCTTAATGCAGTATGGAGACAAACCACTTCTAAGACTAACAGATCAACAGGATATTTTGAACAAATTCTAGACTTAGCAGAAATCTTTACAAGTGCTAACGGAAATCAAGCAGCATCTAGTGTTTATAGTGTAGGTACATACACAACTAATGCACTAAAAAATATTAAAACTGGAGCAATGTGTAAATTTACAGCTCCAGAAGGATATCATTTTATGAAAAATGGTAAACTAATGTTAGGCACAGCAGATCACGAAGGAAGCAGTGATTATGTGTGGACTACTGTAAAATCAATTGATGCAGATGGCACAGTTGTTGATGATGACGGCTTCGGGCCTATTGTGTTTAATGATGTAATTCCAAATGGCGCAATACTAAATCAAATTTTACCAAAATATTCAACTGCTATTGTAGACGATGTAAAAAAACAAATTATTGACAGAGCGTTTGCTTATAAAGATTTTGCATTAAGATTTGATCAGACATCAAGTGAGTGGAAACTTATTACTAGTGATAATCTAAATACATATGCACCGTTTAGTTTACAACGTCAAGGAGACATTTCTAGATCTAATCAAGATAATAGTTGGGTATTTTATTTCCAAACTGACGGACAAACATTTAATGTAAGTTATAGAAATTTAAGATACGTATTTGAAAGCGATTCAGAGGTAAGATTTTTCTTTGATAGTGCTGATAAAGTATATGATACGAAAACAGGTAAAATTGCACAAGACAAAATTACTATTTTAAACATCAACACAAAACCAAATAGTCTTGGTGCTTTTAATAAAGATTTTGACTGGAGTATTTCTGATGCATACAAAGACTCAGAAGGATACAACGATACTCGTCGTGTACAGTTAGCTTTTTATGACAGCGACGATGACGGAATTTCAGATAATCCTGAACTGTTTAAAGAAATCGTTGACGAAACCGGATTTATATTCCAAAAGAAGTATAGTTCAGTAGACGGCGTACAAGATTATAAGTATTTTGATAATTCGGATGGTATTGTTAAAGTAAGACAAAACGATGCACTTGATCCAATTAACGTAAATGCCGAAGTTGACGGACAAGTATTTTATATAGTAGACTTTGATTTATTTAAAGTCCTTAATAAATCACAAAATAATATGACAATTACAGACGAGTATAGAGCATTTATTGGCAGAGCTGGATTAAAATTTCATTATGTGCATGTTGCAGATTCTAATTATAGAATTGATCCAGCAAGTAGTAATATTTTAGATACATATGTTCTTACAAAAGATTATGACACACAGGTTAGAAAATATGTAAACGGCGGAATTACATCTTTGCCTTTACCACCTAGTTCTGATGAATTATTTAGAAACTATGGTGCTAGTATAAACCAAATAAAAAGTATAAGTGACGAAGTAGTATTTCACCCAGTAACATATAAAATGTTATTTGGTGAAAAGGCTGATTCAAGATTACAAGTAACATTTAAAGTTGTTAAAAACAAAGGCGTTGCAGTTAATAATAATCAATTAAAGTCTACAATCGTACAACTAATAAATCAATTCTTTGCAATTGAAAATTGGGACTTTGGTGATACATTTTACTTCCAAGAATTAAGTTCTTATATTATGAATAATTTATCACCGGATTTATCTAGTATAGTTGTTGTACCTAAACAAGCTAATCAAGTATTTGGTAGTTTGTTTGAAATAAAATCAGAATCAAACGAAATATTTTTAAATGCAGCAACAGTAAATGATATTGAAATAATTGATGAGCATACAGCAACTAATTTACAAGCATCAGGACTAGTTGTTACAAGTATATCGAGTACAATGCAAGGTGTACAAACTAGAAGTACAAATGCACCAACTACTTTACCAAGTAGTAGTGCAACAACTACAGTTGTACAAAACACTGGCGCAGCAATAGTCACAGGTGCAAACGATGCAACTTCAGTAACATATAATCCAATAGGAAATAATGTTGCAAATAATAATGACGAAGGAAGTAACTACTAATGGCAAATACACAGGGCGAATTCGGGTTACCAACTCCTGATGACGATAAAAGACAGAGTGCAAGATTCCTTCCTAGATTTTTTAGATCAGAAGCAAATTTAAAGTTTTTACAAGCAACAATTGACCAACTAATACAGCCAGGTGTAGCAGAAAAATTAAGCGGATATGTAGGCAGAAAAACAGCCAAAGGTTTTAGAAGCACAGATACATATATTCCAGAAATAAGTACACAGCGCCAGTCTTATCAATTAGAACCAGGTGTTGTTATCAAAGATAATGTCGACAATGTTAAGTTCTTTAAAGACTACAATGATTTTATCAACCAACTTAAATTTTTTAATGTAGACACAAGTGACCATAGTGTAATTAATGAACAAGAATCATATCCTTGGAACCCAAATATTGATTGGGACAAATTCGTTAATTTTAGAGAGTACTATTGGCTACCGAACGGTCCGTTGAGTGTTCCTGTTGAAGGACAAAGTGAAGAAGTAACTAGTACATATACAATCACAGCCGAAGACCAGGGCGGAAATTATGCATATGTATTCAGTAATAGACTAGCACGTAATCCAAGTGTAAAATTATTTAGAGGACAAAAGTATAGATTTGAAATAGATTGTCCACATCACCCAATTGCTATTGCAATTACAAGATCGTTTACTCCGGGCAATGCAGTAATTGTTGCAACACAAGAAGGCATACGTAATGATGGCTTATTTGATGCTGAACTTTTTGGCGCAGAATTTGATGCAGGCGATTTTATTATACTTCCTGAAGAAGGCGGTGTAACATTTGAAGATTCAGATAACGTAAGCACACTTTATCCTGATGGAATAAAGAAGCTAGGTGATGCAGGCGAGGAAATAGCCAACATCTATATGACAAAAGGTGCAATTGAATTTACTGTTCCGTATAATGCACCAACTAAATTATATTATATAAATTCTAATGACATCGACATGAGCGGAGAATTTAGAATTTATGATATTGAAGAAAATACATATCTAAATGTACGTGATGAAATTGTAGGTGCAAAAACTTATTCAAGTGCTAACGGTGTTAAGTTTACTAACGGATTAAAAGTATTTTTTAGAGGCCAAACTACTCCTGAATATTTTGCTGAAGGCAATTATTATGTTGATGGTGTTGGCACAAGCATACAGCTAATCGCAGAAGACGATTTAATACTACCACAGGCATATACTGCAACAGAAGTAATTGAATACGATACTGATAAATTTGACAGATTACCATATTCAACTGCAACAGGTTATCCAGCATTAAAAGATTATGTAACAATTAATCGAGCAAGTGCCGACGGCAATGCTTGGGCACGTTCTAATAGATGGTTCCATAAATCGGTAATTGAACAAAGTGCAATTTTTAATAATTTTATTAATGACGTAGATGAAACTACAAAAGCTTCTAGACCAATTATTGAATTTGAGCCTGGCTTACATTTATATCACTATGGCACAGAGTTTAAGAAAGACATTGATTTAATTGATACATTTACAACAGATGTATTTTCAACTATTGAAGGCAGCAAAGGATATAATATCGACGGAGTAGATCTAGTCGAAGGCATGCGTGTTTTATTTACTGCTGATACTGATATTAGAGTAACAGGAAAAATTTACGAAGTTAAGTTTGTGAGAATAGTTAATGATAATTTAATTAGTTTAATAGAAACAAACGACACTTTGCCATTAGAAAATGAAAATGTACTTGTTAAGCAAGGTACAAAAAATAAGGGCAAGGTATACTTCTATAGAGACGGTTGGAAAGAAGCACAAGAAAAAACAAAAATAAATCAACCACCGATGTTTGCTTTATATTCACCTTCGGGTGATGCATTTAGTGATATGGAAATTTATAACAGTTCTACTTTTACTGGAACAAAATTATTTTCTTATAAACAGGGTACTGGAACTGTTGATAGTGAACTAGGATTTCCGCTATCATATAGAAACATTGACAATACTGGTGATATACTTTTTGACTTTAATTTAGAATCTGATTCATTTACTTACCAGTTAGACGAAACAACAAACAGTATATTTACAAAAACAGGATTTCTTAAAAAATACATATCTAGAGAAAAATTTAAATATGCAAACGGTTGGAGTAGTATACCATATGTATCTAAGCAACCAGTAGTTAGAGAATATCAAGCATCAATTAATCAACAAACTAGTTTTGAAATTGACGTTTATGATAATGCTACAAATATTACTGACTTAAATGTCAGAGTGTTTGTTAATAATATTATACAGAATAAAAATTTATATACACTTATAAAAAATAATAATAGACTGATAGTTGAATTTTCTAATAATGTAGAAGTAGGCGATTTAGTTGTTATAAAAACACAATCGTCAACTGCTAAAAACGAAAATGGATATTACGAGTTTCCGATTAATTTAGAAAAAAATCCGTTAAATGCTGACGTATCTACATTTACGTTAGGCGAAGTTAATGACCACGTAAAAACTATGATAGACGACCTTAATGATTTTGACGGCGTTTATCCAGGATATAGTAACTTAAAAGATTTAGGTGATTTAGATCGCTTTGGCAAACGTTTTGTAAAACATTCAGGTCCGCTTAATTTACCAATGTATCTTACATTAGATAAAAAATACAATATTATTAAATCTATAGAATATTCTATGAGAGAATATAATAAGTTTAAACGAAACTTTTTACAAACTTCAGAAACATTAGGATTTGATGGTGAAGTAAAACAGCATGTTGATGCAATTATCAAAGAGCTGAACAAAGATAAAACTAAAACACAGCCTTTCTATTTCTCAGATATGATCGGATACAAAGGACATATAAGAAATGAATATGTCATATTTGATGACGCAAATACTTATTATCCGTTAAGCACTAACTTTAATTTAAAAACGCTTAATACTAGTTCGGTGTTAGTTTATTTTAACGGCGAACAATTAATTCATAATAAGGATTATATCTTTACAGATGAAAGTTTTTTACAACTTTTAATTGCACAACAAATTAATGATGTAGTAGAAGTTTACGAATATAATAATACAGATGGTTCGTATGTACCACCTACACCAACAAAGCTAGGCTTATACCCTAGTTATGAACCACAGATTGTTCGTGATGATGAATGGTTATCAAATCAAAATCAAATAAACACAGCAGATGCTTACCAGCTTTATGGTCAAAACACTTCTAGTAAAAAAGTAGGATGGTTCTATCCTTTATATGTTGATCGTTCTGTGGCAAAACTTGCTGACAGTAATGGCGAAGTAACGCAAGTCGAAATAAACGGTAGTAGCCGCATTTATTTTGCACCAAAATCGTCTTATGTATGTTCTAAAAGTGCAAGTTTGTCTATACCGATATATCCAGTTGGTAAGGCAATAATTATTGGACACGACGGCAGCAGAATTTCAGCATATGAAGATTACAGAGACAATCTACTTTTAGAATTAGAAAAAAGAATTTTTAATAATATTAAATCAAATTATAATGCAAATATTTTTAATAAAGATGATTTTGTAAGCGGTAAATTTAGAAAAGGAATTACTAAGTCTAAATTAGATCGAATTTTACTCAAAGACTTTATCACATGGAATACTAATATTGGAGTAGATTATACTTCTAATAAATTTTATTTTAGCCAAGACCAATTTACATTTAATTATAGTAAGTCAACTAGTTCCATTGATGGTGCATTTTTGCCAGGATATTGGAGAGGTATATTTTTAGAATTATATGATACTGATCGTCCTCATACACATCCTTGGGAAATGCTTGGATTAACAATCAAACCAAAGTGGTGGGAAGACACATATGGTAAAGCTCCATATACAAGTAATAATAATATACTTTGGAAAGATTTAGAAGAAGGCAGAATCAAAGATCCTAATTTATTAATACAAGTTAATGAAAAATATGCACGTCCGGGATTAACAAGTATTATTCCTGTAGATTCTCAAGGACACTTATTATCTCCTGTTAGTTGCGGATATGCAAAAAACACAGTTCTTAGAGATACTAACAGAGCGTTTAAATTTGGAGATAATGCACCAGTAGAAGCAGCATGGAGAAATAGTAGTGAATATCCGTTTAGTTTAGTAAAAGCTATGCTACTAAATCAACCTGCTAAATTCTTAGCATTAGGATTTGATGTATCGAGAACAACAAAAAATCTTGCAAATCAAATAGTTTATTCTAACACGGGCAGGCATGTTGAACTAGAAAATTTAATATTTCCTAATACATATGAAGACACGACTAAAGTATTAACTAGCGGAGTTGTAAACTTTATACATGCTCTAATCGGAAGTAATGTATTAAAAACTTATGACGAATTTCAAACTGATATACGATCAATAGAAAATAAAGTTGCATTTAGATTAGCAGGATATACAGACAAGACAAAATTAAACATTGTGTTAGATAGTAAAAATCCAGCTGCACAAAATACTGCTAATATTTTTGTACCAGATGAAAATATTACTGTGTATACAAATACAAGTTCGCCTGTTGACAGTATTGTATACAGCGGAGTAAAAATTGAAAAGTCAGCAACTGGTTATATAGTAAGTGGTTACAATGATGACGAGCCATCCTTTAAATATTATGCACCTGTAACAACAAATAGAGATGCAAATATCGTTATTGGTGGTATACTCGAAACTTCAGTAGATTGGTCACCTGCACAATTTTATGTAAAAGGACAAATCATTGTAAATGATTCTAACTTATACCGTGCTACAAGTGATTTTACTAGTGGAAATACATTTACAAACGATAATATTACAAAGATTCCTGAAATTCCAACAGTAGGCGGAACTAGGGGAACAATTAAAAAAGAATTTAACTATAATACTGTTTTAGAAGTAAACTATGGTACTGTTTTAAAAACGTTACAAGACGTTGTAGATCTATTAATAGGATATGGACGATATTTAGAAGTTAACGGATTTGAATTTAACTATGTTGACGAACAAAGCGAAACAATTACTAACTGGACAAATGCAGCAAAGGAATTTTTAGCTTGGTCCGCGCAAGGATGGGCAAACGGTACATCAATTGCATTAAGCCCAGCAGCATTTCAAGTTGAATTTAAAAGAGACTTTACAGTTGTTGATGATATATATGATAACTTTTATAGATATAGTTTACTTGACGAAAATGCACAGCCATTAAATAGAAAGTTTAGTAGTATTCTACGTGACAATAACAGTTTTAGTTTAACAGTTAAAAATTCTGATAATGGAATTTATAATGTAAAATTACCACTTGTACAAAAAGAACATGTTGTGATTATTGATAACGAAACAGTGTTTAACGATTTGATTTATCAGCCTAGTACTGGTTATAGACAAGAACGTTTAAAGTTGATCGGATATAGAAGTGACAACTGGAATGGTAGTTTAAATATTCCAGGATTTGTTTATGATGATGCAGAACTAACTGAATGGGAACCATGGCAGGATTACCAAATTGGTAG
>Ga0098048_1000600_pt1 | contig 16995 bp, 41 predicted proteins | sample 13_taG_FD_75052 | JGI IMG/M metagenome (GOLD analysis project Ga0098048, IMG submission 75052) | Marine viral communities from the Subarctic Pacific Ocean - 13_ETSP_OMZ_AT15268 metaG | ecosystem: Environmental > Aquatic > Marine > Oceanic | place: Pacific Ocean | collected 2015-01-16 | reverse complement strand
TGTTTTGTTTCTTTTATTTGATCATCATTTGTCAAACAATGCTCTACTAATTTTTTTAAACAATAATCTAATGTAGGGGAATAACATATCAAATGATATTTATATTCTACTTTATTTGATGAATTTTTTTGTTCAATTGCGGTGTCACCCTGCTTGCCGTTCCTGCCATAAGGATTTTTTGCTTTTTGTTTTATTTTTCTTTGTTCAACACACAAATTTAAATTATCGTATCTTCTTATTCTATATTCTCCTATTGTGATTTGCATTTTTTTATTTTTTGTTTTTGAAATATAATTGAATCTATTATTTTATATATTTAAGTCGCGTACTCCCTAATAAACCATTTTAACCCATTTTACTCCACACAATATTTTATATTATTATATAGGGAAATGATATATATATTGATGTATTGGTGATTATAGTATATATTGTATATTGAGTATATTGCCATGTATGTATAATATATGTTGGTTGTATAGTTTTTTGTATGTTATTAAACAAATACTATTCATAATCGCGAAAACCGATAGCATAAGGAAATCGTGGAATTCCATCGGGAGTCAGTTGGAAAAACTTGATGGTTGCCAATTTACCTATATAATCTTTGCGATTATCATAGATTTCCTTGAGATAATCAAATGAGCCTTTGATGTTGCTATTGAATGTCTTTTTGGTTGTTTCGCAGTAGCATACAAGATGTTTCGCAGTTCCACTTCGATTACCATTTCCAACATCAATATCTACAATCTTATATTCTGCATCAATAAATTCTTTTCTTTTCAATAATGATTTGCTTCTTTTGTTTTCATAACTAGACAATGACTTGCGAACCATTTGACCTTCATATCCTTGTTCAAGATATTGTTCGTACAAACTATTTAGATTGCCGAGAGAATATGATTCATTCGTTTCAACCAATACAATATGTTTGTTTGTTACAAGTTTAGCTTTTAGTTCATCTATTCTAAAATCAAATGATTGTTTTTCATTGACTATATCATTTATTCTTGGTGCATCATATACATGATATTGTATTGTATCTTGTGCTTCCGCAAGTCGATCTTGATATTCTGCACATTTTTTGGCAAATGCTTTGTCGGTCATGTTGGCAGAACGAACAGGTTTTTGCTTGCGAACAAGTGATGTTATCTTGTTGAAGTTGTCTCGCAGATCGTGATTGTATAGCTCTCCATCGAGAATTGCCGTTGGATTGGCGAGGAAGAACCCATTTAGGCTTTTGAGGATGTGAGGAATACATTCTATCTCCTTGCCATTGCGAGTTCGTCCTACGAGCGTATCACCCTCTTTGCGAACAACGCAACGAATGCCATCCAATTTTGGTTGCGAATAGCAAGGATAGAAAATTTCACCTTGACGATCCTTGAAATTGTGTGCAAGCATCGGCTCATAGAACTTTTTTTTCTGTGCATCCACCTCATTCAAAGCATATCCGCTATCAAGTTTCTTTTGAAACTTGGCTTGAGCTTCAAGCTCGGCTTGCTCTTCGGGAGTTGTTTCGTTGCTTCGCCCGACATTCTTGGCAATTGTGGTTGTTGCCTTGTCGGTAGTCTTTTTGCCATCAACAAGACCTTTGACCGCATAAAATGATGCACCATCAATGTGCATTGTCCATTCTCGCAATTTGCCTTTTGTGTCGATTTTATATAATGTCTGCAATTTCTTTGTCATGTTTAACATACTAGACCATTAGTTTTGATCTGTCAATACTATTTTTAAATTAATTTTTGAAGGATGTTCAATTCTTTGAATCCCAAGTGTTTGGATAGATATACGCAAAAATCTATGATATTAGCACGATCTGAAAATTCGATGCCATGCCGTATGTAATTTGCGACTTGAGCATATTCTCCATCTTGCCAACACTCGGTCAATTCAAGAAATAAATTAGTTTGATTCTCTTCTTCGTTGTTGTGCATCTCTAATCTTTTGCGTGACCATCACTCCCTTGTTGGTGAACGACTCCACAAGAGGTTTTGCTCCTGTGTGCGAAGTTAATTTAGTTTTCTTGTGCAGAGTGCCATGCTTGGCTTGATCTGCGATTCCTTTTTCTCGTGCTTTCTTTGCCATAATAATATTGTTTTTTTTATTTAATTAATTGATAAAACATTACAAATACTCTTCTTGGTTGTTTGAATTGATTTGGGTATTTGCTATGAAAGTAGTTGCAGGGATAAGATAGCAATCTATTTTGCTTGTATCCCACAACCGATTTTAATGTCCATGCATCCAAGTTTTCTGATTCTTCCAAAATAAGTCTATCGTATTCTTCTTGAGTATTACCTTGATATATATCTCCGTACTGATTGTGTTCCCAAAATGCAGTTCCATTCAATTCTTTTGAATCTTCTGATTCCATGAATAAAACAATAGCCCTATCGGGTTGCTCTCCCATCATTTCCGAATCGTTGTGTATTCTCCAAGAAGTGTCTTGACCATCTTTAGCTTCTCGAAAGAATGAAACAATATTCTTGATGCGATTACCCTCTATATCTTCAATTTTATTGATTACATAATTATTGAATTTATCAGAAACAGGTTTCACATAAAATATTTTGTCTATTGTTGGGTACTCAATAAATGGTGACTCATCCGCAATAAATTCATCTAATAATTCTTGCGATAAAAAATTATCTGTAAAATAAATCATAATTCTTTGAAGTAACTTGTCTGTATGTACTTGTACCCCATTCTTTCATAAACGCTTTTGACTTTTTCGGGCATCGAGTTTTGAAGATACATCATAACCATTCTCTTTGCACCCATTTGTTTTGCGACTTTTTCTCCCTTTAAAAACAATTTTAATCCTTGACCTCTATGCTTTTCGTCTACATACCAAAATGCCTCCATGCAAGTCATAATTCCATCTTCCAAGCTAGGAGTGAAAACCAAACCTATTGCACCTATAAATTTATCATCTTTTTTAAGACCAAGAATTTTACCACTTCCACTAGAAATCATCAAAAACCATGAGCTAATCCAAGACTCGCAAGCCTTTTGACCTTGTTCGCTTTCTTTCTTGAGTTGCTTGTATGGCATGATCTTATAAAATTCTATAAGAACATCTTGCAGTTCTCTAAGTTGCGACTCTTCTGAAACATCTATAATCATCTTGACTCTTCCCAAGGAAAACCTTCTATTGAATCTAAAACTTCGTTCAAGCAACTCAATTCGGCAATGTACGCTTGTTCGGTTGCTTGACAATTTGTGTGTGCATGAGCGAGGAAATTCATTCGCTCATAGATTTTATTGATTATTTCTTGCATTTATTTTTTTCTCCATCTTGATTGGTTTAGTGAAAGTTTGATAGTTTTGAAATTCAAATATACATGATTTAATGTATTTAAATAATTAGTGTTTTTGTTCAAGTAGTCAAGCATGTTTTTTTCTGAATGAAATCCTATGATCTTTTCCTCGCTATTGATTGTGTGTGATATGTTGTACTTAAACTTCAATTTTCTTGCTTTGCATTTTGTCTGCAAATGTTCTTGCGTTATGTTTAATATAGCATTTGTTGCCATCCTTGTCAAGCTTATTGTAAGCGATTGCAAATCCCAAGTCTTTGAGTGATTGCAGGTCAACTTCATCAAGACTTTTTCTTCGAACAAGATTCTCTATTGCTTCTGCGTGACTAGATGTAATCACAAATAAAGGATTTCTTCTATTCTTTAATTTTTTTTCTTCAACTAAAATTTCGTCTTTCATGATTGGCGATTCTGAGCTTTGTCTAATGCAACCTTCTATTATCGAATAATCTCGCATTGTTCTTGACTCATTAATTGTTTGATTTGGTCGTGAGCTTTACTCCGATAATCTGTCTCTTGTGTTATTGTTGATATGCCATAATTATACCATATATCACATATCATGTCAATGTTTTTATCATTAGGATTGACTTTGTAGTGCTGATATAATCCTTCCTCGTTTTTTTCATACCATTCTGCAAGCAATCCATAAGGAAAATACATTAAATTATTATCTAACGCAAATTTTCGTGCAACTGAAACAAAACTTCCTTCTGTTTGATGACATTCATAATAGTTTGAATTCTCGCCCCAAGACTCATAAACACTAATGCAAAAACGAAAAGTATCTTTAATTGCGACTCCTTCTTGTTGCCATTTTTGCAACTCTTCATCGCCATGTTCTTCTATTTCAACACTATAAAGTTTGCCATACCATTTCATGTGAGACATGATCTTGTTGCTAGAATAAACCAATGCCTTAAACTCCTCAAGGAGATCGTTATTAGATTTAGCGGTTCGCTTGGTTCTTCTAAAAGTTACTGATAATCCTTCGCCACTCATCTTTTATTCCTTTTCAAATGTTTTCGCCATGATTAAACTATATTGCAAATTCTAGTGCTTGTCAAGCATTATTCTTCTGTATTCGTAATTATCAGCATGAACAATAAAACAAGAACGCAACCAAGTATAACACTAATCGCTTGAAATATTTCGGGTAATTGTATCATTTTTTTACTTCTTTTAATTTGTATCTTTTTGCGTAAACAATATCCGACTCTTGATTTGAAAGTAATATTGTATCTGATTTAATGAAAATTCTCATGCAACTAACTCAAGAGGCACATTTCCGTTTTGAGCAGGAATCACCATTTCAACAAGAAAATCTCTCAATGCTTCTGTGATCTGAATCATTTCGTGAAATTCATCAAATTCTAAACTATTTGCATCTCCTTGTCCACCATAGCACATACGATAACCCTCATGTATTGGTGCAACTGATCCCTTATGAACCTTGATCCAATTTCCTGTGTTTGGACAACGATCCCACTGCCAAGGGCTATGAAATGAATTAAGATAAACTAAAATATCAAGCCTACCTTTGTGATTGCCTACACTATCTAATCTTTCTGTTTGGTCAATGAAATCAATATTGAATGATGGAAAATCACTCTTCGCATCTTTCATTTGAACCATAACACCTTTGTAGTTCTCTGCACCATGATAAGTCGCGATTTGACCTTGCCAATTTTTTGATGTAATTAACTTGCCTTTGGTTCGCTCACACATCTTTATGTCACGATCTGCTTTGCTACTCCAAGATAAAACATTTTCACTTGGCACAACTTTTTTAATCAAGTTGTTGCTTTTAAATACTATATTCTGTGGACTCCATGTTTTCCACGCAATTTGCTTGTGATTAAAATAATTCATTTTTTTATTCAATTAGTTTTGGTTTTTTTGATTTATTCTTGTTATGTTATATTCTTGTTCTGTTGTGAAAGGATATTTATCTAAAAATTCTTGTTTGCTTAATTCATTGAAATCGAGCATCTTGTTTTGATCTTGCAGGAAATCGTGCGATTCATCTTGTTGAATTGTTTCGTCCCACATTTTTACATCATCAGCAACCCAATCCAAAAAATCATGCAATAAAGTTACTGCCTCTAGTGTGTCTTGATTGTTTTCGCCCAAAGCACTTGCTTCTGCTTCGTTCAATACAAGTTCTATTGCAGTTCTTAATTCCATTAGTCTTCGCTTGTTCCAATAACTAATAATTTAACATCTTCGCCTTCACCTGTCAAGCCAAAATGAGAGACAATCTCACCATATATCGCTCCATCTTCGGGAGCAATACCAACCCAAGCACAATCTTGAGCCTCGCCATCTTCAGATGCAGTTACTAAATCCCAACCATATTCCTTCAATATTTCTTTTTGCTTTTTAGTTAATTTCATTTTCGTTTAGTGCTTTTGCAATTATGTTTGCTATACGCAAACTTTTTTGTTTTTCTTTCTGCGAATATCCTTCTCCAATAAAAATAGAATAGTCTTCGCAATTTACATAAATTTCCGCTCCTTGTTTAATCTCTTCGACTTGCCACTTCATGCTTCACTCCATACCTCATCAAATCCAACCAATGCTTCGGTATCTCCACCGATATAGTCTCCATCAAATCCATTTTTGTTTTCAACTATCATGGCTCGTCTTGTCGTTTGTATCTGCTTGACTTTTCCGCATTGTTCAATGTCGCTCTTGAATCCTACCCAATCGCCAACATTAACTTCAAAGGTTTCTTCCCATTTGTTTTTAATTTTCATAAATCCCATTCTCCATTTTTTACATTGTCAATGTCTTGCATTGCTTTGTTGTATGCAGTTGCTTCGCTATGACCATCTTCGATTTCGTCATCAAACGATATGAGAATATCATTTGCATAATCTAGTTTAAAGCTTTCGTTGTACACTAATCCTTGCAACTCTTCGTATAGCATCTTTCTATATGTTTTTTCCATAAATATAAGTATGAACTAGATTGATTATCTTGTCAAGACTAATCTTTGAATACTTTATTATATTCTTCGATTATATCTATATCTGATATGTTGTCTAGTCCTTCGCATCCATCAATCAATAAGTTGATTATATCCGCAACATTCATGTTCATTGCTTCTTGCTCTGCGAGTTGATAACGCATTTCTTCAACATCTATTTCTTCTTCACTCATAATTAATTGAATCTAATTTTTCGTATAATTCGTCTATTGTTTTTTCCAAGCTAGAAATATATTTTATTTCGTTGGGTTCTCGTACATACATAAACTCAAGTTCCATTTCGAGTTCTCTAATCTGTTTGTTGAGGTCATTAACTTCCTCTTCTTGCCCTTGAACTTTCATCAAAATATCAAAATCCATCAGAATAAAAATTCATCGTAAACAAAAAATGGTTTGTTTGGATCGCTCATTGGCTGAATCGTTCCAAGAGTATTGTACTCAAAATACTCTATTGCTTCTTCGGTAGTCATGCCATCAAGCTTGAATTGCTCGATAATTTTGTTTGCCGAATAAGCAATTCTTCCATCGGGATCAATGCCGATAATCGCAGGATTGAAAGTTGAGCGAGGCTCAAGCACAATCGCATCGGGATTGATTTCAGAGGCTTGCTCTACGAAAAAATCTTGTTCTGTTTGTTCTTTTTGCATAATAATGTTTATCATTCTAATATCTTATGAAACTTCTGTGAGGTTGTCAACAACTAAATTCATACCCTCTGATAATGGCACATCATCTTTTGAGTGACCAAGGTGAATGCTGATTCGATCATCGTATTCTGTATCTTCTGTTGGCACAAAGTTAAATGTAGTAATTTCTCCATTAAATAAACTTTCAATATCTTCTTGTCCTAAAACTAATTTTATATTATATTCTTTCATGTTATTGTGGGAACACCAATTGTATTCTTTCGAATGGTCTGTTTGCGATAGGCAAATGTTTGTTGACTATTTTTTGAAGAGTCTCAACTTGCTCACGCAAATCACTCCAATCAGATTCATCATATTCATCTCGCACATGGTCAATCAACATATAATGATCCATGCAATCTAAAACATTTTGTAATGCAGTTAATTGTTTGTCTGATAATTTCATGGCTTTATCTCTCCAAGCAGTAGCTCCAATAGCGAGAATTTCTTCTGCCTTGAACTTTGTTCCAATACATTTCTCTTGCAACATTAGGAGAAACTCTATGCTTGTCGCATCTTGCAAGCCACTCGTTTTCCATGCGTTCGTACTCTTTAAGAGTGTTGGCATGACCCTTCTTGGTATCGTGACCCATAAAACGCAACAGATGAACATCCAAGCAACAAAGTTGTGCCTCGGTAGGATAACTCAACGCAAGAGCATAAGTAGTCTTTGCGTTACCTAATCCATAAATTGTTCCAATCAAACGATTGCGACATTCTTGCCATGTCTCATCATCTTGTTTTTTGAACTGATCGGGGTTCTCACGAAACTTGGTAGCCAAGTCCCACAACCCACGCTCTCTACGCTCATACAAGCCGACTCTTGCCTTGACAATCATCTCCTTGAGTTTGTCCTTGGATATAGTCCAAGAAAGATCACTCATGGCAATCTCGTAGCCTCGCACATTGCTTTCCCAAGTGGTATGTACGCTCATGATAGCAAATACCCAACGAGCAAACATCTCTGAGTCATCTTTTGGTATCAAGTCTGTCCAATACTCTTGCTCGGCATGGACTGCACCAAGTTTAAGGTTGTTGAAGAAACGATCCACATCCTTGAGAGGATCAATCTGCTTCTCCTGCTTTGCAACTTCAACCAAATCGTTGAGAGGAGCAATAGCGTTTTCTAATAATAATACTTGTTTGTTCAATGTGTTTTCTGCAATGTTCATGATTATAAGTATGACAGATTATTGGTTAATGTCAATGATTTTTTTTAAAAAAAAGAATTTTGTTATAATGTTTTGGTTATCAGTAGTTTGTGTCATCATTTTAAATGAGTGCGAAATCAAATACAACAGGCTTTCCTTTTAGCATACCGCAATTTTGCTTGTAAATGTCGAGATCATAGCAACGATCATCTCCGAGAATTGAATGAATTTTTTTGTGTGCTTGTGCGTTCTGCTTGGTATTCGCTCTGTCTTGAATGACTATTTGATTGTCGATGTAATATGGTTGTATGTAAAAATTTTTTAAATCACTTGGCAACTCCGCAAATTCATCGTTGAGGGAATCGGCAATTTTAATCACATAACCTAATTTATTTTTTGAATAAACTGATTTGTAACTTCCATCACCGATTTTTGAAAACCCTCTAACGATAATTTGCTGAACGAATTTTTCGATACATTTATCGAGTTCCAAGTAAAGATTCAACATCTTCGACTTGGTTGTCCTCATTTTTACGAGATTCCAATAAGAGTATCGTGAATCATGTGGCGAGTCTTGTAGTCTAATATCCTACCCTCTTCGTCTTGAGGAAGATCGCTTAATGCCTCTTGGAAATCCAAATTCAAGACTTCACAAATGCAAGCAATCTTTCGATAGATTCCGATTTCTTTGTATTTTAGGATTGCCCAAATTGAATCGACTTGAGCCTCGTTCGCTTGATTGATTTGGTCAAGCAATTTTACATCAGTTGTAGTGTTATTCATAATAATTTTTTTTTGATTAAAATTTAGGTTCAACTTTCCACATTGATCTTGGAGAGCCATAATCTTCACAAACATAATAGCCAAAGTCTTGCACAATGTCAAGGATTTCCCCACAACTCAATTCAGAACCTTTCATTCTGCTTTGAATTTGCTTCAAGGTTGGATAATCTCCGTTCTCATGTTTGTTTTCTATATAATTTCTGATTGCAAGATGCTCTAAATTAGATTCTTCATCGCAAGAACAGGAATCGCATTCTCCATAGCATTCCTCGTTATCACAATCTTCTGTATCCAACTCATCATCGCTTCCGTAGATAGGCTTATTAGCCTCATAAACAGGCTTAAAAAGCTCCGCACGAGAATCAGTAATATCTGCGATTACTTTGTACTTGCTGACTCGTAGTTTTTGAAAATCACAATCAGTAGGAACACTAACTGCATCAGCAGGATCAAATTGCACGACAAGTAATTTGCCGTTTTCTCCTGCCCAATCGTTTGCGTAATCGTATGATCCAACATGAAGACCAAATGAACAATGATTATCCTTGTTATCGTCAACACATCGTCTCGCCACTTCAATAGTTGCACCAACTTCATTTAGAATTTGATGTCGTTCATTGGTCTTGCCTTGCACGACAATAGTGTCTGCATTGCCTGTCTGTGACCAATAATCACCTTGAACACCTTTGTAGCCAAGCACCATGCCATCTTCATCATTTGGCAATGCTCGGTAACTTAAAAAGGTATATAGTTCATTCACGCTATTAGCACTTGGGTTTGCTTGCAAGCGAGTGATAAAATTCACAAGTGGAGCAGAATCTTTCATGCCACAACGAAGCATTTCGATGAGCTTATCTACAACAACTCCATGTAGTCGATGACCCTTGTAGTAAACAACTTCATCTTTGACTTCAATGTCTCCTTGAATGAAATTCTCAACCGACTTTCTAATGTCAATCAAGTCTCCAAGGTCATCGTATCTCGCTTCAAAGATTGCTTTCTTTGCAAGATTATAATTTACATTATCTCTTCTGATGGTATGTGGTTTGCCATCCCAAAAGATAGTAATTGAATTTTCGCTTATTGTATATGGTACTTTGTTCATAGTAATTAATTATAGATTATAATTGAATTGTTGTCAAGTTAAATTTTGTCACAAACTTTAATGTAATTGAGTATATCTTCATAAACTTTTTTGTCATTTGATCCATAAGAATTTACACTATTAGAAGCATATTCTAGCATAGGATATTTTTTGTTAATTGTATCAATGTTTTTCTTGAATTGCTTTGCGGTAAAGCCACTATCGAGATTGAACTCCAACCAATCTTTATCGGACTTCATCAGCATCACAACAAACGATTCGCAGTAATTACATACATTACGATTAAGAATAACATTTGCATCTTCTCTAAGAGAGCGAAATACATGATCCTCTGAGAGGTCATCCTTGAAGTCGCACGAAGAAGAATTAAATATTCTTGAGAGTGCATAACTATTGTTTCTAGTTTCAATTGCCAAATCAGATTGATTGAAAAGTTCTAGCTTGTAAGCTTGTTTAGCTCTACTCAAATTTTCTTTCAAGTAACTTTTGGCAAAGTCTTTATAGAAATCAACAAATGAAACCCAAGAGCTTGAATCCAAATTCTTAACATCGCTACTGCGAACACCGAATAATCGAAAAGATTTTTCTTGTGAATCATGTGATGCAATCCTGCGAACTAAACACATTTGTTTTTGAGTGCGATTAAGATTAAGATCGTCAATGTCAATTTTGTAATTCTTGATGGGAATGTAAATAAACTTTCCGTTCACTAAACCTTTTGCATCTTCATCTTCTTGAAGTTTATCAATGTCTTCATCAACGCTTTTCCAAAAGTCAATGTTGCGATAAACACTTTGATCTGTCATTTCAAACAACTGAATGTTTGCACGACTGCCGTTGCTTTTGCGTACTCCATTACGCAATGGTTTTTCTTTTTCTATCTTTGATGTATAGCGAATATGCTTGTCGCTAATCTTGTCAAAATGCCATTCGTTATCCAATACTCCTTGACCTTCATCCGTTATTGCATTGATAAAGAAGATTGTTTGCAAGTCTGCATTTTCATTGAATAATGTTCTCGCACGAAGATTATTGCCGTGCGAAGATTTAATGTCTTGAATCACAAATATACCATCTTCACGACAATTTGCACGAGTGGTTTTTGAACTACGAACACGAAATCCGTTGCGAGCATCACTATCACTTTCTCTAGTAGTTTCAGTAATAACTAAATCTTCTACCATACCATAAGGTCTGTGAAACGCAAAAGAATCAATCTTGATACCCTTCCACTCAAATGAGTTTTGAAATGCTCGTTGCAAAGTATTGGGTAGCGAATTTATGATTCGTGCATAATTTCTTTTTGCCTCATATAAATCTTTTGAATCGCTTAATTTTTCTGATGCGATTGCCTTGATTTCTGACATAACTTCAACCATCAACTGCACAATAAATTTTTGAGTTGGTTTATTGTACTCAAGTGCTTCACGACTATGATGCAACTTTACGCATCCAAGAGGAACACGAAGATGAAAGTTTGATTCTTCAAGTACGGATTTAATGATATTGATTTGCCGATCATCTTTAACATAATTCTTTATGTTGATACTCTCTGCATCAAGAGGGTACGCAACTCTACCCATAATAATCTGAGCCTTGCCGTAACTTCTACTATAATAATTGTAAGAATTTTCTTGTTCGATAAAAAACCAATCGTCATTTTTGCCTTCAAGAATGATTTTAGGCTTGACAATAAAGTTTTGATCTGCACCAAGAAACTTTGGCATATCTTTACTAGAGAAAAACTTAAAAAACTTTTTGCAACTATCTCGAAAGCTTTCTATGTCTGACTCTGAGATAGCAACTTGAATTTCTAAACCTGTTGGTTCACTCGTTGGTTCTTGATGTAATTCTACAATCTTGGTATCGTCATGCTCGTCAACAAAAATATTGTAAGAAGTTTTGACTCCACCATGATATGAAACACAAGTGAAGTTGTCTCCATAAGATAATGGAGCAAATTTACCAATACCAAATGCACCGATATAGTTGTTGCTCGTTCGCTTGGTACTCTTGCCATACTTAGAATATAACCCGAATACATCTTTTTGACTAAGTCCACCGCCAAAATCTCGTACACAAAAATTTGCATTAAGTTTGCTTGGTAAGGTGATTTCAATCTTGCGATTGCTTTTTGCCTCTAGGTTGGCATCAAGTGCATTGGCACTAATCTCACGAATCACTGCGAGTTGAGTGTTTGAATAATTGTTTCGCAAGAGCGAAGCAACATAACGCATATCTTCAGCATCAATCGTGCAATTTACTGAATTGAAATCATGTGATGATACTACTTTGTTGTTTTTGTTTTCTGCAATAATCATAATTTTTTATGGTTTGTTTTTAAGTAAGACTATATCTTATGGTAAAATTGTTTTGTTGTCAAGCAAAAATTATTGTAATCTTCCTCCTGCATCTAATACATTACGCAAGCAACTCGATTGACCACTACGAGAAGTGACCGACTTGGCTTTGTTGAAAGCGTCTTCGCTTGCGTACTGCACCAAAATTGGAGTGCTTTTATCTAAATATACCATCATGCCCTTGCGAGGCTTTGATGCTAACTCTTTTTCATGCTTCGCAATAGAAGCTTTCATGTCTGCAATAAAATCAATCATGCCATAAGTTTACAAAAATTTTTTGAGCTTGTCAAGCTTTTTTTGTAAATTACTGACTATCAAGTATTTCCGACAACTTTTTATCAAACAATCTCGCAAGTTTTTCTTGGGCATCTGCAAATCCTTTGTCGTATCCATCTTGCCATAACTCAACATCTTTTTTTGTGCGATTAAGTTGCGAGGATTCTTCTTTGCCTCGTTCGTAATAAATATGCTCGGTTATAGCTTCATTCATTTTTGAGTTCATTTATATTATTTAAAACCTCACTTTCATCAATCCACTTATTTGCGTATGGACATTTTCTTTCTAGTTTTATTATTTCTATATTCCATTGTTTGTGATCCATCATGTCTATTTGAAACTTTAATGCTTCGCTTGCGTTGTGTGCAAGATAGTAATGATAGTTGTGACCCACTGAATTATCACTCACATATTCCAAACGAAACTCAAACAATTTATCCTCATCCGAAATTTTCGCCATTATTCTGTTTCGTCTTCATCCCAATCTAAATAATTTAATAACCAATTGCCAAAATCTTTTAGGTCATAAAAAAATCTATCTTGATTGTCATGCTCCAACCAAAATTGTGCTTGATCGATTAAAAGTTGATGTCGGGATTGAATTTGTTCTAGTTGCTCAACGCTCAATTCATCTCCTATGTTTTCATACATAAGATTAATCGCTTGCATTGTTTTATTGATCCTTTCTTCGTGTTCAAATTGGTCAAACATATTTACTCTCCTGTCATTGCTAATTGCAAAACATCAACAACATATTTGTCAAGTCTTTTGTATAATTCTTCTGCAATATATTCTCTCGCAGATTCACTTTGTAGGTTTATTTGCGAGTCTTTCAACTCTTCAAGAACTTGTAGTATTATTTGCTTCATTTCAATATCTTAACAGAAAATAAAATATTTGTCAACAATAAAATTATCCTGCGTAATCATCAAACTCATCTGATTCGGGGTCAAAGATGGGAAAAAGGTAACTTGATTGACTTCCATCCTGCTCTTCAACAAGAGCTTCGTACCTTATCTCTCCACCTGCTTCATGCCACAAACCATTAATCATTATTTTCTCTGTAAAGGTTGGAAAAAATGTTGTGTCCATGTGATATTGAACATATTTTTTACTCCTCTCTCCAATATCCATTATCGTAATCTTCCGTACATAAAGCTAAAGATTCTAAGTCGTAAACAGATTGAGTCAATGTATGAAAGCAACGACGATCATCCATTTCTTTCCATATTTTTTGAATCACTTTATTTCGCTCGAATGTCCTTAAACTTGGACTAATTTCATCAACAATATTTTTCCAAAAACTATAAGAATTTCTTTTTCTTATTTGCTTTTTTGAGTGTTGTAATTTTATACCTTTATTTGTGAAGAAATCTTTTATTTCTAACGATTTGAATTTATATAATTTTTCTTTTATGCTCATTTTCTAGAAGAAAGTATATCAACCGCAAAAATTAAGAAGATTATAATTACCATTATTGAAATCGCATCAATCATCAAATACAACCCTTCCATTTTTGTATTGAAATAATCTAGTTGGTGCATCTGAATTTGTGCGAAATGTTTCAGTTTCTTTATCGAAATTAACAGGATAAATAGTGCAAAACCATTCGTTTATTTGGTCTTTTTCCATTCCAAAATTGGCTTCATGTACATTTACATCTATATAATTATTATACGCATACCAAGCATCATAAGCATCAACATCTTCGAATTTATGATTAGGGTCTGCTTCTATTTTTTTTATATGCGTTAATGCTCCATCAATTATTTTTAACTTTTGTTCCTTATTTATTTCGATTTTAGTTTGCATTCTATTTTATGGTTTTATTTGCAACGAGACTTTCGAAGATATTGCATAATTTTTGATGACGAGTTTCATGCAATTGTTTAGCCCCAATCAACATATTTAATAGTTCATCTTCAGTATATTGACTTGGTGAATCTCCTATTGCATAAATAAGTGCATCTAGGTCACTTCCTACTTGAAGCATTTCTGAAATAGATTCTTCAAGATCAAATCTATTGTATATATTTCGCTCTGCGAGAGTTGCATTTACTGAATCTTCGTAAGTTGGATAGTCATCCCCTGTTATTTGAGAGAATTGTTTTTGTTTTTCAAAAAAATCTCTTTTAGGATCTGAGTAGCGAGGATTTCCATTTTCATCTGTATCTACTATTCCACTCATTTTGCGTATGGTGCTACATCTCCGTTTTGCACAATTTTTCTATCTTCATAATCAGAAACTAATCTGCGATAAATTTCCATTTTCGCACAATCTAATGCTCCAATAATGTCATTGTATGTTTGATAGCTTTCTTTATTTTGCGAAATATATTGTGCAATTAACTGATGCACTGCAAAATTAAAGCATCCTGCGTCTGACATTTCTGCAAATTGAATTGGTGCAAGACCTTTTTCAACTTTTTCTTTTTGAGACTTTGCTATGTACGGCATTATTTATTTGAGTCCATAAATTGCTCAAGGGTTTCCAACCGACTCTGAGCGTCATCAAGAAGAGACAATGCCTCTTCAGCGTTCTTGTAAAAATCTTCAGTTGAATGATCTCCAATCCCGACAGGATTTTGACCAAGCAACTCAAGAGAGAGTTCTGCTTTTGCCATATCAGCTTCAGCAGATGACTTTAACATATTGTATAGTGATTTATTCATTTCCAGTAATTATATACCATATTTGTAAAAAGATCAAGACAAAAATGACTCCTATAGCTTGAAGTAGCCCAAGTGTTTCATTTAATTTTTCTTTCATTTAGATGTTTTCTTACTGCACTCTATATTTGATTTATATAGCTCTTGTTGACGCTTTAATTCTTGAGTGTCTTGTTGTAATAAGCGAATTGCTTTATCTTCTGTCATTCTGCCATCAAGGATTTGCCCAACAATTAATTGTATGTTGCGAGTTGTAAGACGATAAGGATGCGTTCTGCAAACAAACTTATAAAAGCGACCACTTATTTTGCCGTCTTTTAATTTGTTGTGCAAAAATCTTCTGCAATTGCAATTTTTTGTATTATGTAAGGTTTTCATTTTTATTTATTTTTCCATATTTTGCCATGCTTGTCAAGCCTAGAACTTAAAATCATTATTCGGGAGTAAAGGGGATAAGCAAAAGTAAAACAATCAAAATACAAAAACCTACCAACCAAATCTCCACAATAATATAAAATTTTACTTGCGATTAACTTCATTTATTTTTTCGTTAATTGCTTTTTCGCAAAGTTGATTGAATGTGATATTTTGCTCGTGTGCGAATTTCATATATTCAAAAAGATCTTTTTCGTCAAGTTCCAATTCAACATTTTCGTATTTAACTTTTTTGATTATAAATCCGTCATCTTTTTCAATGAATTTAATGTCATCGCCTTCTTGCCAACCTAATCGATCAAGGACATCTTGCGGAATATCGAAATACAATTCGCCAAAAGCATCTTCTTTTATTTTTAATTCACCTACATTCATGAGTATTTTTTTATTGCATTAACTATTGACATTGCACCTTCTGTATTTTTTGTCATTATCGCCTCTCCGTTTGTCAGTAATATTTTCCAAAAACTCTCTCGCTTTTTTACATAAATTACATTTATGGGATTGATAAAATATTGTTCGTTATTTGCGTCTTCTATTGTTATCATTGTTATGTTGTTTGATTGTACATATTGTGTTGCCAATCTTCTACTCGCTTTTTTCTTTCTTCTGCGGTTTCATTTTGACACTCTTTGTACCAATTTTCTACTATTTTATTTGAGCCACTTAAATGACCTTGCATATTGTCATTTCTTTCTTCTTGAGTAAACCATGCATATTCCGTATTAAATGCATCATCCACATTGCTAGGGTGAAATCCTGCACACACAAGCAGACCTTTAAACATTTCCACTGCTTCATCAATACTTACGCAATCGAAACCAAGTTCATCTTCGACGCTAAATACTTTATTATTTGTTGTGATTGATATTTTCATTTCCAATCTTTTTTTAATATATATTTCTTGGCAACACGATTCATTTTGAATGCTTTATTTTTTGTTTCGGCTTCGTATTTTGATAGCGTTGCACTGCTTAACTTGGCATAAGATGCTCGTGCGGTTGTGTCAATTAAAATATATTTGCTTGCTTTGGTTTCGTCTGGAATCATGCGTATATTTTACCTTTTATCTTTTGCTTTGTCAAGCTTTTTTTGACTTTACTCCATTTTATTTTAGAGTAATTGTCGCGAAATTGATTTGAACTATTGTTGCGAGGCGAAGATCCTTTGCCGTTTTGATTATTTGAGTTTTTGTCTTTCATGTTTTGAC
>Ga0098048_1000597_pt1 | contig 17016 bp, 17 predicted proteins | sample 13_taG_FD_75052 | JGI IMG/M metagenome (GOLD analysis project Ga0098048, IMG submission 75052) | Marine viral communities from the Subarctic Pacific Ocean - 13_ETSP_OMZ_AT15268 metaG | ecosystem: Environmental > Aquatic > Marine > Oceanic | place: Pacific Ocean | collected 2015-01-16 | reverse complement strand
CTTGCTCAGGAACTTGCTCAGACACTTGCTCAGACACTTGCTCAGACACTTGCTCAGACACTTGCTCAGACACTTGCTCAGACACTTGCTCAGACACTTGCTCAGACACTTGCTCAGACACTTGCTCAGACACTTGCTCAGGTGCTTGCTCATGCGTGTAATTATTCGAGACAATCATGCGAATCTTACCGAACAATTCATCAGCAACTCTTTCACAATATGCATCATCTTCATACTCTTTGTGTTCATTGTAACAAATGGTTTGGACAAGTTGGTTGAATGTGACTCCCTGATCTAAAAGCATTCGAGTAACAAAATCGACCGACGGAGCACTCTCTTTTGCTTCAAAATCATTTTCGGCAGCTTCATCATCAGGATCATGAGTTTCACCAGTAACGTTGTTCCATAAGAATCTGAATCCACGTATAGCATATTCCTCATCTTCCTCATATTCCTCATCTTCCTCATCTTCCCAGACCGAATCTTCCCAGACTGAATCTTCATCTTCATCTTCAACAGGATTTTCAGCCATTGTAGTGCGACAATAAGGACATCCAAAGCCATTATGAGCTACACTTTGCATTAAACAATTGGTGTGAAAACTATGTCCGCACTCAGTTGTCACACAATTCTTTGTAGTGGATTCAATACAATCCATACAAATCGGACAATCAACTGTAGAGGACATTTTCACACTGTAAATAAAATAGTAGATTTAAATCTTGATGTATTTGGGTAACTGTACATTTAGTATATTTGTAAAAAAGTATTTCAATTTTTTTAATTTTAATAAATAAAAAACACTGACTAAAAATTTATATATTATAATCTATTTACACGTAATCTTACTACAAGGTTCTTCTTCTGATTTTCCAACTCATACTTGCCATGAATTTTATTTTATTTTATTTTTGACAATGGGTTCAATAAAATATAAATTAAATCTGATGGTCTTTTACCTTTTTCAAATTCATACTTACCCTGAATTTTATTTCTTTTTATTTTTGATAATGGCTTCAAGAAAAATATAAATTAAATATTAAATTTGGTACATCTTTTGATAATTTATTAAGCTTATTATAATTCATAAGTTATACATTTTTAGTTAACCTTTTATTTATTAAAATTAAAAAAAATTGAAATACTTTTTTACAAATATATGAAATGTACAGTTACCCAAATACATCAAGATTTAAATCTGCTATTATATTTATTTACAACGAGAAAATGTCCGCTACTATTAAGAATATGAGTTTGTTTATTCCCCACGTGTTCCCTAACTTCGACCAGAAGTATGTTTCCGACGCGTTTTCTGAAATCGGTGATGTAAACAGAGTTGATTTTGTTCTCAAACAAGATCGTGACGGAAAGATGTTCAATGCTGCTTATGTTCATTTCAAAAGATGGAACGATATTGATTATGCTGCCGAAATTCAAGACCAAATTGCCGAGAAAGGAAGCGTCAAGTTCTACCATGACGAAACTCAATATTATTGGATTGTTCTTCCAAACACTACCAAAAAGCATGTTCAGTTTGAGCGCAAACCAAGAATTGATCTCGGAGATTCTAAGACCATCAGCGTAAAAGATGTTGAAACGACTCCTGCGAAGAAACTAAAAGAGCTCATTTGTCCTGGTGCTCCGAAGAAAGCCAGTTATTCGCAAATCGATTCTAACATAATGATTGCTCCTACACTCTTAGAATCTCAATTTGATGAAGAGTGTTTACAGCTTCTTCGCGCTCCTATTGAAGAATGGGATGTTGAAGCTTCCGAGACAGAGGCGCAGATGGCAGAAATCGAGGCTGAAATGGCAGCAGAAGATAAGAACTTGATCAGCATTGACTACAGATACGTCCAGTCAATCGAAGAAGAAAACGCATGGCTTCATAGTGAAATTGCGGAGCTAAGAATGATAATGAATCATAGATTTTAGAGCGTCAAAACAGCGAAGGTAAGGTATGTCAAATGTTTAATGTAAGTAGTTTTGTTGTGCTATTATATTTGTTCTTGTAATATTTAATTAATTTAAAAAAGTAAGGCCACTTGGCCAAACCTTTTTTCTCTCGAAATATTATATGTCAAAGTCTAATAATAAAAGAAAAATGGTTTATTCAAAGAAAACTCCCATCACAATAGCGTCTTCTTCAACTTTATCAACTAACAATAGTAAAAAAAGTATTACAAAAAAACATACAAAAAATAAAGGAACGCAAAGAAAAAAAAGATTGATAATAATTGAATCATCAACCACATCACCAGAAGTAATGAAAGAAAAAGAAAAAGATAAAGAAATAGAAAAAATTGATATTTTTTTACCTGAAAGTTTGAAGGAAACAACTAAAACGGATTTAAAGATATCACAAGAATTAAAACAAATGTCGCAATTGCCAAATGGTCGTTTAAATGAAAAATTAATTGAGCTTATGGAAAAATTGGCTGATATTATGTTAAAGCAAGGCGAACCTTTTAGAGCCAGGGCTTATCAAAAGGCACAGGAAACTATTATGGCTTATCCAGGTGACATTTTATCTCCAAATGATTTGAAAGGTAAGCCAGGAATCGGAGAAACAATTATGGACAAACTTAATGAATATGTTCAAACAGGTACATTAAAAATTTTGGAAAGAGAAAAGAATAATCCTGTAAATATTTTGGCCGAAGTATATGGAATAGGACCTAAAAAAGCAAAAGATTTGGTTGACAAAGGTATTACCTCAATAGCTCAGTTGAGAGAAAATCAAGATTTACTAAATGACGTCCAAAAAGTTGGTCTTCTATTTTATGAGGATATTTTGAAAAGAATTCCTCGTTCAGAAATAGAGGATTACAAGGCTATTTTTAAGAAGGTATTTCCAACCCAATGGTCGCTTTCAGAAAAAGGAACTGATGGTAAAATGGAAATTGTTGGGTCATATCGTCGTGGTGCTCAAAGTTCTGGAGATATTGATGTAATTATTACATCTAACTCCCCTAGAGTATTTACAACTTTTATAGACAATTTAATTAAAGAAAGAATTATATTACATGTTCTCTCCAGAGGTCCTACAAAATGTCTTGTAGTTGCGAAGATTCCTTCATCGAATGTAGCTCGTCGAGTAGATTTCTTATATACAAATCCAGAAGAATTCCCATTCGCAATTTTATATTTTACAGGAAGTAAGATTTTCAATACCGTTATGCGTCATATTGCGTTAGGAAAAGGCTATACAATGAATGAACACGGTATCTACAAGATGGAGGCAAAAAAGAAGGGAGAAAAAGTTCAACATACCTTTACATCTGAAGAGGATATTTTCAATTTCTTAGGCTTAGAATACAAAACACCAATTGAACGTACAGATGGCAGAGCAGTTATGGTCAAAACTTCTAAACCAAAATTAATAATCGATGATTCCGATTCCGATTCCGAGGAATATATTTTACCAGCGAAATCATCAGCAAAAAAAAATATAATCGTCAAATACGACACAGATGAAACTTATAAAAATATTGCCAATGAATTTAAAAAAAATGGTATTTCAGTTTTGGAGTCATTAAATGAAAATCAGTTGAGTAAACTTTTGAGAGAAGCTAATATTGCTTACTATAATGAAGTTCCTTTCTTTACGGATAACCAATATGATATTGTGAAAGAATTTGTTGAGAGTAGATATCCAAGTAATCCTATTTTATATGAAATTGGTGCTCCTGTCGAGAGAAATAAAGTAATTCTACCATATCCAATGGGTTCAATGGATAAAATTAAACCGGATACAAATGCGTTATCAAATTGGACTGCTAAATTTAAGGGACCTTATGTTTTATCGTGTAAACTTGATGGTGTAAGTGGACTATATACAACCGAAGGAACATCTCCTAAACTTTATACGAGAGGTGATGGCAAAGTTGGACAAGATATCAGTCATCTAATTCCATTCTTGCGTCTTCCAAAAACTAAAGGTGTTGTTATTCGTGGTGAATTTATTATTCCAAAGGCATTATTCGACACCAAATATAAGGATAAATTTGCTAATCCAAGAAACATGGTAGCAGGAATTGTTAATCATAAGACTATTAATGAAGCTGTTCAAGATTTACATTTCGTTGCTTATGAGCTTATGAAACCAATTAAAAAACCGAGTGAACAATTGGCATTTTTATTAACACTTGATGTTGAGTTAGTATTATATAAGATAGAACCAACTGTCAGCAATGAATTATTATCCAAAACTTTACTTGATTGGAGGTCTAATTATGCGTATGAAATTGACGGTGTTATTGTTGCGAATGATGCTTTATACAAAAGAAAATCAGGAAATCCTGAGCACGCGTTTGCTTTTAAAATGGTCTTATCTGAACAAGTAGCAGAAGCAAAAGTAGTTGACGTAATTTGGTCAGCAAGTAAGGATGGTTATTTGAAACCTCGTGTTCAAATTGAACCAATTAATCTTGGAGGTGTTCAAATCACTTATGCAACTGGATTTAATGGAGCATTTATTAATGATAATAAAATTGGTGTTGGTGCTACTATTGAATTAATTCGTAGTGGCGATGTTATTCCATATATACGAAAAGTAATTGTTCCTGCTGAAGAACCAAAAATGCCATTAGTTCCTTTTAAATGGAATGATACTCATGTTGATATCATGCTTGAGGATTTAGAAACTGATGAAACAGTTCGAGAGAAAAATATTACTGGTTTCTTTAGAGGAATTGGTGTTGAAGGTTTAAGTACTGGAAATGTTAAGCGAATTATGGAAGCCGGTTATGATAATGTTACTAAAATTCTAAAGATGACAATTGAAGACTTTTTACAAGTTAAAGGTTTTAAAGAGAAAACCGCAACAAAATTATATGATGGAATTAAGGAGAAAATTGACACAGCATCTTTAACAACAGTTATGTCAGCTTCTAATATGTTTGGACGAGGGTTTAGTGAGAAGAAAATCGAACTTATTATGGAAGCATATCCAAAAGTTCTATTATCTAAAGAAACTGATTCTCAAAAAATAGCAAAGATTTCATCAATTAAAGGTATGGCAATTAAATCTGCTGAAGCATTTGTTGAGAGAATCCCTGGTTTTATAAATTTCATAAAAGAATCTGGTCTCGTTAAAAAATTGAATGAGGAAATTTCCGAAAAGAAACAAGTAGACCAATCACATCCTTTATATGGAAAGTCAATTGTTATGACCGGTTTTAGAGATACTGCTCTACAAGAGGCTCTAAAAGATATAGGAGCAAAACTTGGTTCTAATGTATCAAGTAAAACTTTTGTAGTTTTGGTGAAAGATAAGGAAGAAGATACTGGAAAAGCTAATGAAGGTAGAAAATTAAATATCCCTTTAATGACACCACATGAATTTACAAAAAAGTATTTATAAACAATTAAAATTGAAATAAAAAATTATTATTTTTTGTATATTATTAATATTAATATGTCGAGCTCACCTAAAATGAATTCTACAAAATTTCTAAGTTTAATACATCCTGATGATATTACAGACTCTATAACTCATGTGTCAAATATGTCATTTGATGAATGTATTGAATATAATAATAACGCACCTTATATATCGTCCGAATCATTTGATACAATTTTAGAATTTAGTGACGAAAGTAATAATGAATCCTTAATTTTTAAAGAAATTAATGATCAAATAAATGAAGAACTCGAGCCAATAGATATAGAAGATTCAATAAATCTGGATATAACAGGAGAAATTCATGAGCCTTTGTTAATAGATAATGTAAATTTAGGTGATGGTAAAATGGATTATATTCTAAACACAAATGACAAATTAATGATGACAAATGCGTGGCAGGCGATTACACAAACAAATAATTGGGATTTTGTAGCAGAGGATATTGATAGCTTTATGTTTTCAGAGGATCCGAGAATAACAGAAATTAGTATCAAGATGAAAGAACTTGGATATGTACATTCTGGGTTGTCATTTGGTTGTACAATGAGAAATATGCAATATTTGGCTCAAAAAGGTGAAGATAAATTTAAACAATTATTTAAAAAAAATTAGAATAAATAATTTTCTAAAATAAATATTAGCTATAATAAATATTAACTAAAAGTTTTTGAAAACTTATTTAAATATAAAATAAACCATATTAAAAACTTTTCTATTATAAATATATAATATGTTTAAGTTCATCTTACTTGCTAATTATTTTTTTGCTGCTATCACATCAGCTGCCAGTATCAGAAGCACAGAATTAAATATTTCAAATGAAAGTGACGAGTGGAAACAATTTACAAATTTCCAAGATAGATTTGGTAAAAAATATGAAAATATTCAAGAGTTAGAGACTCGTTTTCAAATTTTCAGCACAAATCTTCGTAATATTATCCTTCATAACTTAGACCATACTCAAAATTTCACTATGGGTATCAATCAATTTACTGATTTAACTCCTGAAGAATTTAAGGAGCAATATGTTGGCGGTTTGAAGGTTCAGCTTGGTTCTTATGGCTGCGGTTCTTTTTCTTCCTCTGCGTCTGATGCTCCTTCTTCTATTGATTGGCGTGATAAGGGAGCAGTTACTTCTGTTAAGGACCAAGGACAATGTGGTTCTTGCTGGACCTTTTCTGCAACTGGTGCTGTTGAAGGTGCTTGGGCAATTTCTACCGGTGAATTGGTTGATCTTTCTGAACAAGAATTAGTTGACTGTGCCAGTGGTATTTTTTATGGTTCTCATGGCTGCAATGGTGGACAAATGGAAGGTGCTTTCAAATTTATTATTGAAAATGGTCAATGCTCTGATGCTTCTTATCCTTATACCGCTAAGGATGGATCATGTCAAAAGTGCTCTTCTGTTGCTACCATCAGCTCATGTTATGATGTTAAATCAAACGATCAACTTTCATTGAAAGCTGCTGTAGCCCAACAACCAGTTGCTGTTGCTATTGAAGCTGATACTCGTTATTTCCAATCTTATTCTAGTGGCATTTTGACTTCTTCAAGTTGTGGAACCAATTTGGACCATGGAGTTTTAGCTGTTGGTTATGGCACTGAAAATGGTCAGGATTATTGGCTTGTTAAAAACTCATGGTCTAATACATGGGGTGTACAAGGTTATGTAAAGATTGCTCGTTCATCTTCTACTAATGATCCCGGAATTTGCGGAATAAGTATCCAACCTAGCTTTCCTACAGTTTAAATAATATTTAATAAAATGTATTTATAGATTAAATTTATAAATACATTAAACTTATATGGAAAAATTTACAGAAATAATAGATACATATCTTTTAAACTATAATTCATATGAAAAAGGCAAAGTAGAATTTGATTGTGATTATGGTGAATTAATATTTTTCAAAGAAAATTATAATAGGCTAATACTTTTTGGTATTTATATTGTTCCAGAATATAGAAAACATGGGTTTTGTAGAAGTATAATACAATATTTGATAGAGAAAAGCAAGGGGCGGTTCAAATATATTCTTATCGAATCAGTTATCTCAAAAGTATTATATGAATATTTATTGAGATTTAAATATCAGGATAAAAAATTTAAACTAGTAAAAGAAGGATTTATATATAAAATAAAAAATTAAAAATTATATTATAATTTATAAATGGCGTTTTATTATTGTGATGTTTGTAAATTGATAAATAATGAATTTATTAGTTGTACTCTATGTGCTGATAAGCATAATGATATGCAAATATGTATTGAATGTTGTAAATCTAAAAAAGTTTATAATTGTGTTTATTTTGAAAACAAAAATGATAATAAAATACTTTTTATTTGTGATTATTGTTTATTTTTCAATAAAGACTCAAAAGATGAAATAGATTTAGACTCAAAAGATGAAATAGATTTAGAATTTATAAAAACTCATTTGGAAGATATTATTAAAATTAAAAAGGAATATCCACAACTAAGAAAAGATAAACTGATGAAACAAATTAAATATTTTGAAACTCAAATTGATGTTCTTGAAAACAAAATTGACTATTTTGAGGCCGAAATTGAGTGTTTAAAGACCAAATTAAATTTTGAAGATACTGAACCAGATACATGGATTAAAGGACTTTTACATTGTACAGATCAAAAGCAGTCATGATTTAATAAATAAAAAGTAAAATAAAAATAAAATAAAAAAGTATTTATATCAAAGAGTAAAATTTATTAAAATTCAAATTCATATTCTAATATTGCTTTCATATCAGTTTTCATTCTTGAAAACATATTTGCTCTTATTTTTCCCAAAATAGAATCCTGTCTAAAATCCACACTCATTATTTTAACTGAAGTTTTATCACATAAAAGGGAAAAGCTTTCGTCATCACAAATCTTGTCGCGATTATTCTTTTTATACTGACTAAATATACGACATATTTTCATATGAATTTTATTCAAAAACTTTATTAAATTGTCTTTACTTAACTCAATCCATTTTACTTCTTCGTTCTCATAAATATAAAATACATTTGGCTTCTGAACAAAAGCAAATATTGGATATGGATATTTGTTCTCAGTTATGTTATAAATATTTCTTGAAAATATATAATTTAATGTATCAGCAAAGTTATTTTTAAATAAATAATTTATATCATCATCTTCCATAATTATTGATTCATTCAAGTTGTTAAATCTTATTTCTGGTGTTACATTTGCGTTTAACCATTCAATAACATTTATTTTCTTCTTCTTTTTAATAACCCATTTATTTATTTCATCTACTTTTTCTTCTAATTTATTAAATTTACTTCCTAATTCTAATAAAATTTTGTATAATTGTTTATTTGATGGAATATCATCCTTATCATCATCATCATCACATATCTCGTTCATTGACCGTTTTTTACTTGTGTTTAAAAATTCGCACAAAATTATATGTTTTTCCAAATTCATTTTTTTCTTATAACTTTTACCACAATACACACAGCATTGAGCTGGTTGTTTTATCATATTTGGAATGTTTTGAGAAAACTTGTTCATTATTGTTTTATAATTTGTATTATTTTTCAAATTTAAATCAATTTTAAATAAAATAAAATATTATAGCGTTTTATATATAATGAGCCAACAAACTTCAATTACTTCACTTGTATATAATGATTTATTCGCAAAACAATTAGGCATTCCACAAACTTATTATAGATATAGGAGCTGTAATCCAAACTTTCCCAATAGAACACAAACAAGTGTTGGCGGTTTTACACCTGCTGAACAATATCAAAAACTTAAACTTATTCAAAATACTGTTCGTGTTTATGGGTCCCTTTATGTTGATAATTTAGGAGCTCTTACAGCATATAAAAAACCAATTAGTGACCCCAATAAAGGTTTTTATGGTGTTTGTTGGAACCAAATGAGTGATAGACCTGTTCCTAGTGTTCAGCGTGCTACTATACCTACTGGTTATGCTACATCAATGAATAGACGTCATACATCTGTTACATCAAGTAGACCAGGCTGTCAAACTCCAGGAGGTGTAGGTTGTGATATTAAACATAATTCTTATGATAGATATTTAAATAGACTCAAAGGTAAAGGATCTGTGAGACGAGGAGTCGTGCCATCTAATTTTGGTAAACCTGTATCTTTTAATCGTGCTTTACCTATTTATGGTGGAAAAACAATGAAAACTAATATTGTTGACACTGGTTGTGATTGTCCAATAGATATTAATTCAGGTGAAAATCAAGATGTAAAAATTTATAATAATCCTCTTTGGCAACCTTATCCATCTGGAAATTTAAGTTTCAATGTTGGTGATTATGTTTATGCTATTAAAACAGGAACTGATTATTATTCTAAAGCTACTGTTATTGAACAATTAGAAAATGATAATTATGTTATACAATTTGAGGATAATACAACTCAAACTTCTAATATTAGCGAATTAAAAATATATTTTCCTTGTAATTGTTCATCTGAAGGTTCATATAACGGTTTCTTTTGTGATGCTTAATAATACTATTTATCTTACTAGAAGTGATTTTTCAGTAAATTCAGTATAAAATTAAAGTCAATAAATATTTAACGTATTGTTTTACAAAAAAAATAATTTTAATATTTATATTTAGTATAATGCCACAAAAAATAAATATGTTTATTTCTAACGGGAATGTAAAATCTACCTTTCAACAACAAAATTTTAACAATTCTAATTTAGTTTCTAATCAATCTATGCCCGCTCAAAAGAGTCCTTCTTCTTTAAAAGCGCCTATTTTATCTCGTATACATAATGTTAGACCTGGTTGTGGATCATGTGGAAGACATTAAGTTTTATTAAAGCATTTTATATAATATCAAAAATTGTGATTAAACCATAAGACAATAATATATTTAAATTTTTTAATATATTATTGTATAATATAATGTCAACATCAATGCAACTTTCTACAATATATACTACATCTTATCCTTCTAATAGATTGAATAAGGCTACTAATTTTAAAACTATGTTTGATACTACATTACTTCCATATAATAAAATGTATAATGGTACAAAACTATGTTATAATGTTAGTAAGGGAACATTTATTTATAAACCTCATACTGATGTTGGAATGGTAGGTCGTTCTGCGGCTGGTTATTTAGCCCAAAGAAAACGTATGTAAATAAAAATAATTTAAACATAGTAATTGTTTTTATATAAATGTCTGATTTTAGAATCTCTCAAATGATGAATGTTCAAAATGAAGCATTAGAACTTTTTAGAAATAAAAATTTAGATTATGGTGATGCTTTCGCTAATTATGGAACAATTGGAGTTATTATAAGAATGAGTGATAAAATACAAAGACTTGTTTCAATCACCAATAGAGGAGTCAATTTAGTAAATAATGAAAGCTTAAGAGATACATTAATTGATCTACATAATTATGCTGCTATGGCAATAATGTTAATTGATGAAAATAAAGAAGAAAATATTATTCCTGAAAAAAGTGATTAAAATTTATTTAATAACAGTTTTGGTATTTTAAGTAAAGGTGATTGTTCAAAGAATATACGCCACTTTGCAGTTATTATTAAAACGAAACCAAATAAGTAAAATAATACTTCTGTTTCTTTATCTATTAAATTAAAATTATTATATCTGGGATTAAATATGTAAATCAATAAAACTGACATGAGAGCTGTAAAAATGAATTCGAATCTCTCTTTCCAAAATAAAATTTTCTTATCTAAATCAGTTTTTTCTTTACCTTTTATTTCTAAATAAACATGTGTAATTGCCATTAATATAAATCCTATTTTTATAACAAAAATAGCTGTAACATACATATCGTATTTATTCATTATATAATATGAATACATTTTTTTTATTATAATAATTTCTATTAATTTATTATTATGAGTAATCCTAATATGTTCACAGGTGAGTTAGACAAAACTTCTATTGATTCTGCTTATAATTTCAATTCATTTAGTTCTTACATAGTCAATGGAGGGTTAAATAGTAAATTCTCTCCAATTTGTATATTTTGTTCTTCAAATAATACAATGAATTTAGCAAACGATGGATCTTTTAAACAATGTAATAGTTGTCGCAAACAATTCAAGGCTGGCATGTCAAACAATCACACAAATCAGAATTTTACATATTTTCCACCTTTCAAAATTAAAAAATAATCATTCTATTTGATCTATGAAAATTATATAATAATTAAATCAACTTAAAGATAAATGACTACTATAAATTAGCCTACTAGGCTATGTTGTCCTGTTGATGCGATAACAGTACATATGGGCGATTAGCTCAATTGGTAGAGCGCACGCTTAGCATGCGTGAGGTAGAGGGATCGAAACCCTTATTGTCCAATATATATTAAAACTACTTAAAGAGAAATAGATTATATACCTTGTAGGATAAGTGGTTTCATACAGCAATTTTTAAAAATATTTAAGCTATAAATATCAAAGTGAAATCAGTAAAAGGGCAACTTGTCCGAGTGGTTAAGGAGACAGATTTGAAATCTGTTGTGTAATTCACGCGTAGGTTCAAATCCTGCAGTTGTCGTCAAAATTTATCATCTTATAGCAATTTTTATTTTAAATAATTAAATAAAAAGATGATAGTATTTAAAGCTCGTAGAGTGTGTCGGTTCGCACAATTGTCTTATAAGCAATTAGGCTGGGTTCAATTCCCAGTATGAGCAATATAAAATAAAAAATTAAAATACTTTTTATTTTATATCAACTTTTTCCCATATAAATCCTTTACCAATTTTTTTTTCGCTTTTTAATATTTTTATCAAATAAGTTTTATTTATATTACCCTCACTTGAAGCTTGACCATATGAATAATATTTTCCTATTAAATTGTTATTTAAATCATATTTATTTATATGTTAAAATTACGAGCTTTGTACGCAAAAAATATTAAAAAGGTGACGAATTATTACTTGATTATCCTAAGGATTATAACAGATTCTGGTTAAATAAAAAACTAAAAAATCAGTAATTATATCGTTCTTTTAGGTTTCTTCCATCTTTAACTTTGTTTAAGATCTTGTTATTTTATATATATTTATCGATAAAATTACTTAAAGATACCTTAATTATATCATATGGGAAGGATGAAAGGGTGAAGGTTCCATACAGCAAATTAAAATCATGATTTTTTTAAAGGAACCTGTAATTAAGCACGGATGGCCGAGCGGTCTAAGGCGGTGGACTTAAGACCCACTATCGTGAGATGCGAGGGTTCGAACCCCTCTCCGTGCAAAACTACTAATAGTAGTAATTATGGTCTTATAGTGTAGTGGTTAGCACCGGAGACTTTGAATCTCCTATCCTGGGTTCGAACCCCAGTAAGACCTTAAATAATCTCCTTTTTTAATATTATAAAATGAAATACTTTTATAATATTATTATTTTATATGGAAGACAGATATGTTTTTAGTAAAACATTTTTAGATAAAGATAATAAAGATGATATTGATAAATTAATACATAAAAAAATTTATGGTAAAAAAGAATCCAATACTATAACACTTTTAATTATGGGTCACGGTCGCGAAAGATATAAAGAGAATTTTAAAAAAGTAATCGAATATAATCCAAATTACTACAGTGAACCATTTATGTTTAAAGTTTCTCAACAAGAAAATGATAATAATGTTAGGATTTTAAGTAAAGCCGGTAAACCTAAAATTTGCGCATGGGATTATAGTTTATGTACTGAAACCATGTCATCACAGGATATAATGTTAGAATTGTCTCGTATATTTTTTTCACATGAAAATAAAGAAATCGACACATTTACATTGATGAATAGTTTATCTATCTATTTTAAAAAAATATATCCTAAGATTATAACCAAAATTTCTAAAAATTATCGAGACTTACCAGATGAAAAAAATCCATATAGTCCTGATGCAGAAGGATACGAAAAAAGATATTATGATTTCCAAGAGGTTCTTGATAGTCTATATGAAGATAAATACTCTGGACTTAAAGCATTAAATCATCAAAAAATTTTTACGATAAGACCCGATACTGATGAAGAATATAAATCTCATTGTGAAAAATATTTGTTTGAAATTGTTGATTTAAGGACTGGTGGTTCAGATGAGCTAACAGATTTTATAGTTAATAGACTTAAGATTAGAGAGAATTTAGTTAAAAATTATTTTGAGATGTCAAAAGAACAACTTCAATATTATATTGATGATTATAAAACAACAATTTATACTATTCATTCTCTCAAAATTTCTGATTATGATAAATATTTTCTAATCAAATTTATATTCAATCTTTATTTTGGTCATGAAATTATGATGAGTGAAATTATCGAAGTATTTGTTATATTAGGCATTGAAACCATCAATATTATAGATAATACATGTAGAATTCAAGAAAAAAGTAGAATAGAAAGCAGTAGCGTAAAAACAGCTGAAATCGAAGAACAAGAGAGAATTAAAAAAACTGAATCCCAAAAGGAAAAAAATTTAGCCGGTCATACTCGCAAGAAAACTTCAAAAAGGAGAAAAAAGTATACTAGAAAGAAAAATACTTGATTATTCACATATAAATATTTTCCTTAAAAACTACTTAAAGACAATGTTATTATATTATATGTGAAGGTTCCTCACAGCAAAATTAAAATATACAAAAATATTTGATAATGGAACCAGCAAATAGTATCGGGTTGGCGCAGAGGAAGCGCACAAGGCTCATAACCTTGGGGTCGGATGATCGAAACATTCACCCGATATTTATAATATATTATTTTCTTACAGGAATTCTAAATATTTCACCAAAAGAAAATAGCAAAAAAATATGCTTTCTTAGCTCAGTTGGTTAGAGCATTCGGCTGTTAACCGAAAGGTCTCAGGTTCGACCCCTGAAGGGAGCGAGTTAGTTAATAATATTTAACTAATATTATTAGCCTTTTTATTGTTTTTATTATAAAATACTTTTTGTTATTTATTATAAAATACTTTTTATTGTTTTTATTATTATCTTAAATTATTAATAAATTTATTTAAAGGAAACGCTTTATATATATAAAATGAATACAAACGATACCATCAATACAAATGATAATACAGTATTTAATGATAATGCTGTAAATGCTACAATTAACAATAAAGGGTTTTCTATTTTGGATTCTATTTTCAAACAATATCAATGGCATCTTGTTAAAAACGATTTAAATTTTATTAGTTACACCAAAGTTGGCGATGAAACGAATCATTTTGATTTTAAAATTTTAAAGGATAAAATCGTTGTAAGTGTTCCTATTAAGAATTCGCCTTATCAATTTGTAACTAATTTTAAATCTTATTTTGAAGCTAGTGAATTTGCTGAACAAAAATTAATTGATTATTCTAATTGAAATGTAAAATAATCTAAATTATACTAATAACATTTATAACAAAATATTTTTATGAACTATAATAAAAATATTTTTATGAACTTTTATAACTATTTTGTTTTTGTAACTCACTTTGTAACTCACTTAACAGCGGAAATTCATTTGGATTTATTGATTCACTCAAAAAAGATGGTTGTGATTCTAATGGATTGTCGTTTATACCCCATATATATTGCCAAACATTACTTATAAATGGCGGTTTGTCTTTTACTTTTAATCTATAAGCACAAGAATAGTCTGGATTCGCAGCCATTGCACCACAAGGATTACAAGGCTTACTTAAAAATGTGAATCCTGGAATTATATTTTCCAAATCATTATAATCTACTTGTGTTACGTTTTCTTTTTGTTCTCCAAATATTCCTCCTTTACCAGCATATCTTACTCTCTCTAATGTTGGATTATTATCATTTTTCATATTACATTTTATTACATCATCTACTCTATTACCTAACAATCCTGACTCATAAGGGAAATTACCAAATCCACTCGGTAACTCCTCCATTTTATTACCTGATGGATCCTTTACTAATACTCCATTTATTAAGAATTCGCCTTCTTTAGTTTGATATGTTAGAATACGTATAATAGCTGCTTGATTATAAATTGTTCTTGCGTAATTTATAGCTTCCTCTGGAACTGTTCTTATATATGGATTTCTATTTATTGCTTCTTCATACAATTTTATTACCTCTTGTGACCAAGGCCATTTTCCGTTTTTATTAAAATATTCTAACTCTTCTTGACTTGCCTGAGAATTTATTATATTCATATCAAAAACTATGTTTCTATTTATTGTGTTTTGAATTTGTAAAAAATCTTTATTCATTTGTTGTTTCATTTCTTGTTGTTTCATTTCTTGTTGTTTCATTTCTTGTTGTTTCATTTCTTGTTGTTTCATTTCTTGTTGTTTCATTTCTTGTGTTTTCTCATCTATAGTGAAGTTTCCCGATATATTTAAACCAAAACCTTCTCTTGATAATCGAGAGAATCTATATAAAACTAATATTATCATTCCTACCAGTAATCCATATGTTCTATTATTCATAAAAATTAATATAGTTGATATAATTAGTATTAGATTTCCTAAAAGACTATTAAACAATGACACAAATATTTCAGGAATAAAATATAATATTAACCATAACACAATTAATATTGTCAACAAACCTATTGTTTTTATTTTTGTTTCTTCATTTAATTTAATCTTCATATATTACTAATTTATTTTTTATAATTTAATAATATATAATGCGTAAGAGCAAAAAAAATATTAGGAAAAAATAACAAAACCATTAAAAATAAATGTGTTGTTACTTATGAAGTTAAACGTCTTAGAGCTATTATCAAAAATTTACGAAAACGAACTGCTAAGAAAAATAATAATTAAACTCCTGTTGATCCAAATCCACCATCGCCTCTTGCTGTTTCTTCACCTAATTCTTCCCTCGAATCTACTATTTCTGCTATGATTGGAATTAAACCTGGAGCGCAAATTTGTAAATGTCTATCAAATTTATTTACATTCATTTCATCTACATAAATAACATCAAACATTCCCATCAAATGACCCCTATATCCAGCATCAATAATACCAACATTATTAGCCAGACGAATATTTGTCTTTGAAATACTTGATCTTGGATACATGTAAAATCCTGTATTAAAACTGTTATTTGTATTCATTAATTTAGCACTACATATTATTTGATAATCTAATTTATTAACACTACTTGATGTAAATCGTTTTGTTTCAGGACAAAACAAATCAAACCCAGCATCTATATGATTCAAATTATTCAACATTTTTGAGCGTCTTTCATTTACCGAATCTATATATTTTTTTTTCAAATCATCATCATTTGAATCAATAAAAATTTTCAAATACATATATTTTCCATAAATGTTAAGCAATTCGTCAGATAAGTTTGACATTCTTTGTTATATATTTGTTTTAAAGTATTTTTAAGTATTTTTCATTTTATATTTTATTTTATATTTCATTTTATATTTCATTTTATATTTTATTTTATATTTCATTTTATATTTTATTTTATATTTCATTTTATATTTTATTTTATATTTCATTTTATATTTCATTTTATATTTCATTTTATATTTCATTTTATATTTCATTTTATATTTCATTTTATATTTCATTTTATATTTCATTTT
>Ga0098048_1000594_pt1 | contig 17023 bp, 13 predicted proteins | sample 13_taG_FD_75052 | JGI IMG/M metagenome (GOLD analysis project Ga0098048, IMG submission 75052) | Marine viral communities from the Subarctic Pacific Ocean - 13_ETSP_OMZ_AT15268 metaG | ecosystem: Environmental > Aquatic > Marine > Oceanic | place: Pacific Ocean | collected 2015-01-16 | reverse complement strand
GCTTCGTATAATTGCCGTCGGTTTTTCGGTAGGGGGGGTCAAGTGAGAATGTTGTACCTTGTGCCTATGACAGCCCAGCGAAAGACCATCACGCTTAAGAAGGTGCAAGGCACCGAGCGTCCTGAGCGTCAGCCAGTACCGTTGAAGAAGATTGGCACTGTGATCCCTGATCCAGTGTTTGAGTTCACGCCAGAAGAGCGCGACGTATACAACCAGTTGGCTACGCACTTGCAAGACTATGAGCTTCTCCACACCGTAGACGCTGTGGGGTTGAGCACACTGACCAAGAACATCATGATCATGAAGTGGACCGCCGATCAACTGCGCGGACCTGACGACGTGGTCCAGCACTTTGACAATGGCACGAGCAACGTGAGCGGCATCTACACCGCATACACCAAAGCTCAACAATCCTTCACACAACTGATGTCCAAGTGGGGGCTATCGCCAGTCGACCGCGAGAAGATTGCGGGCATGTTGCTTGACAACGAAGAAGATGATTACGATGCGATCAAAAACAAGTAATGCCCTACATCCCCAAGCGTGAAAAGAGCAGACCATGGAAGCGGAAGCCAAAGGGGCGGAAGCCACAGGGTGGACGAATCAGAGAAGCCGACCCTCGCTATCATACTCAACAGTGGCAAAGAACCCGAAAGCTTGTGCTTGCTCGAGATGCACTATGCGTATTGTGTGAGCGACTCGGCAAGCTTACTCCCGCCACCGTGGCTGACCACATCATCCCAGTGCGTATGCGAGATAGAGAGGACGACCGATTTTACGACATCGAGACTATCAGGGGTCTATGCACCTCCTGCCATGCCAGGGTCTCAGGACGTCAAGCACACGGTAAAGCATGAGCGAGTTGACGTATGTCCAGTATGCCGAGGACGTCTTGAACGGGGACATAGTGACCTCGAAGTACGTACGTCTGGCATGCGAGAGGTTCGCTGAGGATCAGAACCACGAGCAGTACTACTTTGACCCGGACACGGCAGAGAAGTACATTGCCTTCTTTAGTCGCTTCCTCAAACACAGTAAGGGCAGCTTTGCAGGCAAGAGCTTCGACCTGCTCCCGTGGCAGCAGTTCGTTGTTGCCAACATCTATGGATGGCTAGACCGCGACACGCACATGAGGCGCTATCGCACGGCCTACATCCAGGTTGGCCGTAAGAACGGCAAGTCCACTATGCTTAGTGGTGTGTCCCTAGCCATGTTGGACTTTGACGGCGAGGAAGGTAGTGAGGTGTACTTCTGTGCGACCAAGCGGGACCAGGCCCGTATCTGTTTTGACGAAGCCACACGCATGGTCAAGAGCAGCCCTAGCTTGTCCAAGCGCATCGGGGTTCACCGGGCCAACATGCACGTTAACAAGACAAACAGCAAGGCGGAGCCACTGAGTAGTGACAAGAACAGCCTTGACGGATTGAACGCCCACCTGGCTGTGGTTGACGAATACCACGCCCACCCGACTAGTGCTGTCTACAACGTGCTAAAATCAAGCATGGGTTCGCGCAAGCAACCACTAATGTTCACGATCACTACGGCAGGGTTTAATGTCGACGGACCGTGTTACAAGTTGGCCAAGACATGCAAGGAGGTGTTGGACGGCAAGAAGACTGACGACAGCTTGTTCAGCATGATCTACGAGCTGGACGAGGATGACGACTGGCGTGACGAGTCTTGCTGGATCAAGGCCAACCCAAGCCTAGGCGAAAGCATCAGCATTGACTATCTAAAGCAACAGGCCACACAAGCCAAAAACTATGGTGGTGCAGAGGAGGTCAACTTTAAGACCAAGCACTGTAACCTGTGGGTGCGCAGTAGTGAAACCTGGGTGGCCGACGAGGTGTGGCGCGAAAACGACCTTGGCAAGGTAGAGTGGGATGGTGAGCGTGCGTGCTACGGTGGTCTTGACCTTGCAAGCGTCAGTGACTTCTGTAGTCTTGTGCTTGTCAGTCCAAACGACATAGGAGGCTACGACACCAAGCGATTCTACTGGTTGCCCGAGGATGCCATTGAGCGCAGGCTGTACAAGGACGAGTCAAGCATCTACCTGGACCTCCGTCACGCCGACGAAGTCATGGTCACTCCTGGCAACGTAACGGACTACGACTATATAAGAAAGTGTATATCAGGCTACTATGTTGAAGACGGAGTCGTTAAATTTGACGAAGACTGCCTTATGAAGCGCTACAATCTTCGTAGTATCGCGTACGACCGTTACAACAGTAGCCAACTCATCATCAATCTAACAGCAGACGGAGTCGAGATGTCAGCCATGGGTCAAGGATACGTAAGCATGAGCGCCCCTATGAAAGAGGTGTACAGGCTGCTGCTTGAGCGTAAGCTAAATCACGAGGGTGACCCTGTGCTACGCTGGATGGCTGGCAACCTAGAGGTCACGTACGATCCTGCCATGAACTGCAAGCCAGACAAGAGCAGGTCGCAAGATAAGATTGACGGCATAACCGCATTGATCTGTGCAGTAGGCGAGGCCATGACTGAGACGCAGGATGATGCGTTCCCTGACGACTACACCATTCGATTCATATAATGAACTGCGAAGACAAGCTCAAGCTGGCACGTAAACTCAACACGGCAGAGGGCTTCGTCGACGAATATCAGAGACGTCTTTACAAATACAGAAGAAATGTGGATGCCTACTGGTCGGTCGAGGAAGACTACTTCATGCTCTTTGGCCGCAACCGGTACAGTTGCTATCAAAGCTTCCACACCATTCTGCGCCGCATAATGAAAAGAAATCGAACAAGGTAGCACCTTGTATATTTGAACCCGCATATACTTGCGTACAATGGCTGATTCTCCCAAAGGTCTCTTCACACGCCTCCGCGAGGCTGTGTCTCCGCCCCAAGAGGCTGAAAAGCGAAGCTACGATCCTGCAATCGCTTATCCATGGATGCCAACCAGCAGTGGTGTTATCCTGAGCGAGGAAGGAGCCTTGGCCGTTAGTGCAGTGTACGCCTGCATCAACAAGATCTCCAGCACGATCGCCAGCCTTGACGTCGATCTGTTGCAAATGGACGGCGAACAAAAAAGCCGTGACACAGATCACATTGCGTACACCCTCGTCTCTTCCGAGCCTAACGAATTCATGGGCGCGTACCACTTCTGGGTCAACATCATTAGTGATGCCTTGATGCACGGTGGTGGCTACGCTATGATCAAGCGCGATCAGAATGGCCGCCCAACCAGCCTAATGCTTGTGCCTCCCGATCAGATCAAGGCCAAGGATCTCAACGGTCGCCGCATCTACCTCTACCGCGATAACGAGGAAGCGTTGTTTAATGACGACGTCCTTGCGATCGAGTGCTTCCGTGGTATCAGCCCCATCAACGAGCACCTCGAGAACATCGGCCTGTCGTATGCTGCACAGAAGTACGGCGCCAGCTTCTTCGGTAGCGGTGGTAATATGAGCGGTGTCCTGATGACTGACAAGACGTTGAGCGACGACCAGTATCGCCGTCTCAGCAGCACGTGGGACCAGAAGTACCACGGCCTCAATGCTTCACATGCGACAGCCATCTTGGAGGCCGGGTTGAAGTACGAGCGCGTCGGCATCCCACCCGAGACTGCGCAGGCCCTACAGACCCGCAAGTATCAGGTCGAGGAGATCTGCCGCATCTTCAATGTACCTCCCTCACTGATCCAGATGAGCAGTGATGTGAAGTACAGCAACGTGGAACAACAAGACTTGTTCTTCTCCAAACACACAATACACCCGTGGCTGGTAAACATCGAGCAGGAGTTGCGCCGTAAGCTGTTGTTGCCGCAGGAGCGCAGCAAGTACCAGTTTAAGTTTAGCATGATCAGCTTGATGCGTGGTGACATGGCGGCACGCGCTGAGTATTATCAAACATTGATTTCCAGCGGAGTACTGAGCATCAACGAGGTTCGTAGTCTGGAGGACCGTAACAGCATCCCATCTGGCGACACGCACTTGGTTCAAGTCAACCAATTGCCACTCGACAGCATGAATGACTACGCAAAGTCGATCACTGGAGAACGAGACAATGGCGACGTACAGTAACTACCCGAAGGCAGCCCGAGCTGCCGCGCGTCGTGCTCTCCGGTTCAAGGAAAAGAACGGGTCATCTTGCGGCACGCCAGTAGGATGGCAACGTGCCCGTCAAATTGCCGGCGGCGAGGGCTTGTCTCTTGCCACTGTCAAGCGCACCTACAGCTTCCTCTCACGTCACAGCGTGTACAACCAAGGCAAGTTCACCGACGCCAAGGGCAAGCAAATCTGCGGCAGCATCATGTACGCATGCTGGGGTGGAACTAGCATGCTGTCCTGGTGCAAGGGTGTAATTAACAAGGCCGAGCGCAGCGAGGAACTAGAGCTGGAGGCCACATTCAAAACCAACGATATGAGCGAAGAAACACGCAACAGCGATCTTGAGCGCCGGACCTTTGAGTTCAGCAACACCGAGATCCGTTTGGCAGACGAAGGTCGTACTGTCGAGGGTTACGCTGCTGTCTTCAACGAGCCTACAATGATCGGGCGTGTTGAGGAGGTTGTTGCCCCAGGAGCCTTTGAGGGTCGTATGGACGATGACATCGTAGCTCTGTTTAACCATGACATGAACATGCCTCTTGCACGTTCTAACAATGGCGAAGGCACGCTTGAAGTTAAGGTAGACGACCACGGGTTGTACTACCGCTTTGAGCTGGGCAACCAGACGTACGCCAAAGATTTGGCCGAAAGTATCCGTCGCGGTGACGTCCGTGGCAGCAGCTTCGGCTTCATTGTCCGCGAGGACGATTACGAGAAGAAGTCTGACGGCAGCTACCGCCGCACCATCAAGAGCTTGGCACGCATTGCCGATGTCAGCCCAGTGGTCAGCCCTGCCTACCCGCAGACTTCTGTCAAAATGCGCGACGCTATCGCAGCCTTGGAAGAGGCCGAGCAGGTCGTCGATGAGACACCCACACAAGAAGAAATCCAGCCAACGCCAGCTCCCAAGCGGAAGGTAGCGGAGGCACTCCTTTCTATTCACCATCACAAAACCCTTTCACAATGAAGACTTCTTTGAAGTTGAAGGAAGAGCGTGCGTCCTTGATCTCTGATTTGGAGGCGCTCGTGGACAGCGCCAAAACAGAAGAGCGCGAGTTCACACAACAAGAAGAGACCCGCCAGTCGGATCTCAACGAGTCTATTTTCTCTTTGGACGAGAAGATTGCAAACGCCGAAAAGACCGAAGCCATCATGGCTCGTTCTATGGCTGGTGCAGCTTCTCAGTCAGAAGAAGTGGAAATGGCTGAGCATGCCAAGGCTTACTCCTTGCGTGACGCTATCAACCAGTTCACTAACGGTGGGCGCTTGGAAGGCCGCGAGGCTGAGATGGCTCAAGAAGCTCGTAACGAGTTTCAGGCCGCTGGTGTGAGCCCATCTGGCCACATTCAGATCCCAATGGGCATGACCACTCGTGCCATTTCTGATTACGCTGGAACTACTGGTACACAGGAGCAAGGCGTGTTGCAGGGTCTCGTGCCTGAGTCACAGCTCGAGGCTGCTGGTGCCAAGCGCATCACTGGCGTCGCCGGTACTGTGCGTCTGCCATCTTTGCCAATCGACGGAACGGCTAAGAAGAATGAGAATGCACCAGCTTCAGAAGCAAGCGCCATGCCAGTGGTCGACATCGATCCCGTGCGTATCGCTTCTTTGATGGCCGTGTCTAACCAGATGTTGGCCGCGTCTACCAACACCTTCGACGCTGCCGTGGCTTCACAGTTCCGGAAGCACAGCGGAGGTTTGATCGACAAGGAGGCGTTCGCCAACTTCGTGACACAGGGCGATCGCGTGTTGCGTAGCACCAGTACTGCTGGCGCAGTTCCAGACATTGACTTCGTGTCTTGTAACGACTTGATCGCCGCTATGGGTACTGCTGACGCTTTGAACAGCAGCGCTGCATTCTTTGCCAGCCACGGTCAGTTGGCCGTTGCGCGTAGCGAGGAGGCTATCTCTGGCGGCGGCATCCCATTCTTGTCTGCCGACAACCGCATCGCTGGCTACCGGGCATTTGCTCACAGCCAGATCGACGGTGAAGAGCACCCCAACACTGCCTTGTTGCAGAACGCGGTGTTTGCTAACGGAACAACTGGGTCTGTCACCAACGAGAGTGACCTCGAGGCGTTCTTCATGTTGAACATGGACGACGTGTACTGCTGCTACTGGGGCGGTGCCGACCTCGTCGTCGACAACGTGACCCGTGCGCACGAAGGCGTGACTCGTTTGATCATGAACTACTACGCCAACTGTAAAGTTGGTCACGCTGCTTCTGCGAAGTACGTGTCTGTAGCCTAATCGTAAAGCCCCCGACTCCTAATGGTAGGGGTTGGGGGCTTTCTAATTTCTAGAGAATGAGACCGCATCCCCACGTAAGACTTGACAGAAACGTCGCTGGTTCACCCACAGACGTGTTGCCTAATCTGGCCACAGTAAAGACGCATTTACGTGTGGACTACGATGACGATGATTCGTACATCACTGGCATCCGTCTTGCAGCCCGGGACTACATTGAGGACTATTGCGATGTAAAGTTCGGCTCATTCTCGCATCAGGCGTTTTGGGACTACGCCTATCCCGTTGTGTTGGTGCCAGCTATTGCCACAAGCTTTAGCAACGTAGAGCTGCGCAAAAAAGATGGCAGCAGCTACACAGCGGTCGACAGTACGAAGTACGAGGTTGACGACAACATTAGCCCAATGCGTGTACACATGAAGCAGATGGAAGGAGCCGGCCCCGAGCTTAATCTTTATCGTCTGTCGTACACCACAAATATCACAGGCGTCCCGGAGTACGTCAAGCAGGCGTTCCTGATGATCTGCGGTCACTTCTATGAGAACCGTCAGGACGTCGGCAACGATCGCGTGTACGAGGTTCCTATGACCAGCCGCCACCTGCTCAACCGCTACCGTGAAATGACGTTCTGATGAATCTAGGGAAGTTCAGAGAGAAGATCAAGCTGTACGCTCCAAACGAGAGCGTCAATGCTTTTGGTGAGACTGCCCTGGTCAGCTACGTCCAGAAGATCGTAGCGTACGCCAAGCGTCGCGACATCGAGTGGTCTACTATCGGTGAGGAGGTCCACGGCAAGCAGCTTGTCGTCGAGGCCCGTACTGAGTTCTATATCAAGAAGTTCCGTCCCGAGATTAAAGAGAATTGGGTCGTCGTATATGACGGCACCACTTACGAGATTACACGTGTCGATGAGTTCAAGAACGGGGAGTACACCCGTATCCTGGCCCTTCGCCGTGACAACTTTGCCCCTGAGCTGTTGCTTAACAACCCTGTGTTCATGCTAGACACACACAGTGGGGCTACTATGGCGTTTAGCGTACGCCGACTGAATACGCTGTACACAGGCCCTGCTATGCGGGTGCGCCGAGAGAGTGACGACCAGGAGCTTGACATCCCGTTCACTACAGCGGGCGATCTGAACACGGATATCCTAGAGGAGTTTTGTGAGGGCACTGACGGCTGGGTCAAGGTCTGGCGGGACCAGTCTGGCAACGGCTATGACGCTATTGAGACGATACACAGCAGGCAGCCTCAGATCGTAGACAACGGCGTTATCAAGCGCAACGGTGACGGCGAGATTTGCATCTTCTTTGAGACCTACAACCGTAGGTTCAAAGACATTGGCCCTGAGCTTGACACAGCGCCTCACTCGGCGTTTGTGTTGGCTGAGCGCTACGCAGGTAGCAACGATCAAGGTCAGGATCGACGTGGCATTTACGGCTTTGGCGATGCAGTCAACGAGCCGAACCTTCAGTATAAGCGTTTTGACCTGAACTTCTGGGAAACCTACTTGGGCTACACCTTCATTGGTAACGGCGTCATGTACACGTCTATCAACAGCCATACTCAGCTTAGTGACGAGCCTCGTTTGTTTTCTAGCCGTTATGATGGATCGACTTACAAACTGCACGTAGGCGCTATTCAGCGTCGAGAATACAATATAACACGTAGTAGTCGAGGAAAGATCTCCCTGGCTCACAGGAACCACAGTGACATTAACATGAGCGAGTTTGTGTTGTACACGTCATTCAAACCTGACAGCACTCGTGAATCTATCGAAACCAATGTCAATGACTACTACGGCCTGTGGGAGCCTTTTGATGAAGGGCTGCTTGACACCTACACAGGGGCTACCATGGCTTACAGCCTCCGCCGCCTCAACTCGTCCTACACGGGGCCAGCGATTGAAATTCAAGACGAAAACAACTCGGTCTTTGACGTTCCGTTCGACTTGGAGGGCAACCTTAACGAAGACCAGCTAAGGTATAAAATTGGCTCAGGAGCCAATGACTTTGCAAAAATCCGCACGTGGTATGACCAAAGCGGATCAGGAAACCACCTCGTCCAGACTGACTACAGCTTGATGGGCACTATCGTTGATGCAGGCGTAATCAACAAAGACGCTGACGGACGTGTGTTTGTAGACAACACTGGTGCGGCATACGACATTCCAGCAACTGTAAGCCAGCCATTTACAGCAATCACTGCTGTGGGTCATAGCGCTGCCTACAAGCGTATCATGCACGGCGGCAACTTCTTTTGGTCGCCAAACAACACTTATCAGCGTTTCGCACAAGACAAGGAGCTGCGTGGTTATCACCGTATAAACTATGCCGTTCCGCACGTTTACGGTGTTTTAGCAAACGGCGACAACACTACGTTGCGCTTTGACGGCGCTGAGGACAACACAGGCGAGGTCTACGATGCGGACTTGACTTCAGGCACTCGTCTGCTTACTGGCGCTGATGGTTCCGCCTACTCTGGCTCCAACCAGGTCTACGAGTTCTTGTTGTACACAGGCAACCGCTACGACGACTTGACGCCTATCGAGCGTGACATGGCCAAGAAGTATGGCTTGTCTGGTTACACGAAGCCTCTGGACAGCGCTATGGGCAGCTCGGCTCTTGCTGCGTATGGCTTGCGCAAGCTGAGGAGTGACTGGGCTGGTCCCGCCATCCGAGTGTTTAACACAGGTACCTCAGATACAGAAGACATCGGGTTTGATGACTTCGGCAACCTTGACGTCAAAGCCTTAATGGACTTCACTGGCCCACACAGTGCGCAGGTCATCCGATGGTATGACCAGATGGGCGGCAACAGGCATGGTGAGCAAAACAGCTTTGCGAACACACCAATCATCGTCGATCAAGGCACGTTGAAAACTAGTGGCGGGCGTCCTTCAATCTACTTCAAAGAGCACACGAACACAGGCAGCATGCTTGAGTTCAAGCACGAGGGCATCATGGGCCAAGACCTCTTGGACATCTACACGATTGTAGACGACGACGACGACTTTGACGGCTCTAAGAAAAGTTACATCCTCTTCAGTGACTCCGAAGCGGTTGCTGGCAGGTACAGTTTTGTCATTAGATCGAATGTAGCTTCCTACAACGACATTATCACACAGAATTTTGGGCAGCCTAAGTTGATTGCAAACAACGTAGATGCAAACATCGTACACGGCACAAGCACACGTGTTGAGGTTGCCCAAGCAGTAGATGGCCGCAAACTACAAGTGTATGAGGGCGCCAAGACACAGAACGACGACGGTACTGTAGAGTGGGATTCATTTGTTCTTAATGGTTACAATGGTGCGGATCTAGGTTCTTTCAACTTTGTAGGCCACATCCAGGAGATGATCCTGTTCAACACCGACAACAGCGCGAACAGAAGAGACTTGTCTAACAACATGGCCTTCTACTACAACCTAGGTCACGAGAAGCCTATCTCAATAAATATCGATTACTCTGGTGGTCAGATTGGATCATACAGTTTGCGCAAATTAACTGACCAGGTAAATGATAACTACTGTTGCGACGTGCGTCGTGAGGGACAAAGTAACGTACATCGTATTGGCTTCGATCAATTTGGGAACTTAGATGTTACGGCTTTGGAGGCATACGCAAATGGCTCTGCGGTGTACATCCAAAAGTGGTTTGACCAGAGTGGGGGGGGAAACCACTTGGTGCAATCAGATCACGACAACCAGCCTCAAATCTGTGACGACTCAGGCAACGTCTTCCGTCAAAACGGCTTGCCTACGTCCAAGTGGGTGCAAGGTTCTGGGTCTGTGCAATCAAAGATGGCGCCGACTACGACGAACCTCATTGGTGTAGACGCTATGACGGTGTTCATTGTCCGCAACCCCACTGACAACGACTACCTCATGTTTCATGGCGGTGCGCAGGCCGCAGGGCCGTTGTCCTACGTCGTTGCTGACGAAGATGGGAACACTTCTATCGACAGCACCTGGAGAGCGCCTAATGCCACACACAAGATCTACTACAATGGCACAGAGGTGCCGATCGTAAGCGGCACGACAGACAGGAAGGACTTGTTCGACGCCATGGTAAATGATGAGTTGGCCGTTGAGGTTAACGAAGGCGTGTACACTGGTTCAAGCAGTTGGACGGACTTCGTGTTCTGTGGGTATAATGGCCGAGGTCTTGATGGCTACTTGTCTGAGGTCTTGCTCTACCAGATCGACAAGTCATCAGACCGCACCGACATCGAGGCCAACATCAACGACTACTACAAGCTGTACTGATGGCTAGGCTGCTGAGCGGAAGGTTTGCGCCGACAGTAGAGCTCAACATCGACGAGCTGGCTGACTTTGAGTACAAGCTCAAGCACCTGTACGGCATGACGGTCAAGCACCGTCGTAGGCAGATGCAAAAGGTCACTAACTTCGCGATGATCCCGACGAAGAAAAAGATGAAGCAGCTTGCTCCCAAGGGCAAGACAGGCAGCCTCAAGAAGTCAATTGCCACAAACAAGGCAGTAGCTACGGGGTTTGGGTCTTTTGTAGGTAGTCGTACTGGCCCGATCATCCGGGGCAAGAGCAAGAACAGGGCGTTCCACGCACACCTGGTCGAACTGGGCACCAAGCGCAAAGTCAAAAAGCGCAAGCCTGGTAAGCAGCCCTTTACCTTCTACAGCTTCCGTAAGCGGGCGGTGTTGAGGCTTGACAAGATCAACCACGGGTCACGTCCTCGTCCGTTCATCAAGCCTGCGATTGATCGTACAAAGCATGAGTATCCTGAGCGGATTCGTGTTAAAATGCGGCGTATCCTCAACAAGCTTGCCAACGATATGAACAAGTCATGATACACGTCATTCGCCAAATACTGATCGACACTGCGGCAGTCACTGACCTGTGCCCTGCTAACAAGATCATGTTAGTATCTGCTCGTCAGGGTACGCAGCGACCATACATCGCTGTGGACCTGGAGGGCACCGAGTTCGACCGCAACAACATCGGCGTCCACCAGGAGGTGTACAACGTCATGGTGTACATCACAGACACGCAGCTACACAGTGCATGGTCTATTCAGGAGCAGGTCAAGTCGGCGCTCTCAGAGTTCACCGGCACAAAGGTTGTCGAGGGGGAAACTTACAAAATCGCACAAGTGAGCATCGGAGACGTTATGACAGACGCCCACGAGCTTCACGACTTCTATATCGTAGCTTTGAGCTTCAGCGTGTTCGTCTATCCGTAATCGAACCAAGTTTGAGCCCTAGCGCATCCACAAATCTAATCTTGCATCATAACACAGAGTAATGGGAGCTATCAAAGGAAATTCCTGTACGCTTAAGTACAAGGCCGAGCCAACAAACAATGCCGGCGACATCGGCGACGGGCTGACGTCGTACCTGTCAGTCACTGGTGTGACATCTGCTAGTATCAGCGTGTCTAACGCCACATTCGAGGCCGTCAATATCACTGACGAAGACACCGAAAGCACAGTCCGTGACTTTGCTGTAGGGACTACAAGCACTACTCTGAGCGTTGAGGGCGTGTACGACCCTGCTCAGTCTCAAAATGCTGACGAGCTCTTTACTCTGTGTAACGCGAAGACTCGTGTCGGCATCTTCTGGATCACCACACAAACTGAGGACGCTGGGCTCGGTGGTGTTGGTTTCTGCACAAGCTTCGAGCTTAGCGCAGGCATGGACGACTTCGTCACTTTCTCAGCTTCATTCGAATTGGAAGGCAACCCTGTCTACGTAGACCTTGACGCATAATGGCAACGATTAACGCAAATACGGTGGCCCTGTACATTGACCAGGCAGCCGGCACGTTCAACACCAACCCCGCAGAAACAACTGGTGCCTCACCAGCCTTGGTGCCTGTCATGTACAGCACCTCTGCAAGCATCAGCGTAAGCAACGCCACCTACGAGGTCAACTATAAGGCGACCACTGCGGCTACAGCAGGTACCGCTCCTAGCCTGGCTCCTACTCGTGGATACGGCGTGGGCACAACCAGCACCACTCTCAACGTGGAGGGTGTGGCGTCTTGGGATCTGATCTCTAACTGCCTGGACCTCAAGAATTTGTTTGACGAAGCTATCGGCAAAGAGCTGATTACTGCGGTCTGGGCCAGCACCGACACCAACGGCACAGCTTACGGCGGCAAGGGGTTCATCACCAGCTTTGAGATCAGCTCTGGTGTGGACGACTTCGCGACCTTCTCCGCAACTGTGGAGTTGACTGAAGATCCAATCGCTATCACCGGATAAAAGTTCTACGGAATGTTGTAACTTGTCAGCAAATTGCTGACGATGAACCAACTTTCCGGGAAGTTTGAAGTGCAGATTGGCGAGGAGTCACACACTTGCCATCTGTCTATGAATGCCTTTCGCATTCTGTGTGAACGTGAGAACCTCAAGTTCACCGAGATGGATGCGTACCTTAATGACCAGAGCCTGACGGCCATCACCAAGGTCATTTACTACGGCATCCTGAACAACATTTACAGCACACGTGGAAAGCTCGACTCCCTCCCGGAGTACGAGTTTTTCGCTTCTCAGCTCCTAAGTGACGTGAGCTCCCTGGAACGCTACACCGAGCTGATCGGTAAGGCTTTCGCAGGTGAGGCTCTAGGCGACGAGGAGGCGGGAAAGAAGTAAGCGATCAGGGCGAGGGCCCGGCAGACTGGCATTCGTTGTATGTCGAGGGCCTAAGCTTGGGGTTGCTTCCTGAGCAGTTCTGGTCGTTGACTTTCTTCGAGTACGCCAGTTATTCGAAGTCATTCATGGAAGAAGACAAGAGGCAGTGGAATCATACTGCTTCTATGATGGCTCTGCATGCGAACATGAACAGAGATCCAAAGAGGACACCACGTCCTTACACGGCGGACTCGTTTATTCCGTACAAAGATCAACGGAAAAAAGCAAAGTTTGTTCATTCGATGACGCCTGAACAGAAGGATCTTACGGCCACATGGGCCAAAAACTTCCAGGATGGCAGAAAAACAGATAAGTAAGCTTAGTGCGTTACTGCTGCTCAACACTAGGGCATTTGAGCAGTCACTGAGCGACGCCGAGAAAACTACCAAGCGTACAGCAGCAGCAATGAAACGAACTGGGCAGCAGCTCAGTTTGGGCTTGTCTGTCCCGTTGGCTTTGGTTGGTCGTCAGGTCGTCGACACAGCGACCTCGTTCGAGTACCAGATGGCTCGTGTTCAGGCCATCAGTGGAGCTACTGCACAGTCGTTTAACCGACTACAGAAGAACGCGGAGGAGCTCGGTGCAAGCACCATCTTCCAGGCCACATCTGTTGCACAGCTTCAGGAGGAGTACGCCAAGCTCGGCTTCGTAGCTAGTGAGATCACGGCGGTCACAGAGAGCACCCTGAGCCTTGCACAAGTGACGGGCTCTGATCTTGGCCGTGCTGCTGAGATTGCTGGTTCTACACTTCGGACGTTTAACAAGGACGTGTCCGAGGTGGGTCAGGTCAACGACGTCATCGCGGTCGCCATTAGCCAGTCAGCTCTTGACTTTGAGTCGTTTGCTGAGACCATGAAGTATGCCGGCTCCCAGGCAGCCATTAGCAACGTCAGCATGGAAGAGATCAGTGCCGCCATGGGGGTGCTGGCCAACCGTGGCGTCAAGGGCTCCATTGCTGGTACGCGTTTGCGTATGATCCTGGCCAAGTTGGCCGAGGAGGGTGGCAACACACACGACAAGTTCATTGAGCTGATTAACGGCACGATGACCATGACAGAAGCCATTGAGCGCTTCGGTGTGCGTGCGGCATCGGCGGTGCCTGTGTTGCAAGAGAACAGAGAAGAGTTCTTTGCCTTAGAGACCAGCATGATTCAGGCGGCAGGCACGCTTGGTGTCATGCAGAAGACCATGGACGACACGGCATTCTCTGTGCAGCGTCGGTTCATCTCTGCTCTTGAGGACTTGGCCATCCAGTTTGGTAAGGTCTTGTTGCCAGCGGTCAACTTCATCACTGAAGGTTTGATTGCCCTGACCAATGCCTTTGCAGCATTGCCCGGTCCGATCAAGACAATCATCGTGGCTGCCGGGGCCTTCGTAACTGCTTACGGACCCTTCTTGTTTGTGTTGGGTCACAGCAAGGACTTGTTGCTCGACATAGGCAAGCTGTTTCCCAAGGTTGGTGCAGCCATGGTAGGCATGCTCGGCCCAACTGGCGCCATCGTTGCAGGCATCACAGCCCTGGTCGGCATCTTCGTGGGATTGACTCTACAGGGCGAGAAGGTCCGTGACCTCCAGGGTCGTATTGCAGATGCCAATGCGGCAGCAGCAGAAAGTGCAGGTAAGGTGTTGTCTCCCATCCGTGCTCTCATTGGTGAGTACGAGAATGAGAACACCAGCATGCAGCGCAAGATGGAAATCCTGCGTGAGTTGGAACGCAGCCAGCCTGACTACTTCAACAACCTGAGCAAAGAGCAGACGCAGGTCAGCGACCTCCGCGACGCGTACGACAAGCTCTCTGAGTCAATTACGCGCAGTGCCAAGGCTCGTGCTATCGAATCACAACTCACACAAATCACAGGTGAGCAAGGTGAGCTGATTGGTCGGCAGGTGCAGGCGCAATTAGATATTGAGGAAGTAGAAAGACTCAAGGCTGCAGGAGACCCGTCTATGCAACCTCGCATCAGCGAAAGGATGGGGACGACCTATGACCCTGCCGCCGCTGCCATTGCTTCTGCGAATCGTGAGATAGAGGAGGCTCAGCGTCAGCTTGACGACCTGGACAAGATGTATGACTCCTTGATGAAGTTGTACGAAGGTGGTCAGTCGGTGCGCGACTTGTTGAAGCGTTTGAACCAAACTGTGGTTGGCAGCGACGGTGCTGGCGACATGGGAGAGGGCACCAAGTTAAGTGACCTCGAGAAGGTCATGAAAAAGCTTGGCGCTTCTTTGTTTGTTCTGGACCAGCAGGCAAAAGACTTGGGTCAGGACGGGCTAACGGTAGCCGAGGGCAAGCTCAATGCGTTCAGCTCAGCCTACAAGTCACTGCTCGAGTTGATGTTCGAGGGCGAGGATGTCAGCCAAGAACTGGCATACGTCACTCAGCAGATGAAGGCATTCCAGGGTGTGGTCAGCGACGAGACCTCCTTGCAAGCTACAGGCGACGCTTTCCTTGCACTGAACAAGCGCCTCGAGGATATTCGTGAGACGTTCGACACTGGACTCATTGACGCCTTCGAGTTGCAGAACCAGGAGATGAACGCCTACAAGAGCGCCATGATGGCCCTTATCCCAATCCTGGGCACAGAGCACCAGCTCGTGTTGGACTTGGCTAAGGCGTACGGCTTCTTGGCAGAGCAAAAGCAGAAAAACAATACGACGACAGTCACGCAAACCGAACAGGGCCGGAATGCTGCTATGGTTGCTCAACAAACCGCTTACATCATCGGTCAACTGAGCCAAAACATGACTGAGGCGATGTCAGCGTCGCAGAGCTTTGGAAGTGCTGTTGTTTCTGCCATGAAGGAAGCAGCCAACGCCGTTTTGAGCCTTGTGTTCACGCAAATGATTCAGAACGCTTTGAATCCTGAGCACCCAGCCAACAAGATATCTCTTGGTGGCGCTGGACTTGTCAAGGCAGCAGTGGGTTACGGTGTGCTCAAGGGCCTGATCAACTCGATTCCAGCCTTCGCACAGGGTGGTATTGTCAGCGGCGCTCAGCTCGCGATGGTCGGTGACAACCGCAGCGGAAAGGAGGCGATCATTCCTTTGGAGAAATTGCCTACCTTGATGGAGCGTATGGGCGGGGTCTCTGGTGGCCGCGTATACGGTACGTTGAATGGTTACGATATTGCATTGAGCGGTAGCCGTAGTGGCAAGCGCTTCCAAAGAATCACCGGTTAAGGGCAACTGTCAAGATGTTCCGGGCCAAGGTGCCCAGTCGCAACAACGACACCTTTAGGATCACGATGTATGACTTAGCGGGGTTCAACGTCGCATCCCAGAATACCGGACTGTATGGGTACGCTGCAAGCGTGTCTACTGCCCCTCTTGATATTGATGTACGCCTCGATAGCTGCGAGATCGTGTATGACGCTCCTGTGGACCACCTGCACGCTCCAATCATTGGCTCTCGCTTTGACATGTCAGTGGTCCTGGACAACGATACGTTCCACCTGCTGGCGATCTTACGAGCACGCAACGAAGGCAAGATTGCTGTAGTTGTAGAGCGACACAACGGAACGACAACAAACATAGACCTTGACAGTAACTACGACACGTACTGGATTGGTTGCCTTACTGGCGAAGCCGTAAGCTATGACTTCACCAACCCGCCAGTACAAGTAGACCTGTCGTTTAGCGACGGTCTTAGCATGTTGCGCGACATCCCCTTCCAGAGCAGCACGGACAGCTTCTACCACGACACTACTGCGCCAGAGAAAAACCTGCGTCGCCAAATCGGGTTGGCTCTAAAAGAACTGCCACACGACTCGTTGCTCGAGGACTTTGCTGACAGCTCGTACTTCACCGAGCTGCTGGATTTGTATCACTGGAACCACGTTGACACAACAACTAACGTGCCGGGCAGTGTGCTTGACAAGACTACTTGCAATACAGCAGTGTGGGCACAGACGAGGTTGCATGAGAACCCCTTCAATCGCCCGCACAAAGTGGTCAGCGACGTGTCTACTTGCTACGAAGTCATCCAAGACATCATGATTGCTGTCGGCGGCACATTGTTCCATCGCAATGG
>Ga0098048_1000584_pt1 | contig 17271 bp, 8 predicted proteins | sample 13_taG_FD_75052 | JGI IMG/M metagenome (GOLD analysis project Ga0098048, IMG submission 75052) | Marine viral communities from the Subarctic Pacific Ocean - 13_ETSP_OMZ_AT15268 metaG | ecosystem: Environmental > Aquatic > Marine > Oceanic | place: Pacific Ocean | collected 2015-01-16 | reverse complement strand
CCACCCTCCGGAGAGATACGGTAATAATATACACGACCATGCGTGAGGTCGATAAACTCAGACGAGGCAATAACATGGTGGTTCGTGTTATTGTGGCACAGTGAAGTGGTAAACGAACTCTGAGATGTGTGGGGGTGGTTCCTTACACAGTCCTCAGAGTTTTTCTCTGCAAAGTATTACTTAGTGATGTGGTGGACAGTACACATAGTGGAACAGACTGTATAGGCAAAATGACTGTTATGGGGTAAAATGTATTATGGGTTTAATTATGTTATGGCGTAAGAAGGGGGGGTATGAATATTTTCGAACTTTCCTAACCTACAAAGGTGACAAAGAGCGAGAAAAATATCACTGTATATTATTTTCGAAATCTATGCCGAGCCCTCAGAAAAAATTCCCCCCATAAAAAATTCCTCCCTATAAGCTTCCTTAGCAATCTGGTGAATGCAGCAAACTCATAATTTGCCTAAGGTGAGTTCGATCCTCACAGGAAGCATGGTGAAACCTAAACGTAGTGCTTGACGAAAACCCCCCACAGAGGTTATAATAAGGTTGTTCCCAAGTGTATCAGAGCGAACACCCATGCCCGTTATTAAAGAAAGAAAGAAGTATCCAAACTGTTTGAGGTATCCCGGAGGTAAGTCAAGGATTATCCATTATCTCTTCAGACAGAATATGATACCTTCACAGATCAAGGAGTATCGGGAAGGGTTCTTAGGTGGTGGTAGTTGTGCACTTGCATTCTCTACGATGTATCCAGGGACTCCTGTATGGGTGAATGATCTTTATTATAATCTGTATTGTTTCTGGACACAACTACAGAATAACTCAGATAGTCTCACAAATCGTATATTAGAATTAAAAGATAAAGCTTGTGTTGCTACTGATGTTACTGAGTTAGAACAGAAACACAGAGATCTCTATGGAGAGATGAGAGAGTTAATCAATACTTCTACAGATCCACATGATCTTGCAACCGCCTTTTATATTCTGAACCGGAGTAGTTTTGGGGGATTTACAGAGCAAAATAAAAACGCGTTTATTCGTGACTCTTATAAGAATACAATCTTTAACCAGGTGAAGATTAAAAAATTACCGGAGATTTCATCTCTTATACAACCATGGAGGATTACGAATGGGGACTATCGGGATTTGATGACGGCTCCTGGTGAGGATGTCTTTGTATTCTTGGACCCGCCATATCTGATTAAGGATATGTTATATGGTAAGAACAAGGAGATGCATACGGGTTTTATTCATGAAGACTTTGTTAAGGCTTGTAAGGATACCCCACATAACTGGATGATCACCTATAATGAACATCCATGGTTACGTGAACAGTTTGCTGATTATCATATGGAAACATTTGAGTTTCGGTATTCACTTGCACATCGTAAGGAGAATGGCAACAAGAAAGAAGAGTTATTGGTAATGAACTATCAACTTCCGCGTGAGTTGGAAGAAAATAACATTCTTTCAGAACTACTAGATAACGTGTAACCTAAGGAGGTTTCTATGTTGAACAAAGTGTATCACATCTATTCAGATGACAAGTGTCTACATCACAATCTGAACGAGGATAGTTTCAACGGTCTATGGGAGTATTATTTTATGGAAGGAGTGAAGTGTACTTATGAAGTATGTGACGCTAAGGTACTAGAGGAGTCTAGTTACTAATGAAGATGAGTACACAGAATATGAGTGTAGATACTGATAAGGGTCTCTCATTCGTAAAGAAGAACACTGGAGGGGATCCTGGACCCCTCCCAGTCCGTCCTAACAATGTATTCACACCTAAGGAAAGAGAAGAACTAAAGGAGATCTTTCATGAAGTTCTATCTGAATATGGACTTGTGAAACGGATTGACTAACAACTAAATATCGTATACAATAATGAATGAAATGGAGTGATTAATTAACTCATGGCCAAAGGATTTACAGTAAAAGCAGCAAAGCCCAATACTACTAAGAAAGCTAGTTCAGAACCTGAATGGGATATTGACGCAATCAAAGAACGAATGCGTGGTAAGACAATTGTCTTCTGTCTTCCAGGTCGTGGATGTTCATTCACTTTCCTGAAGAACTTTGTACAGTTGTGTTTTGATATGGTTCAAAACCAAATGAGTATTCAGATCTCACAAGACTATAGTTCCATGGTGAACTTTGCTCGTTGTAAGTGTTTGGGTGCTAATGTACTTCGTGGACCAGATCAGATTCCCTGGGATGGTAAACTAGAGTATGACTATCAGTTGTGGATTGATAGTGATATTGTCTTCAATACAGAGAAGTTCTGGCAACTCTGTGATATGGCAATCCCAGCTGAAGGTGAAGAGAAGGAGATTGTCAGTGGTTGGTATGCTACTGAAGATGGACGTACTACATCAGTTGCTCACTGGTTGGATGAAGATGACTTCCGTAATAACGGTGGTGTCATGAATCATGAGATGGTTGATGGTATTCAGAAACGTAAGAAGCCTTTCACTGTTGATTATGCAGGGTTTGGTTGGTTGATGATTAAGAAGGGTGTGTTTGAACATCCTGAGATGAAGTATCCATGGTTCGCTCCTAAGATGCAAGTCTTTGAATCTGGAGCAGTTCAAGATATGTGTGGTGAAGATGTATCCTTCTGTTTGGATGCTATCGAAGCTGGTATTGATATCTGGTGTGATCCTCGTATCCGTGTTGGACATGAGAAGATGAGGGTCATTTGATAAACTGTCACAGAGGGTCCTAGGATCCTCTCTAACCCCTTTATAATATACAAGTAGACATAACACACTATGGCAAAGTTCAAACGTTCATTGATGGGTGGAACCTTCATTGAAACCAAGCCCAAGAAAACACGACAGGGTTCAGGACAACATACCAAGTACGCATCTAGTTCTAGTAATAACAAACCTAAACGATACCGAGGACAAGGACGTTAATATTAAAGACCCTACATATTAGGGTCTTTTTTTATTGCGTATGGCTTCTTTGATTTGTAATCTTCCTGCAGTAGAAGTGTGGGTAAGAAAAGAATATCTAACAGATCATCAATCTGGTCACGGAGAGTTCGTAAAGGGTGTCTGGGTGTCTTGCAAGAGTATGCCAGGACGTGCATTCTACTTTGAGACATATCTCCCAGAGTATGCAGCAATGTATGATAAACTCCCTATCAGTGCGTTTGTATCAGAACCGGAAACACCTACTCCAGATATGAATCTACCTAACTTACAGTTCTGGAACTGTATGGATTATGGTGTAGTAAGTATTACAAAACAGTTCATTGGATCTATGGATTTTGAACTATATACAAGAGATCATGATATCATGAAGGGTACTTACATCTGTACCATTGATAACTATCATGCAGATCCAGATGTGATTGATTATGCAACATCTGAGAATCCTGCTGAACATAAGTCTCATAATCTGATTGAGTTGGATAATGGTCAATATGCCTTGTATCCAAACAATCGTATGAGAATCTTTGACAATAGTCTTACACCTGTAGATCCTAAGATGCCTGACTTTAAGGTATCAACTCAATACTATTCTGTAGAGAATGGTTTTGATCGACTAGGTATGGGACGTGAAGATGAATACTTTTGGAAAACCGCTAAGGAGAGAGAAAATGAGCAACCAGGAATTCCTAAGGGAGATCGCGAATGATGAGAAAAATCCTCGACAAATGAAAAAGGTGAATACAGATGGACTCTTTGAAACAACTGATTGTTCTGACCCTGATCATATCTGTACTTGTGGCTCTAAACAGATAACACTAACTGAGGATTAGTGTTCTAAATAAGGTAGATTTGTTGTATCAAATACGTGCCTGCTGAAAGAATTAGCAAAGGGTTTAAAGACATCAGTGCAGTCTTTGAAGTCAATCCGTTAAACGATGACTTGATTGTATTGAGAAACTATAATGCTGTTGCTCGTTCTATTCGTAATATAATTTTTACTTCTCCTGGTGATAAACCGTTCAATCCATTTTTTGGATCTAGGGTTTCTGAGTTGTTATTTGATCCTATAGATCAAATTACCACACTAGCAGTTAAAACAGAAATTGAAGAATCTATTAAAAACTTTGAACCCAGAGTAAATCTGGTAGAAGTTCAGGTTGATCCTTCACATGATGATAATGAATATAATGTAATTATTAACTATGAAATCATAGGTATTGACGTTGAACCACAACAACTCGCATTCGCTTTAGAGCTTACCAGATAAATGCCTCTAGTAAATTTTAGTAATCTAGATTTCGATCAGATCAAGGCATCCATTAAAGATTATCTTCGTGCAAATTCAAACTTCACGGATTATGACTTTGAAGGATCAAACTTATCTACGATAATCGATACTCTAGCATATAACACTTATATTACTTCATACAACACCAACATGGTGACGAATGAAGTATTCATTGATAGTGCAACATTGAGAGAAAATGTTGTATCACTATCTCGAAACGTTGGATATCTTCCTAGGTCAAGAAAAGCATCCGTAGCTAATATTTCTTTCATAGTAGATGCATCTAATACCACAGCAACAGCTGTTACTTTAAAATCTGGTATTGTATCAATTGTTGGTGAATCTGGTAAAAAAGCATATACATTCTCAACTCCAAATGATATTACAGTTCCAGTTGACTCTAATGGAATTGCAAACTTTACCAATATTGATATATTCCAAGGCACATTTTTAAAACAAACTTATACAGTATCATCACGCAATAAAACACAAAAATACATCTTACCCAACTCTGGTATTGATACCTCTTTGATTCGTGTAAATGTAAAAGAATCACAGGCTTCAACCGTCACCAGAGTGTTTAAACAATTTGATAGTTTGTTTGAGGTAGGACCATCTTCTCCTGTGTATTTCCTTCAAGAGATTGACTCTGAAAGATATGAGGTGATGTTTGGTGATGGAACATTTGGTGTGGCACTACAAGAACCAAACTATATTGAAATCAACTACATTAAGTGTGATGGTGGTGATGCCAATGGCGTAACTTCGATGAGATATGCAGGAACACTTAGAGATAATAATAACAACACAATCACCGGTGGTGTATCATTAATCACTGTCAATCAACCATCTTATGGTGGTAGTAGTATTGAAAGTGTAGAATCAATTAAGAAGTACTCAACACAGATCTATTCCTCACAGAATCGTGCAGTTACTGCTGGTGACTTTGAGGCAATCGTTCCTACCATTTATCCTGAAACCGAATCTGTTTCTGCTTTTGGTGGTGAAGAACTCACACCTCCACAGTATGGTAAGGTATTTGTAAGTATCAAGCCAACCAATGGTGTATTTCTTTCGAGTACAATCAAAGAAAATATTAAGAGACAGATTAATAAGTATTCTGTAGCAGGTATCATTACTGAAATTATTGATCTTAAGTATCTGTATGTTGAGACAAACTCAAATGTTTATTACAACTCAAACAGAGCACCCAACAGTAGTTTTGTTTCAAGTCTAGTAACACAAAACTCCAATATATACGCCAATTCTACTGAGTTAAATAAGTTTGGGGCAAGGTTCAAATATAGTAAGTTTCAAAAAATCATTGACGAAAGTCATGAGTCTATTACTTCCAATATCACAACTGTAGATATTAGAAGAGATCTTCAGGCTACAATGAATGTATTTGCTGAATATGAAATTTGTTTTGGTAATCGTTTTCAGATTCTGAATCATGGACACGGTACACATAATGGATCTATTGGATACAATATTCGTTCCTCAGGTTTTAAGATTAGTGGTATATCTGATACTGTGTATCTTGGAGACAATCCCAATTTTGATTTGAAGACAGGAACTGTTTTCTTATTCAAACTCAACTCTCCAACTGAACCAGTGGTCCTGAGAAGATCGATTGGAACTATTGATTACTTAAAAGGTGAGATTAAACTCAACCCAATCAATATTATTTCTACTGATGTGTATCGTGGAACTAATCTGATTGAAATCTCAGCAACACCCTACTCGAATGACGTTATTGGATTACAAGATCTGTATCTTCAATTAGACCCCTTCAATATGAAGGTAAATATGGTAACAGATAGAATTGAATCAGGAAGTGATGTTTCTGGAACAAACTATCTGGTATCCTCAAGTTACGCAAATAACTTGGTAAGAAGAACTCCAATAGTTTCTTCTTCTACATCTACTGATTCTGATGACTCTGGAACAACATCGATTTCTTCTAGAGTTGCTGTAACACCAAATTACACATCACCAACTAGTTCGACATCATCGTCAACTAGTTCATCATCTAGTTCATCATCTAGTTCAACTTCATCATATTCCTACTAATATCAGAAAATGGCAGTAGATAGAGTTCAGTTCCAGGATATTGTTGAGAGTCAATTTCCTAGATATGTTTTGGAAGACTTCCCTCTTCTTCCAGAATTTATAAAGCAATATTATAAGTCACAAGAGTATCAAGGTGGTACTTTTGATTTGATTCAAAATATTGATAAGTATGTCAAGGTTGATGAATTATTCTCCCTCAAGACTTCTACCGAATTAAATGGTGAACTGGATTATATTGCCACAACAATTCCTACATCATCTCTTACAAACTTTACTGAAGGATTTCCCGAGACCAATGGTCTTATCAAGATTGATCAGGAAATCATCCACTACGAATCGATTAGCAATAATTCCTTTATCAACTGTACCAGAGGGTTCAGTGGTATCACAACATATATTTCTGGTAACCAACCAGATCAACTGACGTTCAATCGAACTGAAGCCGCAGAGCATAAGGATAAGTCAGTTATCCAAAATCTAAATGTTATTTTTCTTCAGGAATTCTTTGGGAAGTTAAAGAATCAGATTGCACCTGGTTTCAATGATAGGCAGTTATTCTCTGGTTTGGATCAGAGAAACTTTTTATACAATATAGACAGTTTCTACAAATCCAAAGGAACGGATCAATCATTTAAGATTCTCTTCAGAGCTCTATATGGTGAAGAAGTAGAAGTTATTAAACCAAGTGAGTTTTTGTTTAGACCTTCTGATGCAGACTATAAGGTAGAGAAAGACTTTGTTGTAGAACAAGTTGTAGGTAATCCATTAGAACTTAAAAATCTCACACTCTTTCAGGACTCTACAAACTCTAGAGGTTCTGTATCTGATGTTAAACCAATCAATTATGGTGACAAACAATATTATCAGATAAGTATTGACTCTGGATATGCTAGAGATATTAGTGTTAGTGGTTCTATCTTTGGTGAGTTCAAAGTTAATCCTAAAACAAAACTTCTGAATAATGTAAGTGTCGGTGCAACTATTCTTGATGTTGATTCAACTATTGGATTTCCCGACACTGGTAATCTAATCATCAAGGATAATGTAGGTGATATAGTTGCTGTTGCATATACTGGAAAAAGTATTAACCAATTTTTCAATGTTAGTGGTGTTTTTGATACTTTCTCATCGAAAGAAGATATTCGTTTAGATGATTATTCATATGCATATGTTGGATTTGATACTAGCAAACAAATTCAGGTTCGTATTACTTCTACTCTCAAAGAATTTAAACTAAATCAAGATTCATACTCTTATAATGATGGTGATACTATCAACATTCAAACTCTCGGTATTGAGAGAGGAGATGAAAGATCTCAGAACTGGTATTCTAATGTTAAAACAGAATGGAATATTGAGGATATTGAATTAGTTGATGAACTGGAGAAATCATACTTCATTACTCTATTTGATAACCACTTCCTAAGACCCGGATATCAGATTACATTAACAAGCAATAGTGGTCTTCAACTTCCAGGAACTGTAATTAGATCTTCTTCTAAGAACTCAGTACTGGCAAAACTTGCTGCAAATATTGGTAGTATTTCATATGTTAAATTAGAAAATCAACTCCTCAAGGGAAACTCTGGTAAGTATCCTACTCTGAATAACTTTGTTGCTAATGTTCAGAATGTGTATCAAAAGTTTGATGGTGATGTAGTAGTTGCATCGAACTCACTTCCTAACTACTCAAATATCATCACTGATCCTCATGATAAGAAGATTACTTTCTCTGGTTCTTCTGATGATCTTGAAACTCTTGTTCTTACTGCAAATCAAGATCATGGTTTCTTGAACGGTGATGCTATTTTTTACAAACCAGGTATTATCAAATCTACAACCATTACTCCTAGTGGTATTGAAATTGTTACTGAAACAGAAAGTAAGTTTGATAATCTAGATGCTAATGTTTACTATGTGAAAAGAGTTAACTCTACAAGTATCAAACTTTCAAGATCTAGAGCAGATATTTTCTCTGACAAGTTTGTAACTTTGATTGGTACTGTAGTAGATAATGAGTTCATCTATTATGATTTCTACAATAAAAAACTTTCTCCACAAAATATTATAAGAGAAGTCCTTACTCCCAACAACAAGTCTGGTAATTATACAACTGAACCTGGTTATAGTGGTATTTTGATTAATGGTGTTGAGATTCTTAACTACAAATCTGGTGAAGGTTTGAAGTATGGTGATCTCAGATCTCTTGAAATCACTAATCCTGGTGAAGGATATGATATTATCAATCCTCCTGTATTAAGTATCGTTGATGACTATGGTAGTGGTGCAGAAGGAACTGTATCAGTCAAAGGAGAGTTGGTAGGTATAAACTTAATCGATCGCGGTTTTGACTATCTAAATGTTCCTACAGTAACTATTAGTGGTGGCAACCCCACAGAAGAGGCTGTTGCTGAAGTGAGTATGAGGGAAATCGTCCACTCACTCATCTTCAACTCGGAACTTTCTGCAAAAAGTATTGATCTTGGAAATAACACTATTGGATTCTCAACATTCCATAAACTCAATCTTGCGGATAAAGTATTCTATGATGCTAAAGATGGTAATCCAATCGCTGGTCTTTCGACCAATGCATTCTACTATGTTGAACTGGTAGATACCTCCACTATCAAACTTCATACTTCAGAGGACAACGCAAGAGTTGGAGTTAGTACTGTTGATATTACCAACTTCGGAACAGGTGTTCAGGCTATCACTGCTGTTGAACCTAAAAGTATTGTATCAAATATTTACATTACAAATCCTGGTAGAGATTATAAGAATAATCAAAGATCCATTCCAGTAACAGGAATCAATACAGCAAATAATAGTTTTAACATTCCTAACCATGGTTATAGTTCTGGTGAAATTATTAAGTACTCCACCACAACTACTGGTATTGTTGGACTTTCTACTGTAGAAAACTATTATGTCAATAAGTCAGATGATGACAACTTCTCATTATCTTTGGTTGGTACCGGTGTAACTGATAAAAAGTATTTTTATGATAGAAATATATTAGTTGACATCTCTACCATTGGTAATGGTAGTTTTAACTATCTTCCTATTGAAGTTAAACTTGATGGTATTATTGGTGTCAATACTGTAACAGGACAGGACTTTCAGTGCAAAGTTCAACCTCTCTTTAGAGGATCAATTCAATCTGTTGATCTTACAGACAATGGGGTGTCTTATGGATCATCAGAGATCATCAACTTTAATAGACAACCAAATATCTCATTCAATAGTGGTAAAGATGCACAGTTAACAGCTATTGTAAGTGATTCAAAAATTGTTGATATTATTGTAAACAAAGGTGGTAGTGGTTACAACTCTCCACCAAATCTTATTATTACTGGTGAAGGTAAATTTGCAAAACTTACACCAATCATTGAGGGTGGTGTAATCACTTCTATTGAAATTGTGAATGGTGGTGTAGATTATGTTAGTGGATCAACCAATATTCAAGTAGAACCTGCAGGTAAGTATGGTAAAACTGAAGCTGTAATCAGAAACTGGAATATCAATCTATTCGAAAGAGATTTTGATAATATTGGTGTTGATGATGGTTTTGTAAACGAGAGTATTGATGACAATTCGCTCGAGTATTGTCACCTCTATGCACCAAGACCTTTGAGATCTAATACTTATGTCATCTCTGGTAGTGACGAAACACAGTACGGTATCTCTGACCTTACATTGGCTGGTGGTATAGAGAAAACAAGTTCTTATCACTCACCTATTCTTGGTTGGGCATATGATGGTAACCCCATCTATGGTCCTTATGGATTTACTGATCCACAGGGTGGTAATATTTCTCAGATGATTTCTGGGTATGAACTAAGAACTAATCCCACTAATAGACCACCAACATCATTGTTCCCTCTTGGATATTTTATTGAGGATTATATTTTCACAGATAGAGGAGATCTCGACGAACATAATGGTCGTTTCTGTGTAACTCCTGATTATCCAAATGGTAGATATTGTTATTTCTCAACACTGAACACTTTCAGTGTTGATTCTACTGGTCCTTTCAAAAACTATAGAAGACCTGTATTCCCCTACTTAGTTGGTGATACATTCTATTCGAAACCAAATATCACAAACTTCAGTGTATTGAGTAATCAAAATGATTATAATCTGGAGAATGGTGAGTGGTTTAGAAATACTATTGCATATCATACCAATGATGATAATAGTGGTTATGATTATGTGTTCAATTCTAACAAAGAAAGAAATCAATCACTAGATATCATTAATGCATCTAGTGGATCTATTGAGAGTATTGGTATTATCACCGGTGGTAACTTCTACAAAGTTAATGATCGTATTCTGTTCAACAATGAAGGAACTAATGGAACTGATGCACAAGGTCGTGTAGATAGAATATCTGGTGTTGATGTAAATTATATTAATTTTGAGACTAGTGGTCTAGAAAATATTGAGTTTGCAAACATTTCCAGCCTGAATCAATTTATTGGTTTCTCTACTGAATTCATACCATTCAACACTGGTGAAATTGTAACTATCTCTGGATTGTCAACAACATTCAATAGTTACTCTGGTGTTATAAATTCCAGAATTGGCATTAGAACGGACAACTTCCTTCTAACTCTTGGAGTCGGTTCTACAGGGGTTACTGGACTTACCACATACTTCTATGTGTCTGGTGATCTGAACTATCCAACTATTCGTGAGAATGACATTCTTGGTATTGGAACAGAAAATGTTAAAGTTCTGAACATTGATGACAGGGCAAGAAGACTTAGAGTTAGAAGAGAGTATGATGGCATCTCTTGTGGTTTAGCACACACTAATAGTTCAGTTCTGTTTGAGGATCCTCGTAAGTTCCGCATCAATGTTGGAACTCTGAGAACAACAAGCTCTCTTGAGATTAATAAAGAATATTACTTCTATCCACAAGAAGTTGTGGGTGTTGGTACTGTTGGTGCTGGTTCTACCATAACCTTCTCCAACCCTGGTGTAGGTGTTACTCAGATGTTTGTTCCTACCAAACAGATCTATCTTCCAAATCATGGTTTGAGTGTAAATGATAAACTATACTACAACAGACAGGGTGGAACTGCTATTGGTGTTTGGAATGGAATCACTACTACCTTCAAGAATTTAGACACATATGATTTCTATTATACAGCTCCTGTAAGTAGAGACTTTATTGGTCTTTCTACCAATAAGATTGGTATGGGAACCGAATCTCAGTTTGTTGGTGTTGGGACCACATCCAGTCTTCTTTTCTTCACATCTGTTCCTACTGATGATTATCATAGTTTCCTTACAGATAAGGACAATGTACTAACTGGTAGAATATCCAGAACAACAGTCAATGTTGCAACTTCTGAAACACATGGTCTTTCATTCAATGACAATGTATATGTTTCTGTCAAACCAACTGACACTAAGACAATAAATGTTACTTATGATGACTCTTCTAGAAGAATCATATTTGATTCTAAGAACATCACTGCAACCAATACTATCAAAAATACTGTGGCCATCGCGGGTCATGATTTTGTTGAAGGTGAAAAAGTTCTTTACAAAGAAGGTTCTTCACCTATCAGTGGTTTGAATGATGATCAGTTATATTACATTTATCCATACGATAACAACTCTGTTCAACTTATAGACGAGAAGTTCCAACTATCACAAGATAGACCAAGAGTTGTTGATATTACATCATCTGGTGATGGTACTTTTTTCAGGATCAATCCACCACTATATGTAAAGAGAAATAATAAACTTAAATTTGATCTTTCCGATCCATCACTCTCCTTTGTTGTCAGTGGTGTTCGTTATTCTGCCTTTGAGTTGAGACTTTATAGTGATAGTGAGTATACCAATGTATATGATACATCTGGAACCAAAACCACTTTCGAAGTTACAACTTCTGGACAACCTGGTATCGATGTAGATGCTAATCTAACTCTATTGGTATCTGATGAAGTTCCAACAAACTTGTGGTATAGATTTGTTCCTATTAACAATGATATCATTACTAATGTTAAAAAAGAAATCTTTATTGACACTGATGTAAATTCACATCAAAAAATTACTATTGAAAAAACTAGGTATGATGGTATTTACAACATTAGTGGGATCGGATCAACCACCTTCAGTTACAATGTTTCTTTAGAACCTGATGTTTCAACGTATAATGTTGAGAATTCAGTAACCACATATGAAACCACATCATCTACGGCTCTTGGTCCAATCAGTCGTATTTCGATGTTAGATAATGGTAGTAACTATGATACTATTCCTGGTATCAACACGGTAACTACAATACATGGTAGTGGTTGCATTCTTAAACCACAAAGTACTTCTATTGGTAAGATTAAGGGAGTAACTTTCAACTCACAGAATATTGGATTTGATTATCCAACTGATGAAACTTTAAGACCCATCGCCAACCCACCTGAAATTCTTGAATTAGAATCTTTAACATCATTTGAGTCTATTGGTGTTAGTTCTGGTGGTAGAAATTATCTGAGAGCACCAAGTTTGGTTGTTCTTGATGGATTTACAAGAGAAGTTGTCGGAGATTTAGCTCTTACTTATAGTCTTGGAGATAATCAAGTCACTATTCTCCAAAACTCTACAGGAATGTATAATGTATCACCAGAAATAATTCCTGTTGGTAATACAAATGGTATTGGTATTAAGTCTCTGACATATACTCCATCATCTAAGACTGTCAGACTTTATTTGAACAGTACATTTAGTGATGCTAGTGCATTCCCATATGATGTTGGTAGTAAGATCTTTGTTGAAAATTTGAATGTCGGTGTTAATTCCACAGCTAAAGGATATAACTCTGAAAACTATAGTTACCAGTTCTTCACTGTAACTGCTTCGGACTCCAATCTTGGCGGTGGTCCTGGAGCATATGTTGATTATAGTCTTAAAGAATATCTGAACGATAGTGATGTTCCTGGTGATGTAGATCTACTAAACTCAGCTGGTAGAGTTATTCCTGTTGACCATTTCTCAATCTTTACCTCTACTCTCACAACAAATGATTTCTTTGAAAATGAAGTAATCATGTATGAAGGAAGAAAAACTGGTAGGGTTGAATCCTGGAATCCAGTTACTGAAATTCTTAAGGTTGATACTCCTAAAGAGTATGAAGTTGGTCAAATTGTAAAAGGTTTATCTTCTGACACTCAAGCTGTTATTAAAACTAAAGTTGATTTTGATGCTGAAATCACTACAGGTGCTGGTGCAACTATAACTTATGGTTGGCAGAAGAACACAGGTTTCTTGAACGATTCTTTACAAAGAATACCCAACAATGAGTATTATCAAACATTCTCATATTCTATTAAATCTAGAATTCCTTATGACACCTGGGAAGATCCAGTATCTGCACTTAATCATACCTCTGGATATAAAGAGTTCTCCGATCTTCAAGTCATTAGTATCGAAGATCAACCGTTGGCTATTGCACAACCTTTTGACTCTAATGTTGACACTACTACCAATATTGTTGGTAGAGCAAGTCTCCACTGTTTCTATGATTTTGATTATGTAACTGAGAGTAACAATATTATAAATGGTGTTCTGTCCTCTGATGAAATTTTCTTTGAGAACAGAATTCTCTCAGATTACTTCCAATCCGTTGGAAACAGAGTTCTTGACATCGATGACTTTAGTGGTGAGTTCTTCAGTAATGAAAGACCTACCAAGTATAGTGATATTGATGCATTTGAGTTCAATGATGTCTACAATAAAATATTCACATTTGTAAGAGATAGAATCTTTACAGATGAGAGACAGTTCTCTATTGTTTCACTGATTCAAAGTGAAAGTGTTGGATATATGCAACAATATGCAACAATAGAAACCTATCCAGAACTTGGATATTTTGATTACTTCTCAACTGCTGATGGTTGGAATCTTCAGTTCCACCCTGTAAAGTTTGCGAACAACACATATGACACATCTACTATTTCTATCAGTATCAAGGATAATATTACTGGTATAGGTAGTACGAACATTGGTACCGTTGCTCTTGTAGATACTGCTCGAGCAACTACTCCTAATAACACGTTACAGACAATTGCAACAATACCAGATTCTTATAGATCTGTAAAACTACTTGTACTTCAAGAAGATGAAACCGGTGAGTATGCATCCAATGAGTTTAACTTGATCAACGGCGGATCAACAGTTCATATGGTGGAATATGGTGAGATGCAAACCAAACCTGGATCATACTCATCTGTTGGATTTGGTACCTTTAATGCCAGAATGGTACCTGGCAATATGGTTATTGAATATAAACCTAATGTTGGAACTGCAGTTACAACAAATACTTCTATTGTAGCTTTGTCTGAAACAGCCACTGGTATCTCTTCACTAACATTCCAAGAATCTAGATTGAACTCTGGATTTAAGAGTATCGCATCTTCTGGGTCACCATCAGCTAATACAATCCTCCAGTTTGAGGAACCATATTCAACTGGTTATTACATTGTATCTGTTGAAGATACAACTAACTCTCAAATTGAGATGTTTGAAGTTTGTGTTATCGCTTCTGAATCGAATGAAGGTTTTGTGGAGTTTGCAAACATTCGTACTGGTAATAGTATTGGTCAGATCGGATTCACAACGACTGGTAAGTATAGAAACTTAACTTATACACCTAATGCAAGCACAGCTGTTCAAGTCAGAACATTTGGTATTGAACAGAAGATCTATGACGATGATGTGACTGCTCCGATCAACTTGGATCTGAACAACGTTGATATTAAATCAGATACAGGATTGTATAGAGGTACTAAACTCGATCTAAGAACTGCGTTTGATCTAAAACATGATGGTCTTCCAATCTTCCAGAGACAATTTGCCGGAAATAACGCAACAACATTCAATTTTGATCAGAATACACTGTTCCTTAAAGAACACTTCTTTGTCACTGGTGAAAATGTTACTTACTCCTACTCTGGTAATGAAACAGAACACGCTATTGGAATTGCTGCAACTAGCGTAGCTGGTATTGGTGTTACTAACAAACTTCCTAGAGATTTGTTTGTTGTTAAGGTTGGAGATGGTAGTGTCAGATTTGCAGAAAGTGCAGAGAAGGCACTAAGATTAAATCCAGAGGTATTCCAGTTCACCTCAGTTGGTATCGGAACCTCTCATAATATTACAGCTAAGAAACAGAACTCCAAGGCTCTGATCTCTGTTGATAATATGATTCAGGCACCTCTATCTGAAACACAAATTGTAACATCCCTTAATGACAGTATCATATTTGATTCTAACTTCCCAACTACTGGCATTACATCTATTGCTGCAGCTGATCTGATTAAGATTGGTGATGAGGTGATGCGTGTTGTTTCGGTTGGTGTTGCTGGAGCCGGAAATCTAACTGTTCAGAGAGGACAACTTGGAACAAACTTACAACCTCATGGTGTTGGATCTACTATCACTAAGATGAGTGGTACTTATAATATTGTTGGAAGCACTCTGAACTTTATCTCTCCACCATATGGAGCTATCCCACTCTCCACTACATCTGGTTCACCCTCTGAAAGAGATTATACTGGTCTGACTACACATTCTACCTTCCAAGGTAGAACCTTTATGAGAACCGCTCCTGTCAATACTGACAAGGAGACATATTTTGCTAACCACGTATTTGATGATGTATCAAATAACTTCACTGGTCTTAGAAGTGAGTTTAGACTTACTAGTGAAGGTCAGAATACTACAGGGTTCTCAACAGATAACGCTATTATTCTGATCAACAATATCTTCCAGGAACCACAAGGTGCACAGGCTAATCAAGGAACCTATGATCTTTCTGAAACTGCCTCTGGAATTTCTTCTATCAGATTTGAAGAGAGTGGAGCAGCTTTTGGTTATGATCCTAATAGAAGTAATCTTCCTATTGGTGGTTTTATTGTCTCTATTGGATCAACAGAAGGTGGTGGATATCAACCTTTGATTGGAGCTGGTGGTACAGTTACTGTATCTACAGCTGGAACAATTACCTCTGTAAGTATTGGTAACTCTGGATCTGGTTACAGATCAGGATTAGGAACAGTGTTTGTTGGTGTTCAGACTTCTAGTATTGGAACTCCTAATATTCAAATTATTGGTAAAGCTACTGTATCTGGTGGTAATGTTACCGGTGTTACGATTACTAACCCTGGATCTGGTTATACCTCTACTAATTTACCTGAACTTGTAATTGATGATCCTGCTTCATATACAAACATTCCTCTGGTCTATAGTGGAAGTTCTGTACAAGGTGTTGGTCAATCCGCGACTATTGATATTCAAGTTGGAGCTGGTGGTAGTGTTGTTGATTATCAACTGAAACAGGAAGGTTTCGCTTATGGTAATGGTGAGATTCTAACTGTTCCTGTTGGTGGAGCAACTGGTATTCCTACCAGTGGAACTTTTAGTGAGTTCCAGATTACTGTTGATGAAATCTATCAAGATGATTTCAATGGTTTCTCTATTGGTGTTCTTCAGGTTCTCGACAACTTTGATTCTCAATTTGATGGTCTGAATAGAAGTTTCAGATTATCAGTCAACGATGTCGCACTATCAATTCAATCGGCACCTGGATCACCTATTGAAGTTGACAAAACACTATTGATCTTCATCAATGATGTTCTTCAACAACCAGAAGTTGCATATAACTTTACTGGTGGTGGTACTGTTCAGTTTGTTGAACCACCAGAACCTGGTGATAGTTCAAAGGTACTATTCTATAAGGGTAGTGGTGATGTTGATGTTGTATTCACTGATATTCTGGAAACAGTTAAAACTGGTGATACATTAGATATCAACAATAATCCAGAACAGGGACAGGGAACTGGATTGGATGAAGATGTGAGAACTATTGTTGGTATTAATACTATTGACAGTGTTCAAACCACTACCTATAGTGGTCCTGGTGTTACTAATGATACAACTCTCAGTAGACCT
>Ga0098048_1000576_pt1 | contig 17366 bp, 25 predicted proteins | sample 13_taG_FD_75052 | JGI IMG/M metagenome (GOLD analysis project Ga0098048, IMG submission 75052) | Marine viral communities from the Subarctic Pacific Ocean - 13_ETSP_OMZ_AT15268 metaG | ecosystem: Environmental > Aquatic > Marine > Oceanic | place: Pacific Ocean | collected 2015-01-16 | reverse complement strand
TGTAAGACTTACGATGATGGATGTGAAGATGCAGTTATTTCTAGTATTACTTTTAATGGCGGACCAAACCCGTATGCGTTCTTATATACAAAAGACAAAGATGGTAATACTTTTACCCCTAACAATGGTGACAAATATAAATTTATGTTAGAAACACAGATGGATACATACTGTGATGTAGACGCACTTTATAGTCAACTATGTGATGGATATGCAACCGCGTACCTTACAGCACAATGCGATGCCAATCCATTATATGACAGTAGTTGTTCAGGCTATGCCGCAGCCTACGAAGCACAGCAATGTGAATCTAATCCGTTGTATAGCACAAACTGTAGTGGATATGCTGCGGCTTACTTGACTCAGCAATGTAATTTAGATACATTATATAATAGTGCATGTCCAGGATACGCAGAAGCATATTTTACATACCAGTGTAATGCAAATGCATTATATGATGAAAATTGTGCAGGATATGACGAAGCATATTTAACATATCAATGTAATGCAAATGTATTGTATGACGAGAGTTGTACAGGATACGCAGAAGCATATTTTAATGCACAGTGTGAAGCAGATGCAACATACGACATTCGTTGTACAGGATACGAACAAGCATACTTTGATCAACAGTGTTTATATAATCCACAATACGATTCATTATGCACAGGTTATGTAGCACCAGTTGTTGAAGCAAACCCAGAAGATTTAGTAGATGACGGAACAGGCACAGGTGACAGTATTGTTGATAGTGTTATTGAAGTTCCAACATTACCAGTTATTAATTTAATTCCAGACATACCAGAAGTAATAGAAGTACCTCAACCTGAAATAGTTATGCCAGATGTTCCAGAAGTAGAAGTTGTAGTAGTTGAAGTACCTACACCAGTTGAGCAAATAGAATTAGAAGTTGAAGCACAAATAGAACAAGAATTATCTATTGAGGTTGAACCAGAGGTAGAAGAAACAACAACAACAGAAGAAACAACAACAGAAGAAACAACTACTGAGGAAAGCACAGAAGAAACAACAGAAGAAACAACAGAAGAAACAACAGAGGAAACTACTGATGAAGAAACTAACAACGAAGAAACTAATAACGAAGAAGAGGTCAGTGAAGAAACTAACAACGAAGAAGAATCTACGGAAGAAGAATCAAGCAATGAGGAATCAACTGAAGAGGAAGCTACAGAAGAAACAACAGATACTGATGTAAAAGCAACACCTAAAAAGAAAAAGGAATTAACTAAAGAGCAAAAGCAAAAAGCAAAAGAAAAAAAGATGAGAGAAATCATTAAAAAGAAGTTAGCAAAGTTAGCAGATGATATGGGTAAAGCAAAGTCACTAGAAGCTCAACAAGCCTTACAACAAGTTATCGCTGCATTAATTAACTATGTTCCTGGATTTAATGCTTATGGACAGTTTGCAATACCTGGAGTAGACTTTTACAATTCAGATGAGATTTACAAAGATAAAAAAGTTCCAGAGAATCAACGTGCATTACGTAATGGTCTTGCAAGTGAATTAAAATGGAATGACATGGTAGACATGCAATACGAGGGAATGGAATAATGAGTTGTTTAGCAATTGGATTAGCATTAAGTATGCATGTAGGTTTAGCAAGTGATTATAATCAAATACATCCATATGCTAAATGTGAAACAGATAAAACAATAACAGGAGTTTACTATAATAGTTTAGAAAAACTTAGTTTATTTGGAGCAATCAAATATAAACTTACAGACGAATTATTATTAGACGTAGGCATTGTAACAGGTTATGTATATGATGTCGTACCAATGGCAAGACTAAGATATAAGAATATTTTCATAATGCCAGCGATAGAAGAAGACACTACTGGATTAGTATTAGGAATTCAAGTAGATTTTTAAAGGAGAATACAAATGAGTAAAGAACAAACAACATTAGAAGTTGGCGGACTAAAGTTTACAGGCGGTAAACTATTCTTAGTCTTAACAATTTTAAGTACACTAGGTGGAGCAGCATGGGGAGGTTTTGAATTCTATAATGACTATAGAAATATGAAAGCTAAAATAGAACGTTATGTAGCACCAGACCTAAGCGGAATAAGATCAGAACTTGCAATCATTGATCAAAAGTTAGACGATAACAATGAATATTCTAAAGATATTAAAAACGGATTACGTGATGATATTGTTAGACTAGAACGTATTGTTGATGCTATTGAAGATGATGTAAACAAAACAGAAGATAAAACACGTGAACTAATAACACTAGCTGATCAACGTTTTGAAAACAAACGAGACCAGTTACTAACAGACTACGAACAAAAAGCAGATAGTTTGCGTACTAGTACAGATATTAAATTAAAAGAACTAGAACAAAGACTAAACAAAAGATTACAAAGAGCACTTGATAACCCACTAGCACAATAATTAAGTTTTAGTTCTGGATATGCTACATTGTCTATGACATACTTGCATATTATCAAAGTTACTCATAATCTTCTTAAACGCAGCACCTTTGACAATATTGTCAAGGGTGTTGTTGTATATGCTTAAAGACTTCTCATCTTCTTTAGTAATGCCTGCTTCGTCAAAATGTTGTTGCTGATCAACTCTCATAAAACAACAAGGTAAAAACAACCCTTCACTTGATACAAAGTTTGTATAGTTTTCTATATTCATACATTGTGGAAATATATGTTCAGTTTGATATGTTTCTTTTTTAACAATAGGAGCATTCTGAAATCTACGTTTCTCATTAATATTTTTAGTAGCTACTTTTTGTTGCTTAACGTCAACTATAGTTGCGTCCTGACCTTTTTGTTTTGATGAAGTAAACTTTTCTTGTACAGTTTCGTTTTGGATTATTTCTTTAATCTTCATTGTACTTGATCTAGGTGTTACCCCTATTTTTAGTTTAGGATGATGTATGTTTAAATGATACACATATTCTTCTAGTTTAGTTAAGTTCTCATCAAAGTCTGCCTTGTTTGCTAGTTGATCTTCTCTAGCTCTATGTGTATGTATTATTACAAACTGTTTAAAGCCTAGCTCTTTTGCAGTATCAAATGCAATCTTCATACTTTCAAAGTCTTGGTTATACTTAAATACAATGTATTTCCAACGCATATTACAACCGGCGTTAGATAATATCCTTGCACCAATCTCTATACTTTTCCAATCTCCATTTATTCTATATTCTGTAAAGTTATCTGGAGTTCCATCAATGCTATATTCAATTAAGTCTGTGTTACTCATTAAGTCTGCAATAGCTTTCCAATCATCTGCTTTCCGATAACTTCCATTTGTATTAAATATAAACCTACCACCCATAGCTTTAATAGCTCTTAGTGTTTTAATTAAATGTGGGTGATATAGTGCATCGCCATACGCACCTGTTAATCTAAAATCATTAGCACCAGAATCTTTAAGAAACTCTATTAGTTTATCTTCATTAATATTTCCATTATCCCATAGGTCTTTCTTATGCTCTTGGAATGTTCTAGGACAATTTGGACATAGTAATGTACACTTAGATGTGAGCTCTAGTTCAAATTTGTTAGATATAGGGAACTTCATATATATTATAAACCTTTAAGTTTAGTTTTAATAAATATATTTATGTAAAACAAATCCAACGATTTGCTTGACATATACCGTATATTCATGTATTATACAAGCAAGCCTTACATATTAAGAGCGGACAAAACAACATATGAGCAGATTATTAATAATTACAGGGCCACAAGGCAGTGGTAATCATGTATTCAGTAAATGCCTTGCAGTACACGAAGATGTATTTGGATGGAATAGTCTTCTAAACACATATTGGGAAGGTCATCATCATGAACCCTTTGCGGCATGTTGGCAAGACCCAGAATTACTGCATAAGTTTGATTGGAATCAAAGCGAATACTTTGTTACAAGTGTTAGTAGTCCGTATATTAAAAATAAGGAACCACACGTTCCAAATTATGAACGTTTTATAAATGTAGCAGAACAGTATGTAGATAGTATTGATGTAGCAATAATTGGTAGAGATCAAACTATACTCAAATATCAACAAACTAGAATACGTAAATCTCATACTACACAAGTTGCATTAGATAGTTTTAAATGGCTAACAGAGAATACACAATGTAAATTTATTAGTCAAGAATTGTTATATCTTTATAAACAATCTTACTTAGAACAATTAAGTAATGAACTAGATTGGCCAATAGCATTTTGGGATCCAGAAATAGATGCAATACTCTCCCATGATGCTAACGAGAAATATATTAAAGATGTACATGAATATTGGTTAGACTTTGAAGTTCATAGAGCTATTAAAGAAAGTTAATTAGAGAGAATTATATGTTAGATGTTTTTATGCTGTCATTTGGTGAACCAGATGCAGATGATAATTTTAAAATCCTACAAGAAAAAGCACCACATGCAAAGCGTATTGATGGTATAGAAGGATTGCTAAATGCACACAAAGCATGTGCAGAAGAAAGTCGTACTAGTTATTTTTATGTATGTGATGCTGATGCAGTTATACAAGAAAACTTTGCATTTAAATTTGAGCCTAGTGATAGACGAGAACCTTATCCAGGTGTAAAAGAAACTGAATGTGTATTTACATATCGTAGTCATAATCCTATTAATGATCTTGTTTATGGGTATGGTGGAGTAAAATTATTTCCTAAAAAGAATTTATTAGAAGTTGAAGAATTTAAAGTTGATATGACTACAAGTATTGGTGCAAAATTTGTACCTAAATTTGAAATAGCAAACGTTACACAATTTAATACTGATCCATTTAGTACTTGGAAAAGTGCATTCCGTGAATGTACTAAACTAGCAAGTAATATTATTGATCATAACAAACAAGTAGACGATGCATACAGATTAGAAGTATGGTGTACACGTGGAGAGAATAGACGTTATGGTGACTATGCATTAACGGGTGCAAATCAAGGCAGAGACTTTGGTAATCATTACAAAGGTAACACTGACGCATTACGCAAGATTAATGACTGGAAGTGGCTAAAGGAGAAATTTAATGAAGCTATCTGATTTCCAAGAACAATATCATTGGATGAATGGACTAAGTGAGTATTTTAAATTTAATGGACAAGAAGATAGATGGGAACATATTCATAAAGCATTGTATCATGATAATTGGTATCGTAAAAGAGATGTAATGATTGATCTAACAAAAATGCCAGACAGTAACCCAGCTCATGTTAGAGCATGGATGAATGTATTATTACATGAAAAACTAGATGATGTAGAACTAAAGCCACAAATGCTTGCAACATTATTTAGAAAGTATATGAAAGAAGATCCTTTTCTAGTAAACATTTGTCAATTTGTAAATTATTGGGCTAAAGATGATAATGCGGCAGATATGCCAGACATGAATGATTTTTTAAGTAGAGGGCAAGTTAGATCTAAGTTATGGCTAATTAGTGAACTAGCAAAAATAGTTGACGGTCCTATAGGCAATGTTGCATTTTATGGTGGTTGGTATAATTTCTTAGCACATATGATATTTCAACAATTTGATGTTAATAAAATATATAGTATTGACTTAGATGACTCAGTGGTTAATCCTAGTAAAAGATTATATCCAGAAGAAGTATCAGCAGGTAGATTTATTCCAGTAACAACAGATGTTAGTACAATAGCACATCACAAAGATGATGGGCTTATGTGGTACTTAGATCCAGTAAAAAGAACAGAACAAATTGAAGAATGGATGCAAAAACAAGAAACTTCATTAAATGAAAAAAGACAATCAATTATTGATCAATGGATACAGAAACAAGAAAGTGCATTAACAAATAAAAGACAAGAATTAATTGATAAGTGGATTAATGAAAACGAAGAGAATATCAAGCAAGGCGTTGTAGATAAAGATTCCGTTATTGAAAAAATAAGCGAAGATTTACGTACAGAAATGTTCAAAGATAAAGACGAAGTAATTAAAAAGATAAGTGAAGATTTACGTACAGAAATGTTCAAAGATAAAGACGAAGTAATTAAAAACTTTGGCTGGCGTTCTTTAGACGAGAAAGTAAATATGGTAATTAATACAAGTTGTGAACATATGGACAATGCCTGGTATGAGAATTTACCCAAAGGTACATTTGTCATTCTACATCAAAATGATTACTTTGAAAACGAACAACATGTAAATTGTTGTAAAGATTTAGAAGAAGTAAAGAGTAAGTACCCAATGCAAAGTATATTTTATGAGGGCGAGCTAGATACTCACTTGTATAATAGATTTATGCTGATTGGAATTAAATAATGAGTGACGTTGTATATATAGATTTTGTAATACAGCCAACAACTGAATATGATTTAGATCATATAGACGCATGTTGTAAAATATCAGCTGAAATAGGAGCATCAGGATTAATATATGGAACAGATTTTTGGTTTCATGAGTTTTCATATGATAAAGGTGATCAAATTTTAAAGTTTGGATTCCAAGATAAACACGAAGCAATGATATTAAAGCTAGCAGGTATTGGAATCGCACGTAAATTACACTAAGAAAATAAATAGTAGCAATGGCATTTATAGAATATATAGTAAGCGAATATACTACTACAACAGATCAATTTGCTACATACGATGCAATTGCAAATATAGCATCTCAATTAACTGATCAAGGGTTTGAGTATACAGTTGACTTTTGGTTAGCTGAAGTGTATTATAAAGAAAATGGCAATCAAATGCTAAAGTTTCATTTTGTAGATGAAAAAAGAGCAATGCTAATAAAGATAAAAGGAATTAAAAATAATGGATAGAGAGTTGTGGGACGCAATACTTGATAACTTTACGTTACGAGAGTTACAAAAAGAAGCGGCTAGAGCAATAACTACTATGCCAGCAGACAATAACAGTATTCATAAGTTCAACAAAGAAGCACATCACAACAGTCAATTATGGTATAAAGCAGTTATCATTTATTACTGTGAACAACATGGTGGATTTCCAAGCGAAATAGGTCCTGGTAAGGATGTTACATTTGTATTAGACGATGAATAAATAAAACAAAAAGACGAGGGAGTATGCTAGTAAACATAAAAGATATAGGTGGAGAGATTGTCAAAGACAATAAAACCTATACACTTAAAGACAACACACACTTAAATAATTTAGTTGTAAGTTCAACTGACTTAAAACCTTACCAAAGCACAAATGGACATACACATCCAGGACAAGAAGAAGTATATTATTTTGTCAAAGGAGCAGGTACTATGTTCTTAGATGATGTTCCTAGATTTGTGCAAGCTGGTGATGTAGTTTTAATTGAAGATGGGGTACATCATAGAGTAAGTTGTGGACCACACGGTCTTTACTTTGTATGCGTTTTCGACGGAAAGAGAAATCATTAATGATAGAATTATTAGTCACAAATGTAATTTACGTTTTGTACCGATTAATAGTAACAGCTCATGTTGTAAAATTCTTCCACAAATATATGTTCTACTCAGCAGCAGTTCTTATTGCAGCACAAGTAAGTTTCTTATATGATGGAGGTGTGTTTGCTTGGTTCTTTCAAGCACAAGCACTACCTTCAATGGACGAGCTTATACAAGCCAACGTATTATACACACTTAGGGTAGGAATAGCATGGGCATTTATATATTGGCTCTGGCAGATAAAAAAACTTAATTATTATCTAGCAGTGTTTATTGGTGCAGAAGCAACTTTTATAGTTGATTATTTTATATTTGATGGAGTTTATTAAATAAAATATGTACAATTACAAAGATATAACTGAAGTACATTTAGAGATAACACAACGTTGTAATGCGGCGTGTCCTATGTGCGACCGTAATGAAAACGGTGGTGCAGTTAATCAACACATACGAGGTAACGAACAAGAGTTAACACTTGATGATTGTATTGATATTTTTCCTGCTGACTTTATAGCACAATTAAACGTAATGTATATGTGTGGCAACTTAGGTGATCCTATTAGTGCTAGAGATACATTAGAAATATTTGAATGGTTTAGAGATTGTAATCCAGATATGTGGTTAAGTATGAATACTAATGCTGGTGCTAGAGATGTAGAATGGTGGGCAAGGTTAGCAAAAGTAATTGGTCGTAAAGGTTGTGTAATTTTTAGTGTAGATGGATTAGAAGAAACAAATCATTTATATAGACAGAATGTTCGTTGGGAACATGTTGAACGTAATATGAAAGCCTTTATTGCCGCAGGTGGTAGAGCTAGATGGGATTACTTGATATTTGAACACAGTGAATGTGATGTAGAACGTGCTGAACAACTTGCTGAAGAGTGGGGCGTAGAAAAGTTTATGAAGAAAAAGACTGGTAGATTTATCAGTAGTGCAACAAACAAGTCTAAAGAAACACACCAGGCAAAAAATCGTAAAGGAATGGAAACACAAAAACTTGCTAAACCTAAAAAAGCAGAATATCAAAATACAGCATTGTTAAAACAAAAAGAGATTGAGAAAACATATGGAAGTATGATGGACTATTATAACAAAGCACACATTAGTTGTAAGGTAGCCCAAAAAGAAAAGAATAAAAGTATGTTTGTAACAGCAGAGGGATTAATTATGCCTTGTTGTTGGACAGCCGGACGTATGTATAAATGGTGGCACGAAGATCCTAAAGTAGAACAAGTGTGGGATTTTATTGATCGTGCAGGAGGCAAAGATGGAATTAGTGCTAAAGTACATGGCATTGAAGGAGTATTTGCTAGCGGAATAATGAAAGACATACAACGAAGTTGGAGCTTAGATAGCATCAAGAATGGAAAATTAGGAGTGTGTGCCCAAAAATGTGGCACAGAATTTGACCCGTATGCAGAACAATTCAAATAAAAGACCTGCTTGCTATGCACCTTGGATAACCACATACGAAAGTGCAGTTGGCAAGATTAATCCATGTTGTGACATGCAAGGTTGGATCATACCAAATCACGAAAGAAAAAGTATTTCATTTGAAGAACGATGGAATGATCCAGCAATGGTTAAGTTTAGAGAAACTTTATTAACTGGAAAACTTCCAGAAGATAGTTGCGGTAATTGTATACATAATGAAAAGAATGGGGCTGTATCTTTAAGACAAGAATATGATGATTTTGAAAAATATGTAGAATTAGATAAATTTAAATTAGTTCATATGGACTATCGAGAAAGCAATGTGTGTAATATGAGTTGTAAAATGTGCGGCACATCTTTAAGTAGTACACATGCAATGTCCCAAGGCATGTATGGAAAGAATGGTATATTAAGTAACCCAACAGATCCAAAATTATATATTGATAATTTAGAAAATATAAGAAGTATAAACTTTGCAGGCGGCGAACCTGCATTAATGGATTCATTTTATGATGTACTCAATGCTATTATAGATAAAAATTTACAAAAAAATATTAGTGTAAGTCTTGTAACAAATGGTTCAGTTATTATGAGGAACAATGATAATTGGATGGAGAAACTAACACAAGGTGGATTTAAATCGGCAAACATTGCAGTGAGTGTTGACTGTATAGAAGATGCACATGATTATTGGCGCCAAAAGAATACTTGGAAATCGGTAGAGAAAACATTAGATTATATGATTGAATGTAAAGCATCAGGTATGTGTGATCCAGGTGTAACTTTAACTATTAGGACAGCAATAGGTTGGCCAAATGCATTTAAAGCAAAAGATGTATTTGATAGATATGTTGGGCAAGTAGATAGACTAAGACATAATTTTATTAATAACCCACCTTGGCTATCAATTGATATGTTAAGAAATGATAAACTAAAAGAACTGTATGAGTATTGGGTAGATTATCCAGAAATACAAAAAGCATTTAATAAAACTGAAAATGAAATGACCTTCAGTGAAGAACTGCAAATGAAGAAATGGAAACGTACAAATGAAACTTTAGACAAATACAATAGAAACATGACATTTGCTGATGCGTTTCCTGAATTTGCAAAATTATATGATTCAATTATAGTTCCTGAAACAGGAAGAATAACTTAAGGTTGACAAGTAGACAAAAACTTGTTATAATACACTACATATTAACATAAAACTAAGGATAAATCTGCCATGATTAGCGACTTAGGACTACAAGATCAACGTTTAGTTGAAGACTATGAACAATGGGATGCATATTACAATCATATGCTGACAAAATTCTACGTTGAAAAAGTAGCAAAGCAATGCGTTCATTTTGGTAAAGAATTTCCACGTAATGTAGATTGGACATCTTTACATACAGATAAGTTTGTTCTAACAGAACAAAAGACAATAGCTACAATGGGTGTAAATTTTAGTGCTACTCATTTCGTAGAAGATACTTACTATAACATTTCAAAATATATATTTAATAATAAAATTTATGCTGACAAGCTACAAGAATATTTAGTACAACATAAAAGATCAAAGATAAAGCCTTTTGCTATGCAGTATCTTATTGGAGCAATTGAGGCTAAAAACAAAATTACATTTGAAGCATGTTATAATAAAATTAAACAAATTGAATGGAGTGAGAGTAACTGGTAATGCCTAAACCTACACAAAGATATCTTAAGCCAACATCTTTTAAACCTAAAGGCTCTGTGTTTGAAGGTTTGATATGGAAACAACCTAACTCAAAAGGCACAGACACATATGATGTTACTTGTACAGACAAAGGCTTTACTTGCGATTGTCCAGGATTTACATTTCGTGGCAAGTGCAAACATAGTTTAGAAGTATTAACAAGAGTGGAAATAGCATTAGACGATAAGCATCCACAATATCGTTGGGAGTTAGCATGACAACACATGCAATGATTGATTTAGAAACATTAGGCACCACACCAGATTGTGCAGTATTAACAATTGGCGGTGTTAAGTTTGATCCAAATTCTAATAGCAAGCATTGGGATCCATTCTATTATAAATTTAATGTAGATGAGCAATTAGAAAAAGGCAGAACTACATTAGAAAGTACCCTAGATTGGTGGGGTAAACAAGAAGCAAGTGTACGTGAAGAAGCATTAGGTGATCACAATCGTACACCTGTATTAGAAGTACTGCAAGCATTAAATAAATGGTGTGTTGGTGCAGACACAATTTGGTGTCAAGGACCTGCATTTGATATATGTATATTAGAAAACTTATTTAAACAGTACAATCATCATATACCGTGGCCATTTTGGAAGATACGTGATAGCAGAACATTGTTTGGTATCATGCCAAAAGATCCACGAAAAGAAATAAACTTTTCAGCACATAATGCTTTAGAGGATTGTAAAGTACAGGCATTATGTGTTCAGCAGACAATTAGTAAATTGGGCTTACAATTAAAATAAAGGCAAAAATATGACAGAGATGACAGAACAAGAAAAAGTAAATGCGGCGGCTAAGGCAGCGGCACAAGCGGCAGAAGAAGCACAATCAAAAGTTTTAGAAGAACTAAATGCTTTCAAAAAATCTACAAAAAAGACCACAACAAAGACTAAGAAAGCAACAAAGAAAAAGGCGAAAAAACAATGACAGAGATGACAGAACAAGAAAAAGCTAATGCCGCGGCAAAAGCTAATACAGAAAAAACAGCAACCACAGCCAGTGCTCAGGCAGAAGCAAATGCTCAAGCAAACGCAAGCGGTTCAGTTACGACTGGTAATACTACAGTAAGTGGCGGAGCAGAAGCAGAAATACATGCAGGTGCTGGTGCAAGTGCAGGAGTATCTGGTGGGAATGCAAGTGCAGAAGCAGGCGTTGAAGTAGGTGCAAGTGCAGGTGTAAATGCATCATCTGATTCAAATTTAGGTGGCGGAGTTACAAGTACAACAGAAGCAAACGCAGGTGCAGAAACATATGCAAAAGCAGGTGTTGGTGGACAAGTTGGTAAAGACGGTGCCGAAGGACACGCAGGTGCAATTGCAGGTGCAAGTGTAGGTGCAGGTACAAGTACAGGAGTTTACGATGAAAGTGGCAATGGTGCTCAAGTGGGTGCTGGTGTTAGTGTAGGTGCTCAAGTGGGTGCTGATGTAAGTGGTGGTGCTACAATGGATGATGGAGTAGCAACAATTGGCGTAGATGGTAAAGTTGCATTAATTGGTGGAGTTGATGTTGATGCAAGTGTATCAGTTGATACTAAGCCAGCACAAAAAGCGGCAATGGAAGCGGCAGAGCAAGCTGAACTAGAAGCACAACGACAAGCGGCCGCAGTTAAAAAGCAAGCAGAAATTGCAGCCAAACAAGCGGCTGATGCCGCGGCAGAAGCCAAACGTGAAGCAGATAGAAAAGCGGCTCAAGCGGCAAAACTAGCTGAAGAACAAGCTAAAGCGGCAGATGAAGCGGCACGAAAAGCGGCGGCAGATGCTAAACGTGAAGCAGATAGGGTAGCTAAAGAAACAGCAGATGCGGCTAATGAAGCGGCTAAACAAGCAAAAAAAGCAGCCAAAAAGTTAAAGTTTTGGTAGTAAGAAGTCATGGTATTTAAAAATGTCAATTTTAAACTCATAAATGCAATGTTTTTATTGACATTTTCTAAATACTGTTATACAATTATAAACATTAATAGATTCTAATAGGAGAATAAAATATGAGTACTCGAGATATTGTGCAAGATATTGTTAAGCACACAGCAGGTTTGGGCTTTATTACTTCAGTAAAAGTAACAGGTTCAGATGAAGAAACAACTCTTGATGCAATGGATGCAGATCGTACAGTGATTTTGCAAGCTAAATTGCACAATGCAGTTGAAGATTTTAACGGAGAGTTTGGACTAGGTAACTTAGGTTTCTTAGCAGGTGTAAGTTCATTACCAAACTATCAAGCAGATGATGCTACAGTAAATGTAGTAACACGTGAACGTAATGGAGTAACAGTTCCTGATCATTTGATGTTTAAAGATACAGATGGTAATACAGACCAGTATCGTTTTATGTCAAAAGAGATTATTGAACAAACACTACAAACAGTTAAGTTTAAAGGTGTTGAGTGGGATGTAACATTTGAACCAACAAAAGCAAAAGTAAATGAGCTACAACAAGTAGCAGGCATTTATGGAGGCATTGAGCCAAACTTTACAGTTAAAACTGAAAACGGTAGTTTAATTATTACAGTTGGTGCGGCAGACGGTAGCTTTACAGGTAAACGTACATTCGCAAATAATGTTAATGGAGAGATTACAGAAGGTTATGCATGGCCATTGAACCAAGTGTTAGCAATTCTAAAACTAGGTATGTCAGGTACATGTGTAATGCAAATTAGTAAAAAAGGTGCATTGCTTATTTCAGTTGATTCTGGCATGGGCAAGTATGATTACATTTTACCAGCACTAACAGTATAAGAGAATATAATGGCAGATAGAAAAGATCTAACAACTAGTAATAAAGACTACAGTGTGTTCTTACCAAGCATTAGTAGTTTCTATTCTAAGTTCATAGCACAAGCACAAAAGCGTCCAGACTTTGTTAAGCCTGAACGTATGCCTAAAGGCTTTGAATATGGAATAGATGGCTTTGACTTTTTAAAGCCCAAAGACAATTATTATAATTACAAGTGGGGTCTTTACTCTGCCGGGCATGCAACACGCGATACAGTCAAAAGCGATGAACAAGAGCCAATGATTCAAAAACGTGATAGAGAACATAGTTTTATATTAGGTGACAGTGGTGGGTTTCAGATTGCTACTGGTGTAATTAAATGTGATTGGCCTAACTTTAAAACAGATGATGAATTGCGTAAAACAATTCTTAATTGGTTGGAACATACAGCCGACTATAGTATGGTGTTAGACATTCCTACATTGGCGGCGGCACCACCTCTTAATGCTAAAACAGGATTAACTAATTGGGTTGATTGTTTAGAATATACAATGTTTAATAACGATTACTTTGTTCGTAACAGACAAGGTAAAACTAAGTTCTTAAATGTATTACAAGGTAACAACGAGCAACAAGCAGATGATTGGTATGGTGCAGTTAAGCATTATCCTTTTGAAGGTTGGGCTATGGCTGGTTACAATATGAAGCAATTACATCTTGCATTGCGTAGACTTATTGTTATGCGTGATGAGAAAATGCTTGATCCTGGTAGAGATTTAATTCACTACTTAGGTACAAGTAAACTTAATTGGTCATGTATTTTTACTGCAATTCAACGTAACATTAGAGAAACTATCAATCCTAATATGATGGTAACTTATGATGCGGCTAGTCCTTTTATTACTACTGCCAAAGGACAAGCATATACACAACACGTTCATAGAAATAACAAGTTTAGTTATGTTATGGAAGCGGCAGTAGACGACAAACGTTTTCAGCACAGTACAATACCTTTTCCGTTTAACAGTCCTATTGGAGAACGTATGAACATGGGTGACTTATGTTATATGGGTCCAGGCATGCTAAACAAACTTGGAAAAGAAGGCAAGACAAGTTGGGATAGTTTCTCATACTTCTTGTTAATGGCACATAATGTTTATCAGCATATTGAGTCATGTCAACGTGCAAACACATTGGCTGATATTGCAACGACACGTTACAAGCCTAGTCACTTAGAATGGAATAAAGTTAAGCCTGGGCAAAGTGAATTTGACTTATGGGTACCACGTGATGTAATTTATGTTACAGAGTTTATCAATAAGTTATTTAAAAGCGAAACACCTATGCAAATGCTTGAAGAAGGCGAAGCAATGCTAACACACTTCAGTGGTATGAAAACTATTAAAACAACACAAGGTGCGTTTGATAGTTTATTTGACTCAGGTGACGCAGTTCAAGAAGAAAGTGATGGTGAATTTACATCAGAACAAGCCGAAGCGGCAGAAGACTTCTTAGAACACCTAGAACAATAAATGGAGGTTATAGTTATGGGAACAGGTACAATTAATAGTAAAAAAAGATATCTAAATAATCTAACAGATAAGCATAGAACGCTTGACAAAGAAATAGATACGTTATATAATAATCATACAAGCGATGATATCCTTCGTGCAAAGAAACAACAAAAATTACATTTGAAAGAAGCTATTGTTTCTCTTCAAAATGAAATTAAACAAATGGTAGCTAGGTAAGTTAATGAAAAGAGATTATACATCAAGTAATGATGTTACAGGCGTAACATACTTTATTGGAACTGAAATTGAACACACACCTGCATATGGCAAACGAACTTTGTTTGTTGTTGGTATGCAAGATGTAGATGAAGTTTTAGAAATGGCAGAGCGTAATGAGGTTGAAGCAATCTATTTAGGCGCTAATCAAAGTTTTGAAATCTCAGGTGATTTTGGAACTGAAGAAGAGCAAGAAGGTTGGGACTCATTAGTCAAGACATTATGTAAAGATTATTTTGTTACATTAGATTTTGATGTAGAACTCTTGGATTGGATACAAGAATCTGGTTACTCAGAATATAATAATTTTATCCCAATGATCAGTGTTAAGATTCCACACATTGAAACATTGGGATATAATGCTTGCATTAAGTTAGATGATACAGACTTTAATGCAACAAATAAAGGTGTATGGACACATACTGTACACGACCTTATGGACCGTAACAAGTTCACAAGTTGGAATCAATATAAACAAGACGAAATTATTGAATAGGAGAACCACATGCCAAAGAAAATTCGTTTAATGGATGATGCGACAGCGACAGCGACAGCACCAGAAACAACAGATTCAGCAGTATCTGCACCAAGTGTAGATAAACAAACTGTTGAAGCAATGATGAAATATCTTGAAGCAATTGATTGGAAGCTATGGGAAATGCTTAAAATCATGAAGGCTGATCAAGAAGGAAAGTAGAAACTTATGCTTAATATAGCACAAAGACAAATATGGGTAACATTTAGCAAAGAAGGTGTACATTTGTACCCTGCGGCAAAAGACGACCCTGCTCTAGCAACAGGTAAATGGGACGATGTTTCATTTCTAGGTTATGCACACAGGCATATCTTTCACTTTCGTGTTGCCATTGATGTATTCCATGATGACAGAGATATTGAATTTATTCAATTCAAACGTTGGTTGGAATCATTATATGCTTCAAACACACTAGAACTAAATCATCGTAGTTGTGAGATGATTGCAGAGGAATTAGCAAAGGAAATACACAACAAGTATCCTAATCGTTCAATTACAATTTCAGTCGCAGAGGATAATGAGAACGGTGCGACGATGACATTTAACCCAACAGAAGGATAATGTAATGTCTGAAAATAAAAACGACAATAGCGTTTCAGTAAACTATTTTAAACTTGCTGGCTATTATAACATTAATGATATTAAGTATGATCTACTTAAAATTATTGCTCCACATGATGGATACATGTACAATGAAAAAGATACTGATAAACTTATCAGTGTATTTAAATCGTACTTGGGAGATCTAAAGCGAAGCTATAAGATTTTCAGTTATGATATTCAGACTACTGAAAAAGAAAATGCATTTACATTTGATATTCAAATCAAAATGCAAAAAGACCGTAGCCCTAAAAAGCTAAAAATTCACGTAGGTAAACTTTGGTATGAAGTTGATAAAGCCAAAAAAGAGAGTGAGAATGCGTAAGCTATTCTACATGGGCTTAGAACCTTACGAAGGTCGTTATACATTACAGTTGCAAGACTGGAGTGAAGCGGCTTACAAAAAACGTGGTATTGATTATGTAGTAGTTCCAGGTACTACAATTGATAACACTAAATCAATCAGTGTAGGGCAAGTACTAGATGCACATGGACGTTCATACTTTGGAATGAGTCAACTTATGAACCTAGTACAAATGATGCGTAATGGTGAATGTAGCGGAGAAGACGTAGTATTCTTTGAAGATATGTTTCAACCAGGTATTGAAAGTTTGCCTTACATTATGTGTCAAATTCCAGAAGAACAACGACCTAAGATCTTCTTACGTTGTTTAGCACAAGCAGTTGACCCTGATGACTTTGTTCATGTATGGGGTATGAGTAAGTGGATGAGTTTGTATGAACAAATGTGTAATGAGATTCCTAACGTACACATTTTAGCAACAAACGAAGAAATGGTTGCTCATATGAGAATTGCTAATTGGAATGCACCTATCTATAATATCTCAGGCTTGAGCTTTGGAAAAGAAGAAGTGTTAAGCAGAGTAGAGAATAATGTTAAGCCTTGGGCAGAACGTAGTAACAGAGTAGTATTTGCGGCACGTTTTGATCAAGAGAAACAACCAGACTTCTTTATGGATGTTATTGAGATGGTACACGAAAGAACTAAATCTTTTGACAGAAACGATTTAACAGATTCCATATATCCTGTAGAATTTGCAGTACTAAGTGGTGGTCCGTTGCGTAGTAATAATCAAAAGTATTTAGATAGAGCTTTAAAAATGGAAGCGGAAGGCAAACTTACAATCCTA
>Ga0098048_1000563_pt1 | contig 17506 bp, 16 predicted proteins | sample 13_taG_FD_75052 | JGI IMG/M metagenome (GOLD analysis project Ga0098048, IMG submission 75052) | Marine viral communities from the Subarctic Pacific Ocean - 13_ETSP_OMZ_AT15268 metaG | ecosystem: Environmental > Aquatic > Marine > Oceanic | place: Pacific Ocean | collected 2015-01-16 | reverse complement strand
TTGCAAATATTATACACTATGTGTCAATACCCTGATTTGCCTCTTATTCTTCACGATTGTGAAAAAACTTTTAACAGAACAAAAACACACATTGAGAGAAAGACACGCAATCAAAAACAAACAAAAGAACACATCAAAGAACACTCAATAAAGACCTTAAAACCTAGCACACTAAATATAATATCCAATGCAAGCTAAGCAATAGACACCCCCTCTCTTAATTAGTGACAAATCGACAGCCAATATTAATAAAGACACGCCCAAGGGGGTACAAATTTTTCCCATATATGCGTATACCCTTTCAGATTTTTGCACCAAAACAAAAGACCCCCTGGAGAAACACACAAAATCCCCAGGAGGTCATACATATATGATTATAACACAAACATTAACATACGATTAAAATTCGCTACTATCATCCTCATCTAAATCTTCTTCCCATACGATGTCAACATCATTATCAGGGTTAGGGATGAGACCCTCAGAGATTACCTTATGGGCAATATTAGCAAGCCCTAGAGCAGCAAAGCTATTGTTATACTCAACATCACACTCATGGGGATTATCTGTAGCTACTATAAGGTAGTTCTCAAAGTGTTCTCCGAGTATAGCTTTAGCTTGTTCTATTGGGGTTAGTTCTCCATCCATATATATTTAAAGTCTCTCAATAGTAATAGTAATAATAATACCTATTAACATAGTCGATTATTAGGTTCACTTATTGACACTTTAAGTGTACCATAGGTGTATTTTAGCCCTCCTATTCCCTCTGTCTTGTAAGTCCTTGATATTGTTACTATTATGAAATCCACTTATTAACACCAATAGACCCTTGTTTTCTCTTATGGAATGTGTTCTCAAAAGCTAGGAGTTCTTCTCTGATGAGGTCTTGTTTTCGTTCTTGAATCTTGTTATCGGCATCTTGTGACATTTGTTCTACCCAATAGCCTACAGCCATAGACAGAGCATCAAGTCTATCATCATGGGTTATAGCACCTCTATCTCTTGTTATACGAGACATTTGATAGAACAACTGGTACTTTAGTTGACTTTCAGGTTTATATCCACTGCAGCTATCATAGTCCTTACGGATTACTTTAGGGTCAACCACGAGTTTATGATTAGCCATTACTGGCTCTAGGGTTTCAATTATTCGTAGTTCTTTTTGTTTAGAATGACGGACTTCTTCGATAGTGCAGGGATAAACCTTATTAAGTATGGGTCTGAGTAGTTCTACGAACATACCATCACCAAAATTGGATTCTATTATGATAGCATTAACATTGTGTTCTTTAGCTATCATGGTTAAATTCTTTAGGGTAGTCTCGTCATAGCCCCCACTGAGACCACCAGCTTCAGGCACAAAGAGAGTACCATTGAGCATCTTGACGACTGCATAACCAGTTTCGTCTTTACCACGACCTGATGGGTCAACGCTTAGAACACTACCAGTGAACTTGATGTGTTCACCTACAGTGGTCATAGGGCGATAATATCTGTCCCCTGAGAGTCCCACATTAGGAATACTACCATCGTACTCCAGGTCAGGAGAAGCAGCCCACACGAGCTTCTCAGGTGCTACCTCGTTGTCTATAGGGGTAACGATGAGGTCACTGAGTTTTAGTGGGTATCTATCAACATCGCTCAAGCGAGCATCCAGCATGAATTGCATAGCGAACCCAGCAGAGCCATAGGATATTTGGCGTTCTCGTAGGTCGATGTTAGAAAATCTAGTTGGTTCAGTGGAGTCTCCTTCTTTCTCAGAATCCACACAAAGGTGGCTGACAGTGCCGTTATAGGCAGTTTCGTTCTTACTGGGGGTGATGTATTGCGAAGTCCACACACGAGTCTTGTAGCCCCTCTCAGATAGCTTATAATAGATTGTGTCTTCACACTGGGGTGTACCTAGGACTAATACCTTAGAGTCATCATTGGGTTTGAGGATAGCATCGAACTCTTTTATTTGTTCTGATAGCTTATCTCGCATTGTTTGTGTAGCACTGTTGTTGGGTACTTCCACATCGTCTGCGACTATGATGTCAGCACGAGAACCAGTTAGCTGAGAGGTAACACCGAGCGACTTGACTGATGGGGCATGGGAAGCTGGGGCGAGTCCAACATCGAAGGAGATTTTAGAAAACCTTTGATTAGGTTTAGGTCTGAGGTGTTCGAGTATATCAAGTTCATGGATAATCCTAAGCGTAAATGTAGAGAAATCGTCTGCTCTAGTTTTAGAAGCCGAGACAACAAGGATGTTTTTACTTGGGTCGAGGAGGAGTTGATGTACAACGAAAGCAGAGCATATCCACGATTTTCCAACTCCTCGGAAACCTTGGATAATAGCTCTTCGGTCTCCTGACTGCATAAAGGAAGCAATCTCATATTGGATAGGGGTAGGGTCAGGAAGGTTGAGTTCTTTCCATACAATATAAAGGAAATTTCTAAAGTCCTTTAACTGTTCAGGTACTTCCATAGGTTATTCATTATAAGCTCTTATGACCTGGTCTACATCAGGGTCTTTAAATGGTAAGACTTTTACTAGCTCATTCATTGGATTATCATTGGTAACTGTTGCAGATATATTGTTGTCCTTTAACATCTGACGAGCAGCGTTAAGGTCACTAGGGGTTGCATTACCACTTTTAATCCTATGTATGAACTCGTCAATAAGAATATCCTGTAAGTTGTTAAGTTTTAAAGATTTATCACTCATTATCTAATTCCTTTAATATTTTGATGACTAGGTAAATAAACGAAGCTACACCCACAAAGATGGCTACGATAATATTTATATCTGCTAAAGTAATAGTGCCGAGTAACCCAAGGAAACCGACAAGCGAGGGAAAGTGTTGAGATTCCATTTTAGAAAGAGACTATTTGATAGGTTGTGGTTAAGACTACATTATTAAATCCACCACTAGCATAGGGTTGTCCTGCAACTTCTACTGTTTTAGCTGTTGGAAAATAATAAGCAAGAGACCCACGAAGATTACCATAACCTGCTCTAGGGTAAGCATCTACACATTGTTGGGCTGCATATATAACACTATTGTCTCCATCGTCTCGAAGCCATAGTCCGTACACAGCATCACTTTGAGATTGATTAGCAGAAGCTGCCCAATCAAACTGAACAAACATTAAACTTTTTGCAGGAACACTAACAGCATTGTGCATAACAGCCACATAATTATTTACACTAATAGTTGCTGAGTTTGTGCCTGTAGCGTATGTAGGTGTAAAACTTACTGTCCCACTCGCAGATAGATTATTTACACTCAAGTTTGTACTAGAAGGTATTGTTACTGTACCTGTAGCAGTTAGGTTATCTACACTTGTAGTCCCACTCAAACTCAGATTAGTTGTGCTTGTTGAACCAACTGCCCCTGCATCCTCAGACACTTCTTGTGCAACATACAGTCCTTGGTTGTAAGCAGTATCAAGGTCACTCTCAGCCAATCTTGCACCTGCCTGGAAGTCTATCAACTGGTCGCTCGTGGTTGCACGATAGATGCGAACCTTTGAGTACGAACCAGCAGTTGGTGTAGCACTCAGAGTTACAGTATTTGTTCCTCTTGAGGAGATTGTTAGTTCTGTCCATGTACTACCATTGTATCCTTTTGCTCGGATGTCATTGATACTTAGGAACTTAGTGGGGGCAACGAAGGTAGTCTGACCGAGACCATTCGTACCTGTGCCAGCAGTTGTATATTCAACATATGAGTTAGCCATTGTATTTGGGGGTTAAAATTATTCTGTGATTTTATTAGATTCTCTCGCTGCTTCTTGTGAAGGAGTAAGTCCATCTCTGTTTTTAAATTGTTCTAATGTTTCTCGTGTAAAGAACTCATCACGAGCAGCACGAATATAAGCTAGTCGTACATCTTGTAATTCCTGTAGCCCTTCGTTTGTTACTTCAGTAGCATCTTGGATATTACCTAGATTATCGTAGAAGTCATCAGAGTACATGAAACCTTCAAAATCAACATTAGAGATTTTACCATTCTGATACTTATCATCCCAATCAGGGTCGGTAATAATTTCATACATAGCTTCTTCAAGAGTTAAATCTCGGTAGCTTTTTTTGCCTACTTTGATTGCTTTTGTTGGGCTATATTTATAGATAAAGTCACCAAATGCATCATATAATGTTTGGTCATTGTCGTTCCAATAATCTTTAGTTTTGATTTTACTTTTTGTTTGTATTGGAGACAAACCACTTACAATATTTGTTCTTTGTCCATCAGATTCAAGAATGTCGTATAGTTCTTGAAATCTCATTCTAACTTTTTGGGTAGGCATAAAACGACCTGTAAAGTTCCATATATTCTTCTCAGGTAAGAACATAGGTGAACCTGTTTCATATCTTCGTACATTTACTGGAGCGTCTCCAAACATTCTATTAGTAACCGAGTCAAGTGGTTTTGATTGAGTGTTGTCAGGGACATAAACATCATCAAACTGATTTATGTGTCGATACATTGATGGTGGTTGAAAACGACTTGTTACGATACTAAAAAATGCTTTTAGGTATCTATCTTCCTCGGCTTCAGGGTTTATTGCTGTTCCTACGTTTCTATACCCTGTCATAAACGGATTATCTGTAATAATTTGATACGCTGATTGACGCATTGTTTTTGTAAGTGTTTGCCCTTCAACAAGTTGATTATTGTCAGATAATTTTTGCCACGCTTTAAGGTCAGCTATGAAAGCCACAAGTGCTTTGTCAGGGTCAGCCATGCGATAATCAACCATAGTATCGCCATCATCAAACAACATTTTATAAGGTTGAAAGTTTGAGTCTTTCCGTTGTTGTCTTGTTAAGTGTGAACCTGAACCAGTATAATTTTCTTCATCTGTTAAGTTCCAAAAATACAACCAAGTTGCTCCAAACATAGCTAAATTACCGATTGCTTTTCGGTCAATCTCTTCCATTTGTTGACTGAGTTTAGCAAGTCTAGTTTCTTCAACTACTAATTGTTCGTTTATCTTTGAGCGAGATTCGTCTGTAAGTTTGTTTCCTTTATCATCAACACCATCTCTTAAAACTTTTTTGTACCTTTTGACATTATTTTTAGTTCTTTCAAGTATGCCTGCCCCTGTACCTTCTACAAGTCTTGATTCAGGAGATAGTTTAGCAAGTCCTTTATGAGCTAATCTACCAATATTTATAGGCAATGCACCAACTTTAGATACAATTTGCCCAGTAGCAATTGCACCTGTTGTACGAATAGGGAATAGAAGTTGAATAATTCTACCAAAGATACGACCACTACCAGTTTCTTTATCTACTTTTTCAATAATAGTTTCGGAAATAGTTTTTCGGATGTCGCCTTCTTTTAAGTCTCTAGGCATCAATAATGCTTCTCGATACTCATTGATAACGTCTAGGTACTTATCTTTATAAGCCCAAACTTTTTTACCATTCTGATATTCATACGCTTCATCTATATATTTTTTTACATGGGCATCAATATCTTTAGCTTCATTACGAATAGCATCACGAAGAGCATCAGCACGAAGACGACTTTTAGTTATAGCATTTGCAAACGGAACATCAAGAACACCTAACATAGTTTGACCAAATAAAACTATTTCCTCTATGCTTTGAGAGACTGTAGCAGCAGCTTTAATACGATGTAATGAATTTTTTAAGCCATCTCCTTTATCTCTTCGTTGTTGATTAGCTCTTGCTCTGTCTACAGTACGTTGATTTTTAAATCTAGGTGTCTTAATAGTTTCATCGTATCTTGCTCTTGCTCTAGGGAACATAGGATTCTGCCCTCTATTTAGTGCAGCCCCATACATATTTCTAATGTTGGATGGTGCAAAGAAACCAGTAACAACTTCTCTGTAAGATATTAAATCTGCAAGACGATACAACGCTTGTCTATAAAGTCTTTTTTCTTTTACTGGTAAACTTCGCCACAAGCGACCACCTAATGTATCTCTAATTGGTCTACCAAGCATAGCCACAGTATTTGAGAATATACCTGCTGTACCAGTAAGTGTAGACGCTAATAAGTTACCTCTACTGAGTTCATCAAATTTGTCGATAAAGGTATCGAGTTTACTTTTCCCATACAACTCAGGGTTTATAACACGATTAGCTTGGTCTTGTAGGTGTTCTAACTGTACCTTTCTAGCTTCTTTTTGAAGTTTTTGGTTTTGTTTACGAAGAACATTAAGATAGCTTTTTACCTTTGTTTTGTTTGCATAGTCAGGGCGAAACTTAGGATGTATTCCAAGTGTTTCATCTATTTTAGAAACATCTTGTCCTGACACCATAGAAAGCAATAATTTATTCTTTTCTTCTAGGTCAACTACTTCAGCAGCTTCTTTCGCTGCAGTTTTGTAAAACTTTATTTTTGCTTGTAGCTCTTTAACACGAGCGTTTGGTAGTGAACCTGTTTTTGGTTTATTAGGTTCTTTTTGACCAGTAAATATTTCTCGTTCTCTTTCAAGTTGTTTTTCGAGACTAGCTACACGTTTGTCTATCGGTGTATTATCAATTCCTTCGTCCTTTGATTTAGGGGCTACTTCAGGTTCAGTATCACCCACAACACGCTTACGAAGTGACTCAAGATTATCAAAGTCAATAGGTTGCTCTTTATCTTGTTTGACCATGTTACGAAGAGCGACAATATCATCTACCTCAGTTTGTTTACGTTCTGATATACCTTTTTGAAATTGGTCAGCAGTTCTATCTTCACGTCTTACAGCAAGCGTAGAACCATCTTTATTGTCTACCTCAAACTTAGCAGGGGCTATTTCAGCGTAGTCATCAAGAACTTTAATTACCTCATCAGCATCATAGTCGCCACCCTCAACCATTTCTTTAACAGGTTTAAACACTTGGTTTTTGTAATCTGTAAATAAGTTTGTTAGCTCTTCAGTCTTCTCTACTGCTACTCTATCGCCTAGTCCTATCTTGTTACCATCAGCATCAACAATATCTTTTCTGCCCATGAGTTCTTCAGTTAGTTCTAAGATACGTTCTTTTGTTGAAGGAGTAGGAGTGTCTTTAGGTGTAAGGTTATCAATCTTCTCTTGGATACGGACTCTGCCCATCTTAGAGGTTGTATTAGCTAATTCTTCTTGTAAATCTTTCAATCTAACAGCAACAGATGGCTCTTCAATAATGCCTACAGGTATTTCTTCTATACCAGCTTCTTTTGCTGCTAAAGCTCTGTTACGCCCATCCTGAGAACCTTTATACTTATCAATGTAAGGTAGAGGAAACTCATCTCCGTCTTTCATAGCTTGAACATACTTAGCCCTGTCAGCATTTGTGAGTTTGTTAGAAGCTAACCAAGACTCATAGCTTCCTCCGAGCTTACCATCAGTAGCTTCCCAGGCTTGACGAAGATACTCGTCTGGAGTCATCATTTCAGTCTTAGTAAGTTGAGTATCAATAGCCTCGTCACCTGTTGTGCTTTTGAAGGGTGTCTTAGGGGCATCTGTAGTTTCTTGTACTGGCGTAACTTCAGGTGTATCATCAAGGGGTAGTGTTGTTTGTTCTTCAGCAACATTGTCCTCAGTAGTTGTTTGTTCAACGTCTGACTTAACAGGTGAAGGCTCGCTTTGAAGCTCTCGTAATTCTTTTTCTCTGTTAGCTAATGCGTTACGTTCATCATTGATAGCTTGTGATTGTTTCTTAAATTGTTTAGCGTCAACAATCCCATCATCCAGGTTGTCCATAAGGTCATCCTCAAGCTCATCTAAATATTGAGTTCGGTTTTGAACGTAATCAAGTCGTTGTTCAGGTTTGAGTGAATTAACATCAATCTTTTTGTTGCCCATGAAACCATCAAAGAAACCAGCATCTTTATAGGCATCGTCTACAAGTTGGTCTCTAAGTGTACGAAACTCTTCACGACTTAATTTACCTTTAGCTATTAGTTCTCTTATTTCAGTAGGAGATTTACCAGCAACTTTAAGAAAAGTGCTTTTCATTCCGTCTTTCATCTTATCCCAAACAGGTAAGAACTTTTCTCCAACTTGTACTGAGCCAATATCAATACCAGCACCAAGTACACCACCGAATGTGGCAGCAAAACCTAGCTCTTCTAATGTTGGTAATCTTCCATCATCAATAACTCGTTCACCAGTAATAGCAGCAGTAGATATTGTAGAACCTTTTAGGGCTGACTTTGCAGTTCTACCTGCCATAGTTTTGCTAAATAGTTTTACACCATCTTTAGTTTTTCTAACAGTGCTACCAAACGGAACAAGATTAGCACCTCCTGCGAAGTTTGCTCGACCATGTCGCCATTCAGGCTGTCCCTCTACGAACTGTGCTATATAACTAGAACCTACGCCCATAGAATATTTTACACCTAAGTATGCTGGAGTTCCTATAACAGGAACAAGGTTAAGAGGAGCAGATAGTTCACTTAAAAATCCCCCACCAATCTCAATACCCATACCAAGTAGTTGACGACCTGTTGAAGGTACAAACTCTTCACTAGGTGCAACGTTATTTATTTTCTTATCAATTACATTGTTAGATGCAGACAAGTTAGTTTGTGGTAAGATTTCTATTTCTTCTTCCATTATTGATTAAATTCTAATAATTCTGTTTCGTAAAGGTTTCGTGCTTCTACTAAAGCCATTAAGTCTTCTCGAAACTTGATACCAAATTTATCTTCAAACTGCTTAATAGCGTTTCTTTGCTCTCTTGTTGTAGGCTCACCTCTTAGTTGATTAGAGTAACCTTCAAGGGCTGGTCTAAATGTATTAACTATCTCCATTCCTAATGGAATATCAGCTATACCTAATCCAGTTTGTCTTAATAAAGTTGTATCTACAGAGTCAAATGTAGGAAATCCATATCTAATTAGATGGGCAGGTAATAATAAAGCTCTTGATTTAGCATCAGCTTCTAAGATTGATTGACGCTCAGTAACACCCCAATTAGCTACTGCATCTCTATCGCCCCCAAACTCAGAAACCTTTTCATTGTACTTGTCAGAAGCTAATGAATTATATTTATAGCCCCTAAATTTGTCTTTATCAGAACGTTCGTCTCCAGCTTCTAGTTTTTCATCTCGAACATTTAGTTCTTTAATTCTATTTGCATTATTTTTAAGAACCTTTTGACGTTCATTTATTTCTGTTTCCATGTCTAAATAAATGTTCTCCATAACTTTTGGATATTCCTTATTAAATATAGTAAAGTCACCTCCTGACTCATCCCATACTCTTTGACCTTCAGATAACAGTAAGTCTTGAATTTCAGCAGCGTATCCTGATTGTTTGATTTGAGGATTAACACCTTCTAATAACTCATCCAAAGATACTGTTACTTCTCTAAATGTACTATCGAATTGAGAGATTTTACTTCCTGCTTCGTACCATTCAATACGCTCTTTAGCAGCTACTAAGGCTTCACTAACTCTAGGGTCGCTAAAACTTACAGTACGACCATCGTCATCTTTAAGGATTATCTCACCTGGGTTAGCTGATAGATTAGTTAAAACATGGTCAGTAATCTGTGTGGCAAAACGTTGATACTCGACAGAACTATGAGAACCAATAACAGCTTTGGATAGTGTTCCTGCTTGTCTTGTTAGGTTCATAGATTGATTTAATTCAAGAAGAACCTCACGTTGAAATTCATTAGGGTTGCTATTTAATAATGTTACAAGCCCACGACTTACACTTAGGAAAGCAGAGTTAGGAGAAGTAGTATCAATATTTACAGCTTCAAGTTGTTCTTCTGTGAAACCAAGTTCTGTAAATATAGATGTTGCTGATTCAACCATTCCTTCTTTGTCACCAAGAGAAGCATTAGTTAGAAATAAACCATAACTGTCTTTAGTAGATTCTACTTGGTTCTTAACACGTCTAGGCATATCGTCAGCTTTTGCTTCAATATTTTTAAGTAGATTAGATAAGGTCTGTCTTTCTGTTCCTGCTATCTTTGCACCTTTGAAGAACTGATAATCAAGAGCAGCTTGAACTACTTCAGTCGCTTTTTCATACTGCTCGCTATTCATTAACTCTGTTCCAATAGCTACAGTATGAGTAGCAAAAAATTCTTTAACTTTTTTATTATCGACATTAGGAAGAGTTTTTATTTTAGCAATACGATTACTAATAGCAGTTGTTGGGTCGACACCATCTTCTAATATTTGTGTAGATAAGAACGCACCTTCCATGTCTAAGGCGTAATTAATTTTATTAGTCTCATACATCTCAGTAGATGCACCAATAACCTTAGTCATAACTTGGTCGCCAATAGCGTTGATAGCCATTACACGATTAGGATTGTTTCCAAATTGTTCACTTAGCTCACCTATAAGTGCTTGTTTCTCAGCAGTTAATGCGTCATCAAACCCTTGGTCACTTTCGTATTGTGCTGGGTTGTTAGCTAGTTCAGTAAATCTTTTTGTGATTGAGTTAGTGTTACGAACAAAATAATCTTTAACAAGAGAATCTTGAAACGCCTTATCATAACCTAACCAATTAGAAATCTTCTTGTCGGTATCCATTGCAGCATCTCGTTCTGCATCACTCATTTGTGAGAAGTCCTCAAGGGCTTGTGCTTCACCAATGTTCTTCATTTGCCCCATGACTTGTGGCACTTGATTAAGAGCGTTAGCAAAGTTCAACGCTTGGTTAGTTCTAGGCATTGATTGAACAACAGTCGTACTACCTCTAGCTTGTTGAACAGTGGGCGATAAGGTAATCTCTGATGGGTCGTAGCTGACCTGGACTCTATCGTCAGAACCTCCGAGAAGTGATTTTAAAGTTTGTTTCTTTGCCATTATTTAAGTGCTGAATATGTTGAAAGTCCTGTTTTAGCTCCACCGACTAACGCACCTGCGTAGTCTACCTCTTCGATAGGTCGATTGATACGAAGCATATTATTAGTAAATCCTAGTCCTGCATCTCTAAGTGCAATCTCTCGTCTTACATCAAGCATATTAGATTGTGTAGCCAATGATTGGTTGTACATAGCTTCCTTACGAGTTAGGTCTTGCTTGAGTGCATCCACACTAATACCTGAGACACCAGCTGCCAATGCTGATACTTTAGCAGTAGATTGTGCTTCCATAGCTTTTCTTTTGTTAGCTTGTAACTTCTGAGCTAATGCTAGTTGCTCTTGTGCTTGCTGTGTACGCAGCGATGATACTTCATTCAGGTATCTCTGACGCTCAACCTTAGAGGCGTTTTCTTGCGTCTTTCGTTGGATTTTTGCTTGTATCTGCTGACCTCTTATTTGAAGTGCAGTTGAAGCTACACCTAAAGATGCTGCTGCACCTACTGCTGCTGGTGCTGCTGTTGCACCGAGTGCTGTACCGATTGCTGCGAATGCTGGGGGACACATAATTATTTATTTCTGTAAGTTATTATAAATTCGTAAAAAGGATGATTGCTAAAGTGTATTGTTCTGATAAATGTAGCACCACAAAATTTAAGCCATTTGATGGCTGTTTCATTTTCTTGGTGCACATAGTTAAAAGTTGCTCCATAAGGTTTAGTTAAGGATTGGGTTATTTTTCTTGATGCTTTTAAAAAGGAGTATGATGCGTCACGAACACTGTCAGTGCCTAACATCCATATATAAGCCATATCTAATATCTGTCCGACACCTAGCATAGCAATAGGAACATCATCACTATCAACTATAGTAAGCGTAACATCGTCAGTGTCAAAGGCGTTATGCAAGGCTTGTTCAGGAGTCTTTCCCATACACATAACCTCAAGCTGGTCTTCTCTACGCATGAAGGGGTAGATAGCATCAATGTGAGATTTGTCTGCTGTAATTAACTTATAGTTACCTTGTTGGTAAACTAGATTAGAATCTTCTTGAGCGTTGGTGGGCATTTACTTCAAATTCTGCACTCTGAAAATTACTTGGTAATGCAGAACTATTTTCGATTGTTATTGTGGTGTCTTCTGAGTTAGAGAATACTGGTACTCTAAAGAACCCATCATCTAATTGTAAAGCAATATTAGTTGAATCAATTATATTAGGATTAAAAGTATTTGTGTAAGTGTCTCTGTGTAAAGGAGTTACCTTAACATCAAAGTGTGCAGTATTATTATAGAACACTGAACAATTCTTTAACATCATACTACCACCTGCTGATGGTGTTTTAGATTGACCTGATGCTTGCTTAAATAATTGCTTAGAAAAAGTATATTTCATTGTGTATGGAATACCTACCCAAACAGTAGTAGCTTGTGTCGAACTCAAAGCTCCATTCGTAAGTGTGACTGTAGCTCCACTATTAGTTGATGGTATCAATGCTCCGTCTGTAGAATATACTTTAACTGTATTGTCTCCAGGAGTATAGAAACTAGAAAGGTCAATAGTAGTAGCACCTGATGCAACAGATACAGACCTTCTCATATCTAAATAAGTATTATGGTTTGACCCATTATCTGTAAGACCTGCATCAAAAGGCATTGAGAGTAAGTGTGTCTCACTATTCTTTGTTAATACTATAAACAAGTCTGACTTAGAGAAACTAATACCTCTTATCTCGCCATCTAGTGTAAACTTAAACCATGAGCTAAGAAGTTTCTTTTGTCCGTTAAAGAAGAACCGATAAACAAATATACTTCCTTTTTCATTTTGACTGACCATTGCTAGTGCATCTTCAGTAGACGAACCAGCAAACATAAATACATCTTTAGGTATATATGTAGGTATATGCTCACTGACTTCTGTAGAGTCATAAACATCTGTACTAGCATTTACTGTGTACTCACGCACTCCAGTAAAGTTTCCACTTTCAAAAGGGAAGTACATATAAGCTCCTAAAGGTATAGGGTTCACTGTACTAGCAGCGTCAAAATTAGTTACAGGTGTAACGGATATTGTTCTAGGTGTAAGTAAGTCACCACCCTTGAGAACAAACTGAGAGTTCTCGGAGAACAATATTAAGTTCTCTTGGAAACCTGTAGCTGACTGTAGGTTAGTTACTTTCTGACTAGATACTTGAACATCAATAGGGTCACTATCTAATAATGTAGTAACTGTAGTTCTATAGAAATTAAAAGGTTCACCTGCTTCAGACATGATAACTTTATCTCCTGTTAAGAAACCAAGTCTGTTCTTAAAGAAGAATAAGTTTGTTATTGTTGTACCTTTTAAAGATGGTTGTGGGTTAGTATCATCATCTCCAGCAGTTCTTGTAGTATATGTGGCAGTACCAAATGTAAAAGTATTTAGAGCAGTATTTACTAACTTATGGGGCATATCATTATTATCAAGCCCTTGTGAAATACCAAATCCTACTGTTTCCGTATAAGTTCCTTGCCCAAATGTTTCACCATTATTAGTTTCAAACTGCACATAATAATCATCTTCATTTACTTCTGCAGCACCTCGAACCTTAACTCTGAAACCATTTTTATTTGTTTCAGGTAAATCAGTAATAGAATCAACTTCCTTATAAGCTACAGACATTCCTGTGTTAGATAGGGAATCTTCGGTTCTAATAGTGAAATCCGTATAACCACTTTTTAAAGTAAAATAAATATTATTACCTTGGTCAGGATGAACTATATCAAAGTAAGTAGTCCAATTTCCTGTAGATGCAGCAGTATCATTAACTCCATTACCAAACTCATTTGTTCCTGAACCAAAGTTTCCGTTCCAATTAGTTGGGTTTTCTGCTGTTCTATCTAATTCAACTTTTAATCCACGAGCTATTTCATCAGAGTTAGCATTTTGATTATTATTATTATCCGATGAACCTGAACGAAACAAAGCAATAACATCCACAGTGCTACCATTACTTAAAGTAACTGTTGCAAAAACTTTATAACGCTTTCTGTAATCACCTTGTTTAATTGTAACGACTGCTGTTTTTTCCACAGCCGAAGTGTTAGAAGAGTTAGCACTAACCTCTGTGTTAGTATTTAAAACAAAAGTAGTATCACCTACAGTTAGTGCTTTTAGATTTTCTCTAGGTGTAGCTGAATTTATATAAGCAACACTAGATGTTGTTAAAGAAGATGCACCATTGATTGTACAAGGAGTACCATCTAAATTAAAGGCTTTGAGTATTGAACCATCATGTATCGCTACATATTTCTCAGCATCACTTCGGTCAACAAAATGAACGAATGAATTAGCACTAATAGCTGAAGCTAATATTTTTGCTAGGTGTCGAGTATTAGGTCTTTTACTTAATCCATCTACAACAGAACTGATAGCGTTTGTTTGCTCCTCACACTGACCTTCAAATCTAACTGAGTCAGGTTGTTGGGAAACACCACCAATAAGGTTGGGTAGGGAAGTATTAAGTAATGGCATTAGGAAATATCGTAGTTACGATTGATACCAACTCTAACTGATGCGTCATAGTTGTCAAATATAGTTCTGTCTGAAGTTCTGCTATCGGCTTCTTGTAGGTTAGCTCTAGCGATATACTCATCACGAGCAATCAACTGCTCAAGCTCTCGTGAGCCTATGATACGCCCTTGGAATATTCTTGATGCCTTTAGGGTTATGTATCGTCTAGCAACTTCAGGTAAACTATCCCAATCAAGTAAACGAGTTTGGTTTACTGATAGGTCGCTTGTAAAAGTAGTTGTATTATTCTTTCGGTCAAACAAAGTTGAACCACGCTGAACAATATCTAAAGAAGTATCTACAGGGTCAAACTGTATAATGTCGTTAGGTAATGTAATAGAACCATTTACAGGTGTGTACTTAACATCTTCTTCAGTGTTAAAGTGCCAACCTTCTGTCTGTACTTCTGTGCTAACTTCATTGAGAACCGAGATAGCAGTTAATACCGATACTGGTAAATTAGCGTTGCTTATGCTATTCACTGGTGCTTCACCAATGTGACCTAGCATAGAGTTTACTGCTTCGAGTTGAGAAGTTAATGTAGGCATATTATTTCTTTCTAGTTTTAAAGTATGTGAACGCAACGAAGATAGCGACTAAGATAGCCCCTATGAATCCTGCGTCTGCTGGTTCAGGTATTTGTGGGTACTCAACACCAAAACGATAGTCTAATTCATTCCAATCGTATTTGATATTATCATACTCAATACCATCCCATTCTTGTCGGTCTAACAAAGGTACAAAATAGTACCACTCCCACTCAGGTTGTACTGTAATCCAAGTGATGGTTTCATATTCTTCTTCTTCGTATGTAGGACTCATTTCTTAAATAGGGATTTGATTTCGTTAATTAGTTTAGAGAAAAAGTTATTCTTAGGTAGGAACATAGCAACAATAGATGCTAGGGCTACATAAGTAAAAGCCATAGACATAAGGTCGTCTTTATAATTATCTAGGATATATTCAATCATGATACTGGGGATACTGGTCGTATATTGGAATGAGGTTTGATAGGGTCATCTATAGGGTCAAAAGGAGTTTCAACTCTTGGTGGTTCTGCCTTGACCTCTGTAGGTTCTGCCTTAGTCTCTTCTTGTGATGGACTATTCGCTTCTGTTTTATTATCTTCTTTTGTTACCTCTTGTGGTGTATCTTTGGACTCACTCTTAGCTTGTGATGATTTGGATTCTACTGTTTTGGACTTCGTTTCTCCTTGTTCTTGGGATTGTCCAGTGGAGGGCTTCTGAGAAGGAGTATCGGAGGAAGTACCTTGTGAAGAAGGAGAGGGTGCAGGTTTGGTGTCCGAGGACTCAGCAGATGGTGCAGAAGTCGATTGTAATTCGGAAACCTCAGCGACCTTCTCAGCGATAACTTGTTGCCCCCAATCATTGAGGTCATTGAAATCAATAACCATCTCAAAGAACTCAGGGACTTCAAAGCGTTCTTCTACAACATCTTCTGCAACTTCAGCTACGAAGACTTGGGTCATATCTACAGCTAACTCAGTCTGTGTGACTGCTGCTGTACTAACTGCGACAGTACCAGCAGTACCTAGAGATGTAACCTTTTCAACAATAGGGAACTCTCTGAACTTTTCTAGTAGTGTCTTTTGAAATTCTTTAGTGCCTTCTTCGGCAACTTTAAGTGCTTTATCAGCACTGACTTTAATGTCGCCCATACCATCAGATTCTAATAATATGTCTAGTGCTTCCTTGTGTTTAACAAGAAGTTCTTTAGCGACTTTTTTATCCATTAGCTTCTGACTTTTGCTTTAGGGGTATTACTTACAAATTGCTTACCCTTTGCTCCTGCTTTCTTTTTCTTGCGAGCAGTAGATGCTCTTTCTGATTTACTCAGACTTAGTGCTTTTCGTTTAGGTAAACATCTATCAGGATTCTTTTTATTCTTAGATGTACCACAAGCACCTTTTATGTTTCCGTCCGTACCAATGCGAACCCATTGTTGTCGTCTCCACTTAGCTAATTCACCCATTACTTTTTGATTTTAAGTTTCTTACGCTTTCCGTAGTTAGGGTCTTTACAGTATTTTGATGCTGCCATATTAGCATAAGCTGATGGGTATTTATCAAATGTACGCTTTGCCCAAGCGATACCTTTAGGACAGATTTTAGCCATTAGTATTTAGGGGTTGATTTAGTCTTTTTAGACTTTTTCTTTTTGATGTATAATTTACTTCTTTCCATAATTAACATTTCCATCTACGAAGGGCGAGGGCTTTACGAGTAGGTCTGCCTTTGGAATCTTTCATAGCTCCTTTAACACCTTTCATTCTAGCACAGAAGCTACGCTTTCTAGCTCCTCCACCAGGTTGTGGTGCTTTCAGATTAGAACCTGTCTTTCTGTTGTAGTAGTCTCTTCCTTTTTTAGTGAGACCACCTTTCTTGGACTTATGTTCTTTTCGTAATGATACGCCTTTTCTTTTCATTGTAAAAAAAAGCCCTCCAAGGGATTACCAAGGAGGGCTAGGATTAAGAGGTTTTATGCAGGAAGAATCTTCACTGAACACTCAGGGCGTAGTACACCATGTCCCATTGCATATTTAGCAACGAACAATGTACCTTGACGCTCGATTTGGTACTCAGACTCAGTAGCTAAGTCAAGTAACTTAACAGTACCAATAGCTTCTTTAGTACCAACTAAGATACCATGTTCACCACTGTTGTTAAGTGCAGAGAAGTCACCATTGTAACCTACTCCACTTCCACCGAAGACATCATTGTTTGATGAACCATCATCATTGTCAGCATTAGTTTGGTCATTTGACCCACCAGTACCAGCACTTCCGATGTTTCCTTCAGCAATGATTTCAAGGAAGTTAGAACTTTTCTTGAGTTGGATACCAGCTACTTCTACGATAGTACCTTTAGCAGCATCAGCAGAACCACCAGAAGTGTCTTTGTTGATAGCAACATTATCAGCAGTCAATAGTTTGTAGTATTGAGCAGGAGTAACGATAGCGTAACGACCTTCACTTGGAGCGTCTACTTCGTCTAACTTAGTAGCAGCCGCATATAATGCGTCAACGATACCAGCAGTAGTGTTAGTAGTTGCACCTGTGATTGAGTTACCACCAGCTTGAGGAGCAGATGCACCTGTGCCAGCAGCAGCAAATAGAGTCTTCATTGTAGCAATGTCGAAGCGTTTAGCTAGAGCTTTACCAAGTTCTTGTGCG
>Ga0098048_1000562_pt1 | contig 17519 bp, 29 predicted proteins | sample 13_taG_FD_75052 | JGI IMG/M metagenome (GOLD analysis project Ga0098048, IMG submission 75052) | Marine viral communities from the Subarctic Pacific Ocean - 13_ETSP_OMZ_AT15268 metaG | ecosystem: Environmental > Aquatic > Marine > Oceanic | place: Pacific Ocean | collected 2015-01-16 | reverse complement strand
TTTCTTTTCCATTGTGTAAGGTTCAAATCTCTCGTGTAGTTCGTCGTGAGCGACTACAAAGGTGTAGCCTAGGTTGTCTGTAGGGGCTATCCTGTAGCCCACTGTGTCGTTCATGTAGACACCATTGAATAGTGTCCGTTTAACGTCTATGACCTCTTTTATCATGAAGATTTTCCCTCCATGTTTGCCGAGGAGCAAGTCGCTTACTTGATAGTACATTCTATCTCCGTTGTTTGTTGTTTAAATAAGGTAACACGTTTGGAATGAGTTGTCAAGTTTTTTTTGTTACTTCTTCAATAAAATCCCAGTGCATCTCGACTGGTTCGGGTTCGTTTGCCCACTGGACGGAGCAAAGTTGAATGGTGTGATTAGGATTGGTTCGTGTTACGATGCCTACTGACCGATTGCAGAACACGTCTGTCAACGACAACTTTCCACGAAACGATAGTTGAACAAGGTCTCCTGTTTCAAATGGTGGTTTCATGCTTGCTCCTGTGGTGTGTAGCCTAGTTTGGCTAGAAAATGCTTGTGGATGCTCTCTTGGAGATAAGTGTGACCGTTTACGCCTTGTCTCCTTATTTTTATCCACCCTTCAGCGTCTACGTTGATTATCTCGTAGGTTCTGAGTTCTCCATCCATTCTTATCGTCCATGTCTTTCCAATCATTTTATTCATGTTGTCTCCTTAATATTACATACGTGTGTAAACTCGTGTTGGTTAAATGACCATTCACCACCATCAATCCACACGTTTATTAACGTGCGTTGTGCTGTGATGGGTTCTGTTACAATGCCTATCGCGCCTATCTCAAGGTTCACGTAGGCATCATTATTTAGCATGACGAGATCGCCTACTTCAAAAATGCTTTTCATGTGTTCTCCGTTGTGTCTTATTATTATAACGCGTTGAGATTTATTTGTCAAGGCCAAGTGGTTGCTTTAACGGACATTTTTTGACCATATGGTGTTTCTTTGTTGCATAGTTATGTAAAGTATTTTCAATGCTTGGCTTGACAAGCCCCGAAAAACGTGTTATATTTGATAGAGACGGACAGTTTTTGTCCATCTTATTTTTTTATTTACTTTGCCATAGTTATGTAAAGTATTTTTTCAAACTGCTTCTTTTGCCATAGTTATGTAAAGTATTTTTTTTACTTTCTTTGCCATAGTTATGTAAAGTATTTTGAAATCCGACTTTTTCGTCGGTAGCACCGACTAAATCGTTGGTAATGGCAAATTCATCACCAGTCACTGGAGTCCTCATCGTCGAACCCAAAGAGTTTGTCGAGAGCTCCATAGAACTCCGCACCCATTGAGATAACATCAATGTCTGGTCTTACGTCTAGATCGAATTCAGGACACAAGATAAAGTGACTGTCAGGGTCGAACACTACAAAGTGAAACTCTCCGGTCTCAAGTGACTTACAATAGAAAAAACGATTATATCTTACAACCTGAGCTATGATGTAAGCATCTATGTGATCGCCGTTGTTGATTCCGATAAGATCACCTCTCTTAAAAACGAACTTGGATTCCATAACGTCCACCGGTGGAAAAATAAACATCCTCCCAATATTGAATAAGTCCAATGCAGAATGTGAATTCGATTAGAACTCCTTTGTCATTCGTCTTGTAGTATTCATATTCTAAATACAAGCAGAACTCCCACAGCTCAAGTATTATCTGCTCTACATTATCATAGACTGCCTGCTCCTCATCTTCGATGGGGGAGGGGGGTAGGGGGGTAGTAGTAGTGTCTTTTGGATCGCTCATTCTCCATCCAAGAGTTTTATCTTGCCTCTGGTTATCAGTCTACGCAGAGACTCTTCGGTCATTATGCAAATGTTACCATCAGCATATTTGATTTCATAACTCGTTGTCCAGTTGAACAATGGTTCTTCCGTCCATGTTCCTGACTTGATTTCATTCGTAATGATGCCAAGCTTGTCATCATCGAGTAGCATGGTTCCGACTTTAATTTCCAGTGTCATCCTTCAAAGCCTCGAGGATGAACTTGCGAGTGTAGTTGAGGGTAGGTCCAACGCGAACGATGTGTGGAATTAGAACTGGGAGGCCCGTAGGTGCATCGACAGAAACTGCTGACAATGCTCCAACCACTTTACCCTCCTTGTTGAACACTATAGAGCCTGACGAGCCAGGCCACGCAAAGTTGTTGATTAATAAGAACTGCCCGTCAAGACCGGACACTCTTCCATGAAAGTTTAAGAACAATTGATTATTTGGGTTTCCGCAATAAAAGACTTCCTTACCTATCTCGATGTACTTCGAGCTGCGGTAGTCTATGGGTTCAGTGTACATCAGCTTTTTATCTGCAACAAGGATTGCAATGTCTCTAAAGTAATCTATGTGTTTTAGCTTTGCTTTATAAGTGAACCCGCTTCGTTCTGTTATGAAGATCTCACCCATGTTGTCTACAACGTGTGCAGCTGTCATGATGAAGTGTTGATCTCTGATTTTAAAATAGTTTCCTGAACCGGTAATCGCTCCGCCACCTGTTGATGGAAAAGCATTGATCACAACAGCTGAAGTGTAAGCATACTTCATCCCAGTCTCCGCAAAGAAGTATAGTTCCTTGTGGTAAGATGAATTGAACTCAACGTGATTCGGCTGATCCGATGGTAAAAGTAAAGTTAGTAATAGTGCTAGTCGTCCCATAATCTCGACCTCCTATTAGTAACTAGGGGGTAAGTTTATGTAACGGACATGTTACAAACGTATTTTTGCACCAAGCCACATTTCGGAAGCTGCTTCGCGAATATGTCTCTCTAAAAGGTGGTGAGGAATCTCCCACTTAAGTGGATGCTTCTCTAGACCGTAGTGTGTCATGTTTGTCTTTGACCCATCTTGTGCAGTCTGCTGCACATTTGTAACCTCTTGTTGCTTGATCCAATTGACTTCCATCTCCTCAGTGGATAAGCCACTGTTGACCACCTGTAGTTGAGGGTCATACATGGTCATGCGAACTGTGAGTTGATTATCATCAACAGTCACAACAGTCTCTACGAAGAAGTGATTGTTTTCAAAGGCACACTTCATAGGGTCGAGTGCGTAGTTACATTTATAGTGATAGTTGATGGTCTTCTTATTGAACACTCTTACGTCTTCGAACTCCATCATCACTGGGGAGTAGGTCCCTCGTTCGTTTCTAACTTTGAATGATTCAGAGTAAGCTGACGATAAGGTAAAGGCGAACTCTTGGTCTATGACCTGTTCGATTACTTTCGTCTCCGTTCTATTGAAGACGCGGATTGGAGCAACATAGAAGTCCAAGGTGTCTGCTGATGCTAGACCTAGCATGAGAAGTAGGCTACTCGCGATCATAGTCATCCTCCAGTCTTACAACATCATTTAGATGATTCGTTGACACTTCTGCAATGACAACGTTCGTCCCAAGGGTTGCAGAAAATCTGTGAATAGTTCCGGGAGTAACGTGATAGGTGTCACCTTCGCTTAATTTTAGCGAGGAAATACCTCTCCTTCCATGACCTGAAACAATGACTTCTAATTCTCCGGACACGACAAGGATTGTCTCCTCTTTCTCTTCGTGGTATTGAAGGCTTAGTTTGTGACCTTCATTAATGTAGAGAAGTTTACCAACATAGTCTTTGGTCTCGGCCCAAATGACCTCTTTGCCCCAAGGCTTGATGATCTCTCTTTTTCTATTCAACATCTCTATCATTTTCGCTCCATCTGTATAATTTTAGTGCATATTCCAGCTCTTTTTCATATTCTGACATTTCTATTACATATCCATGTTCTACCATAAAGTGGTAGCCTAGATACCAAGCAAGGGACTCGCTGAACATTACATCCTTTGTGTTTCTAAATAGTCCGTCCATGTCGTAAATTACGTGACCTGTCTCATGTGTCAGGTGAATAATTTTTTGCAATGCAGTGGTTTGATCTCCGATATCTATGATACCGAAAAGCTCCAACTCCTCGACTTCATTGTCAGGAGTTGGAGTCCAAAAGGATATGGGTCCGCGAATCTCTTCAACGCTTACGTCAAAAGAGTATCCAACCAACACCAACATTTCATTGAAAACCTTATTTAGATGCTCCTCGTTCGTAGAGCTGCTTAAGTTCTGTGTATCCACCGATAAGTTTATCATCCATCTGATCCTCTTTAACTATTATAATTGGCACAGTGCTATGACTATAAATAGTTTTATAATAATTTAAAAGTTCGGGTGAGTGGTCGATTGAGCAGTACTCAAACTGCTCATTTTTCTCGATGAGTAGGTTCTTGGCCTTTATGCAAAAGGGACATTCAGTCCAGCAAATAATTTTATAATGCTTCATTAGTCCCTCAATAATTGTCTTTTATTTAATTTGCGACGTAACTCTTCAGGTGAACCAACAACTACGATGGATCTTGCAGAGGCTCCTTCCATGATTGTTATTCGGCTGAATTGTGCATCTGGATTGATTCCCAGACTGTGCGCTTCGTTTATAAGATTGTTGTTTGACTCACGACGAATGGTTGTGACCGCATTGGGGCTCACGTGGATTTCATCCAAATGAACTCTGTCGCCATCAGGCTTGAATATTTCTATTAACTTTACTAACATTTGCTCTCCTGTAATGTTTTATGTGTTTATTTTGGATTGCCCACTTCTGACCTTCAACTATAATAAACGAATAGTCTCGGTCACTCGCAGATTGCTCAACGTAGAGGCCCACATTTGGCTTCTCAATCACTTTAAAGTGATCGGGAGCATTAGGTAGTGGTGATAGAATCATTGACCCCTGAGGGATCCACAGCAGGTCGCCCGTCTGGAACATGTTCTTCTCCTTTTATGTGGGATAAGTACCCCACACTAATCATTTCTATGTCAGATAGTCTCTGATCCATAAGCGCTAAAGTTTTGCGCATCTTGTCAATCAAAAACAAGCAGCCTTGGAGATCTTCGTTCTCTAGCTGGCCTTCAATTGCTTCTGTTTGTCTCACTATAGATCTCGCTTTTGATGAAACATATGTATAAAGCTGATCTACTTCTTCTGGAACCTCTTCTATGTCGGCTCCGTAACTAATTTTAACTCTCACTTTTCCTCCGTGATTATAATATTTCCATAATTGCTTTTGAGACTAAACCTATGAACCCAAGTCCAACAGTCCAGATTACTCTGGACATGTTTTCTTGCCACTGTTCAAGGTCACGAACTCGAGCGTAAAGACCTGTTTCAGGATTATAGATAGCTTCCTTGATAGATTTGACATCATCAATCATATCATCCTGCTTCGTGTCCATGTGTTTAATGTTGACTGTAAGCTCCATTAAGGCTTGCTTAATTTCATTCATTTCGTTCTCGCTCATGTCTCGTTCCCTCCGTTGACTTCGACTTCTTAGTAAATAGTCTCAAACTTTTACAATGGCGTGTGACGTTGTAAGTAGTGTGCCTGCTGCACTAGCAGCATTTTGTAAAGCACACCTTGTAACTTTCTTTGGATCAATGACGCCTCGTTCAAATGCATTTGTTAGATTTCTGTTAAGAAAATCATAGCATGTGTTGTCTTCTGCATTAATTATCTTTTCGACAATTAAATCTTCTGACTCACCAGCATTTCTTGCCATCGTTCGTAAAGGGGCCTCACATGCCCTCAGAACTATTTTAGCTCCTAAGGCCTGCTCTTCGTTGTCGGTGTCGATAGAAAGGCTTCTAGCTAGTCTCAAGAGCGTTACACCACCACCAACGATGATGCCTTCTTCCTGTGCTGACCTGACTGCTTCCAAAGCATCATCAATGCGATGCTTCTTCTCAATCATCTCAACTTCAGTTGCAGCACCAACTCTAATGACAGCGATTCCAGAGGCAAGACGAGTAATTCTTTCTTGTAACCTCTCACACTCTTGGAGATTTTCTGTTTGCTGGATCTCATTCTTGATTGCAGCAATTTGCGTATCAACCTCTTCCCAATCACCTTTACCTCCAACGATGGTTGTCCACCCTTTTGTGATATTCAATGACTTTGCTTGTCCAAAGTCGTTTAGCTTTACTTCTCTCAATGACAACCCAGCTTCACGAGAAACAAAGGTTGCTCCAACAGATGCTGCCAAGTCTTTTAAGATGTTACGTCGTTCTTCTCCATATCGTGGAGCACGAACAGCAGCAATCTTCATCGTTCCGCGAACAGCATTCGCAATGAGCGCCGCAAGCGCTTGGCCTTCGACATCCGAGGCGACGATGAGTAAGGGTCTCGCGTCTCTTGCCGCAATCTCCAAAGTCGGCATAATTTGCTCGACGACTTCCAGTTTTTCATCTGTAATAAGAATAAGTGGGTTATCATAATCTACCGTCCCGTTACGTTCGTTGTTTATAAATTGGCTAGAAAGATAGCCTGTGTCCATTCTAAAGCCTTCTATGAGGTCTAGAGTGGTGTTCATGCTTCGAGCCTCTTCAACGATTACAGAGCCATCCTTACCCGCTTTGTCTACTGCTGTTGAAACAAGAGTTCCAATGACAGAATCATTATTAGCAGAGATTGTTGCGATGTGCTTGATGTCATCAACTGTTTCGATTGGTCTAGACAGACTATCTAGTTCATCAACGATTGAATCGACTGCTTTGTTGATTCCTCTCTGTAACTCAACAGGAGAGACACCCGATGTTAAGTATCGTTGTCCTTCGGTCAAGATTGCTCTTGCGAGAACTGTTGATGTGGTTGTTCCATCTCCGGCAGTTTCTACCGTTTGCTTTGCCGCTTGCTTAATGACTTGAGCTCCAAGGTTTTGGAACGGTGAGTCAAGTTCAATAAAGTCAGCAATTGTGACTCCATCCTTTGTAAGGACGGGAGTACCTTGGTCTTTGTGGAATAACGCTACAGTGCGACCTCGAGGACCGAGTGTGGCTGCAACGTTATCCGCCAAGATGTTGACTCCCTCTACAATCTCTTGATTAAGAGAAGAGCCTTGTTTGTAATGTTTTTGCATAAAACCTCCAAATGGTTATTGTTGTCTCTATATTATAACCGCTTTTGGAGGTCTTGTCAAGTCATTTCTTGAAAGTTTCTGAAATTAATTTTTTGAGAAGGTTTGCTGTGACTTTTTTGCTTTCGTTGAACTTTTGAATATCACTTGCCTGTGCACCGGAAACAGATGTTTTGAACATTCTCTTAAAGTCGGCTTTGATGCTTACAAAATCATTTGCAACTTGTGCAACATAGTCTGCTGCTGCTCTACCAGTAGAGGATTTGTTTCCCGAACCTGCAACTGCTCTGTATTCAATAGTGTTTGCTTCCATGTTTTGAAGCTTTCTTGTCGCTTCTTTAGCAGATTTTAGCATGGCATTTCCTGAACTATCAACGAAGTTAGATACTGCTGTGCCTACAGCAATGGCGGTAGCGTCGGCTGTGGCTTGAGACAGTATGGGCATCACGGCGAAATATTTATTATAATTACCTTTGCCAACTTTGATTTTTTCTGATGTGTTTGACATTGTGACACCGGGTTGAAAAGTTCCACTTTTGTCTAAATAATCTGCCGTGAGGTTTTTGTTTATTCGAATAATGTACCAATAAATCTCGGTGTAATCAACAGATTTAGCCTTCGGTTTGCCACTGGAGGATGTGCCAGAACCCTTTATTCCTGCGATATAAAAAATCGGACCTTCTAGCAACATGTTGTCTACGCCCTCAGTTCCCCGTCGAGACTGGGAGAGGTCATTGATGTCTACAAGCAATTTGGCGCTATAAAACGCTCTACCATTCTTTGTAGCTTGCACAACATCGGCGGCACCATTAGCTCCTCCAACCTGTGCGCCACCAAGCAACAAGGAAAGCACTTTTTCAAATTCATATCCGGCAGCTTGAGCGCTGTAAGTTTTGGACATGTTCGCTATGTAGTTGCTCACAGCCAATGCATTTGCGTATGCTAAAGCCTGTTGATCGTTGAGGCCAGATAGACTTGTGTTGTTTTGAACATCTACGGCGATGGAGATGATATATTCCAACTTGTCATCGACTGTGGTTCCAGGAATCGAACCAAACATTTCAACTGCAGAAGAGTCTGCCTTGACTCTTAACTGGTTCATAGTGCTAGAGCTGCTAAGTGCACCTCTGGAAGATTCTATTCCGGAATCAACTTGTGGGGTGCCGAATGGATTGGGAAACCTGTCCTCTCCTTCTATGTCCGGATTTGATACGTCTATCAAACTATTGAAACTAGCCTCAAGCTCGGCGCTCGTAGAAGATGGGTTTCCCAACGCTGCCTTAGTCTTCACATATGCTGAAGTTGGACCAGTTGGCAATGCCTTGTTAGCGTTCAGATATTTGTAAGCTGCGAATGCCATGAATAAACTTTGAGCTGCTGTAGGATCGATGGCGTGCTTGTTGATGATCGCATTTTTCCAAGTAGTCACTTTGTCTCTGCTGATGTCCTTTCCATTCTTTTTACCCCATTTTGCAAGACCTGCGAGTTGGCAATCTGCTATCGATGCTATTGCAGGACCAGAGAGAGATGAAAGATAAGCGTCGAGATCAGTATGTGTGGTTCTATCAGTAGCAGTCTTAGACGAGTTGGCATACCATGCATCGGCGGTTTTTTTCAGCGGACCTGTTGCGGCTTTCAAGTCATCATCTGTTAGATTTTTGCCATCGTTATCGAGTCCCGCAAGGTCTTTGATGGCTTTTGCGGCGGTGGCGCTCTTCGGCTGTCCGATTTGCGAAAGGCTATTGAGACCCACGTCCTTCTTTAGGCCTTTCCAGTCTTTGGTTGGGTCGATCGTAATGGAAATCTCATTCAACCGCTCTTCATTCAAAACCTCTTGGATCATAGCCTTTAACATTGACTCTGTTATTTGTTTGTTTTTGCTCATTTTAAATCTCCTTTAATAATTTCTTTAAGTCTAAACCTGCACAGTCGATCTTGCGGTTCGTTAAATGATAGTGGCTCACAAAGCCCTCAAATTTGCCGCTGGCAGCCTTTTTGCTCACAGTGGTGTTTGTGTTCTTCGAACGGTCCAAAGGTGCTTTAAGAGGGATTCCTGTAGCTTTATTTATTGCTTTCGCAAGAGCCTGAAAGGCTTTTAGTTGCTCTGGGTAGAAACCAGTAAATGGCTTTAGTCTTTTTCCATGAACTACTGCATCATCAATTATCGGTCTCTCGCCTAATCCTTGCTTAACATACCAATCTTGATGCTTTGGATAGTAAGCATTGGAAATCTCAACTCCGATAGATTTGTTGTTCCACGTTCTAGATCCTGCGTGATAAGCAACGTCGTTGATGTCCATTGTTTGATAAATGGTTCCATCATTGTCAATCAAGAAGTGAACAGATAGTCCACGATTCTGAAGAACATTAAAGCAAGACTTAGAAGAAAGACAGACATCCCAATGACACACAAAAAAGCTTGGCTCTCTCTTCTCGAACACTCGCCTAAAACCTTTTCGTTGCTTAAAACCGTCAGCTTCAAACCAAAGCTTAACATGTGGCCATTCGATGTCAAAATACTCTGCATTGTAGACAATGAAAGAGTCACTGTTGCTTTTGGTGTTGGGTTTGAAGGTGTGAATCTTCTCCTGTCTATCAGTGTAGATTCTCCGGTAAGTTCCGGGACCGCAAAGTCCATCGGCCGTTAAGCCTTTGGACTTCTGGTATTTCTCAATAGCCTCATTAAGGTCGTCGTTAAATCTGGTGCAACCGAACCAGGAAGGCTCCCAACCCAATTTATGGGCTGAGGCTTCATTGTAGAAATACTTATCCATTTTACTACTCCAAGATTTCGTCAGCAAGTCCTTTTTCGATTGCTTCTTCAGCAGTCAAATAGACGTTTACTTTACGATTAATTAGTGTTTGGATCTGTCTTTTGGTCATATTTGTTTCATTGCTCATTGCTTGAATGTAAGAATCTTGAAGACCAACGGTTTGCTCGAGTTCATTTTGAAGATTGTGAATGTCTCCAACCTGTCCACCATTAACCGCGTGGATCATAACACGACAGTGTTTTCCAATCTTACGCTTGCCTTTGGTTCCCGATGCTAGCATCAAAGTACCTGCGGACATTACCTTTCCAAGGCCGATGGTTTCGATATCACAAAACTTCTTACAGAAGTTGATAACATCATAGATTCCAAACATCTCGTCAGCAGAACCGCCGTATGTTGACACATAAAGCTTAATTGGTTCAGCACGTTCAGCATCTTCATCTTTTGTTTGTGACAGAACTAACAGAGCAGAAATCAAATCAGCAGCTCGGTCTTCATTGACTTCACCGACAAACATGATTGATCTTGCTTCAGGAGACTTCGCTCCACCTGGACCGCCACCTAGAAGGTCCATTAAGGTCAATTGTTGTTCTTCACCTTCTTCGCTCTCTATTTCTTCAGGAGCCTCTACTTCTTCTGATGATTCCTCTTCAGAGATTTCCTCTACTTCTTCGACTTTCTTTTTAGTCTTTTTTGTTTTTTTGCTTAGATTGCGCATGTTTTCTCCTAAATTGTTGAGTGATGTAAAGCTTCAATTGATTGAAGTTTTTATATTTTATAATGTTGGCATGAGCCAGTGGGATATGTTTTGCTGTTTCTCTTATTTTCTTATTCGCAAATGATTCGAACTCATTCTTATGAAGTTTTCTTAGATTGTCTGCTTCAAGTCCTTCGATTCTATTCGCAACGATAGTTTGCTCAAGTTGCCGAATGCTAATTTCATAAGCACTCATTATCACAAGAGCGTGTGTGAGCATTGCATCTTCTAGAATCTCCGAAGATTTGATAGATGACGATAAGATTGTCACAAGATAGGTTGCTATTGAACCAATCATGAAAGATAAAATAAAATTCAACATTGACGTTCCCCCATTAAAAAAAGAGAGGACAAAGCCTCTCTTTAATTATAACATGAAATCAAATGATTGTCAAGTGATTTATTTAATTTATTTGCGGCGACCCAAAGCTTTGTTCAACTTTGCTTCGTGCAACTTGGCTGCTTGCAATCGCTTAGCAACACGCTTAGCAACTTCATTTACAACTTCAGTTCGTGAAGGTGTGTAACTGATTCCGCGAAGAGCTTCCATGATTGCTTCTTCAGCATCATCGTCTTCACCTGCTTCATCAGCAACTGGCATTTCATCATCAGCGTCCATGTCAGGCATGTCGTCCATGTCGTCCATTCCGCCTTCATCACCAGCAGCGCCAGCGATTGTTTGCAATGCAGGCAATGCAGCAGCAATTGCTTGAAGCTCATCTTGAGTCAACTCAAGTTCTTGCTCATCCATAGCGCCTTCTTCAGCACCCATGTCGTCAGCAGGTGCCATGTCATCAGCTTCTGCTTCTTCTTCATTCATGTATCCTTCATTAGCATACATTTCATTGATTGGGCTCATGTTCGCAAGTTTTTGGAAACGACGAACAACTGCCTCTTTTAAAATTTTCTTAGCCATAGCTTTATCTCCTTAAGAATAGAAAAACGTTTTCCCATTAAATAGGTGGGTAACCCATAAAAAGACATCCTGAATGCTAAATTTCAGGATGATCTTCTTCAATTATGTCAAAAATGTCTTGGATGTCATCTCCACTCAGCCCTAACTCGGTCAAAAGTTCATCTGAGACTTCTCTGTCTTTTTTAGCGGCCTTAATCGATTTCTTCGAGTGTTTATCGCTATGTTCTTTGTAGAAGTCTATGAATTGATCCATGATAGGATTGCCGCTTAACATTCCGTCAGCACAAACTCGGACAAACTCTGACATACTCATTCGATGAAAATCTAATTTGACTTTTAAGTCCATGTGTTGCTTTTCATCCATGTAGATGTAAATCCGTTTAACCGAGTTTTTCTTGTCAGACATTTCTTATCTCCCTGTGCTTCCGTAACCTTTTAGGCCACGCTCTGTTGCTGTTAGCTCTTCTACAAGTTCGAATTCGATTGGCGGGTAAGGCATAATAATTAGTTGCCCAACACGGTCTCCGATTTCATATTCTTTTGCATAAGGCGAAAGAGTGAACTTCAACATTATTTCTCCACGATATCCACTATCAATAACTCCAACGCAGTTAGTGAGAGATTGTCCAGTCTTGTAGACTGAGGATCTTGGAAATAGTAGTCCAACATGCCATCGAGGAATCTCGACAGCAAGTCCGGTTTTGTAAGTCAGGGTTGTTCCATCTGCTACAATGTCAACAGCCGTCAAGTCAAGCCCAGCGTCCCCGCTCTTTGCATAGCGTGGGACAACTGCTTCTGGATGTAGTTTTTTAATCTTGACTTTCATCAACATCTCCATCTGGGTTTTGATCCATTTCAGATGCATCTTTTCCGCTTTCTTGCAGCATCCTGACGAGAGAGTCAAACTTGACAAAAGATGTTTGCAAGGCATCCATGGAAGATTGCATCTGCTCTTTGGTCATTTCTTCATAATCTTCACGCTCAAATGATTCCAAATAAGCATTAAAACATTGGCTAATGGCATATGCCGCTATTGCTAAATCTCCATTGGTCAACAATGGTGTTTCCGTATTTTGTTCGTTTGTCACTTCCATTTTAAACTCCTTGTGTTAGTGATAATGTTGAGGCTCGCTGAATGTAATCAACGGCACTCGCAATTGTAGTAAATCGTGTTGTAATCGGAGTGTCACCACTCAGATAAATGAGGATAGAGTTCGTAGACTCTTGGACGCTAGTGATGTTGTCTGCATTGATTGCAATGCTTCCATCGTACTTTGTTTCAATTGTTATAAATCTCATAATTTCCCCTCTAAAAATTTTATCGCCTCTTCGGCTTCTGTAATTGTTTTGGTTAGTTCAATTAATTCATTGACCAAGTCGGGATGTTCTCCGACACCGACGGAACCTGTAAGGTAAACTTCCAAGTTTGCTTCTGCTCGAGCCTTCACGGCTTTGAAATGTAACAAAGCCGCTCTAAGCAAAGAGTCGCCAATCATTGGCCGACTCCTTTTGTCTTAAGTGCCTGAACCATGTCAATTAACTGTGACATGTCCGTGTCATCTTTCGCAAGGCGATAAGCCTTTACTGCTAACGAGATCTCTCCCTTTGTAAGCCAACCATTTTCAACATAGTTTGCTTTAAGGTCTCGCTTCTGTTCCTTGTAGGGCTCCATCTCTTCCTCTAACACACGTATGCTATCAATATAGTCAGCCATGTGCTCTTCGGTTGTTTTAGCATCATCTGCCTTGGCTACCACTGCCATTGGTGTTACTTGGTTAATACCAGTTACGAATTCAAAACCGCTCATAATTCCTCCGTTGTTGTTTTGATTATAATATAATATAACATGTTAGATTTCAGTTGTCAAGTATTTATTGCAATAAAGATAAACAATTTCTTCTTTTGAAACACAGGTTGCACCTGTGGAATACTTATAGATGCTCTCATAATCGAGCGATCTCAAACGTTTTGTTAACTTTTCTTTTTGTAGGTTCGGATTGTCAATGTTAATGAACCTGTGGGTTCTCGTGCTCTTTGAATTAAAGTTCTTTGGATGCACTTTTCCGACGCCACTTCCATGGGTGCAAATTGCGATGTCAACGCCTTTTGGAACTTCAGCAGGGCGTTGACTAAAGGATTCCTTTAAGAGTCCTACAATCTCACTACGGAAGCCTTTATCAAGACCTTTCGCAATTATTTGAGACACGACAGATTCAAATGTCACCTCAGATGTAGTTGCAAAAGAAAAGTCTGAACAGGATGTTTTCTTTTTAGGGTCGACTCTCAACTCTTGCCGGCGTTCCCAAACTTGAAACACAGTTGAGACAACCTTTCCGTCACGTTCGAATCTGAATGTTTCAGATAGCAAGTCTTCTTGATGAATTAAGTGAAGGCGTGAATCGATCTGACGGATTTGTGTGACTTTGGCCATTGAGGCTGGTAGAATGAAGGCGATGTAGTCTCCAGTGTTTGCACAATGGTTCATGAACGCTTTTGCAAGTTTGCCCATGCGTCCAAATGGTGGGTTTCCAACATAAAGAGTTTTCCCTTTAGTCTCGCCTACATCATAAGTCAACCAGTCATCGACCTTTTGCACAGAATCATGCATTGGTTCGATATCATAAGCCTCGTCGACTTGTAGTCCCACATCAAGCCAAGCACCATCTCCAGCGCTTGGTTCAATTGTTCGAGTTATGCTTGAATACCAGTCTTGTTCTTTGATCCAAGTTGCCAGTCTTCTGGCGGTGTCATAGTTCGTGAAGAACTGTTCGTTGTTAATGTTTTTACGCTGCGTTGTCATGTGATTTCTCCGTTTTTAAATTTAATCTTGTTCTAAGTGATCCTAGAATGGCTGACTTTAGATCAATTGATCCACTTGACACTCTCTCAAAGACTTTCATATCAGACATTTTTTCTGCCATAAAGTTTGCGGGGCGTGCACGTGCAGGTGCCACATTGATCCACAAAGATCTTCCAAACGATGTTGATTGTTGACCTTCAATTATTTCTCGATTACTACAGCCTATCAAAATCGGATTTGGATCTTTTTTACCTTTTTTTGCCTTCTTTGGCCAAGAGGCAATCTTACACTGGACTTCTTTTGCAGTTGCTGCAATTGACGCAGAATCTAGATTTAACGAATTTAAGATAGACGACAAGCGGCCATCCCAAAAATAAGATGAATAAGTTCCGTTGTTGCTAATGGTCAACAAGCATCGGCCCATGTTCAATTTTGTTTGCAGGTTTGATGAATAGTTCTCGATTAGTTGAGAAGCCATGGCTGTCTTTACGTTTACTAAGTCCAGCTTGGAAGTTTTTTTCTTTTTAAAATCTTCTGTGCGTTCTCGCCCTAACACATCAATTAAATCAACAGAAATAGATGTCTTGTTTGACCAAGCATCTACAAATGTATAGTTGTCTCCTTCAACCCTAAAGAAGATGAAGTCGGCATTTGATTGCTCGGTCCATTCTGTTTTGATGTTTTTCATTAACTGATCTTTGGAGCCGAGTGGTCCCCAGTCGAAAGTGGACTCTGGCGAGACCAACTCTATCAAGTCCAATGACTGCTTTAGCAATAGTCGATATGGGAACTCTTCTGAGAATTGAGAATTAAAGCTTTCTTCGAAAGCAGTTTCAAAGACAATTCCACCACCGGCTGAGATGTCGGTTTTGGTTCTTGCTATCGATGAAACGAAGCAGGCCTGCTTTAGAGCATTTTTTGTTTGTTGTTGTGAATATAGATCGATCATAAATCCTCCGTGATTGATTATGTTTATAATATAACATGTTTGAACATGTCTGTCAAGTATATTTCAATACTTTATTGCATCTATTACAACCTCTATCGGTTCTCTGCAATATTGGTCCCAAATCCACTGCCTTAAAGACTCGAGTGGAATGAAGGTGAAGAGCAAGGCTTGTCTTCCTTGCTCATATTCTAGTACCATATCTTTTATGTCTTCATGGAAAAAAGAAACATAAGACATAGAATCACACTCTTTTGTCCAAAAAATTGTTACATCTATTTGTTCTGGCATGGCTCACCCTAATAGCTTCCAGTTTCTTGAAAGCCCTCCGCGAGTTGAGAAGCCCCATGTCTCATTATATTGAGGCCACTCGAGAACATAGAGTCTGTGTGGATAAATGAAGTCCGACTTTGGATTCACTCCCCAACAATTGATGCGCTGTGTTTCCATGCTTGAGTCGATGACTGTAACTTGATAATAAGGCTTGCCTGTCTTGGTCTTCTTGAGGTTTACCTCTGTTGGAATGCACCAACCTTTTCCAAGTTCTCTATCGTATTCCGAAAGAGGCATGATGCCTTGCATCTCGAAGAAGTCATAAGCCTTAACTGGGACAACCATGTTGATTGGATAGATTCCCGTAAGGGCCTGCAAGTGATTGATTTGCTCACCTTTGCTGAAGTTGCCTTCGTCTTTATATTTCTGAATGTTCTCTCCAAGTTTCTTCTTGTTCTTTGGCTTGTCAACAACAACTGCTGACCAGAAGTGCTTGCTACCGAAGAAGCGTTCATCCATCAAGGATTCCATCGCTCCGGCTCGACACATGGCGTCTAACGACTTTTTATTCACTTTCCGTGCAACCACACCCTTGTCGAACAAAAGGTCCTCCACGGACGAAAATGGGCGCTTATGAATGATTTCATCAATGGCTGCATCTCCCAATCCTTTGATTGTCGTAAGAGGCGGAACAAGTTTATTGTCTACAATTTCCCAACGCTTCTTTGAAGTGTTGATGTCTAGAGTGTCAACATTGTAACCAAAAGACCGAGCGATGTTGATTGCTGCCTCTTTGCGCTTCTCTGGTTCGTGATCCAAGAATGAAGAGACCCATTGGTCTTGATAGTAAGTCTGAAGCCAAGCACACTGATAAGAGATGATGGAGTAAGGAATGGCGTGGTTCTTTGAGAAACCGTAACCAGAGAAGTATTCCATCTTATCCCATAGCGACTTCGCTTGAGTAAAAGACATGCCTTTCTTCTCACAACCTTTGACGAAGCGTTCGTAAAGATCTTTCTTCTTTTTCATCTTTGTCTCAGACAAACCTTTCTTGGTCAACAACTTACGCAACACATTCGCATCCGTCATTGTAATCTTGTCTCCAAGAACATTCACCAAGTTCATGATGTCTTCTTGAAACACAATCAACCCAAAGGTCTTGCCAAGCACCTGCTCAATGAGAGGGTGGTCGTACTCTGGCTCTTCAATGCCTTCTTTCGCTTTGACATACATCTTATCAACTCCTGCCGATAAAGGACCCGGACGATAGATGGCAGACACAGTGGCAATCTCCTCGATAGAAGACACCTTAGCATTTGTTCCAAGACGTTGCATTCCACCGTTCATGAACTGAAAGATTCCAGCATAGTTAGACTTGTGGAACACTCCCTTGTAGACTTCTTGATCCGTCATGTCCAACACTGATGGGTGAAGATTCTTATAGTACCAAGACTTGATGTCCTCAAAACTTGGCTCTCTAGTTCCCTCGCTAATCAAGATGCGTTCGATGGTGTCCTCGAAGGTCTTAAGCGTCTCAAGTCCCAAGATGTCGAACTTGATGAAGCCCAATGGTTCAAGATGTCGAACGTTCTGCCCCTCAGCCCAAGGTGTCTGTCTAACGCCTTTTGATGTAATCAAAGGCATCTTAGATGGGAGATAGTCTCCGATGATAGCACCTGCCGCATGGCGACCGATTGAGCGTGGAGAACCAACAAGCCCAAGAACTTGAGATTGAATATGAGGATATTTGCGGAAAAAATTCTGAAGAGTTTCCGAATAGTCGCAAACTTCTTGAAACGTAGGAGTGTAAACACCTGCACGGATGCCGTGCTTCTTCTTCGCAATCGGAGTTGCCTCTGCGAACATTGCTTTTGTTACCACGTTTACTTCTGTGAACGGAACATTCTCACGCTTTGAGATGTCCTTGATCAACGAAGACAACTGCATAGTGTTGTAGTTCGAGATGAACGCAACAGAGTCCTCTCCCCATTCCTCAACCATCTTATCTTTGATGAGAGAGTTGTCTGAGAAGTCAATGTCGATGTCCGGAAAGCCAGTTGAGCCACGAGTAAGGAAGCGTTCGAAAGGAAGGTTCCACTCCATT